>Ga0335085_10003134_pt1 | contig 29327 bp, 29 predicted proteins | sample Lox_Sample_45_FD_206712 | JGI IMG/M metagenome (GOLD analysis project Ga0335085, IMG submission 206712) | Soil microbial communities from Loxahatchee National Wildlife Refuge, Florida, United States - Lox_Sample_4.5 | ecosystem: Environmental > Terrestrial > Soil > Wetlands | place: USA... | reverse complement strand
GCTCATTGAACCTGGGTAAGGAGAGCGCCAATGACGACGCGCATCCGTGATTTCCTGCGCAACCGCCAAGAAAACCATAACGACGATGGGCCTTGCCTCGTCGTCGACCTCGATGTCGTCCGCGAGAACTACCTTGGCTTTGCCAAGGCGCTGCCCGACACGCGCGTGTTCTACGCCGTCAAGGCAAACCCGGCGCCCGAGGTGCTGACGCTGCTCGCCGGCCTCGGCTCCTGCTTCGACACCGCTTCGGTCCCCGAGATCGAGATGGTGCTCGCCAGCGGCGCCGCGGCGGACCGCATCTCCTATGGCAACACGATCAAGAAGGAGCGCGACATCGCGCGAGCCTATGCGCTCGGCGTGCGCCTGTTCGCGGTCGATTGCCAGGCCGAGGTGGAAAAGATCGCCCGCGCGGCGCCGGGCAGCCGGGTGTTCTGCCGCATCCTCTCCGACTGCGTCGGGGCGGAGTGGCCGCTGTCGCGCAAATTCGGCTGCGAGCCGGCGATGGCGGCGGACGTGCTTGAGCACGCGCACAAACTGGGACTGGAAGCTTACGGCATCTCGTTCCACGTCGGCTCCCAGCAGCGCAACCCCCATGCCTGGGACCGGGCACTGGCTTCGGCAGCGGCAGTGTTCCGCGATTGCGGCGACCGCGGCATGACGTTGTCGATGGTTAATTTGGGCGGCGGATTCCCGACCAAATACCTCAAGAACGTGCCGACGGTGAAAACCTACGGCGCCTCGATCTTCCGCGCGCTGCGGCGGCATTTCGGCAACCGTATCCCGGAAACCATTGTCGAACCGGGCCGCGGCATGGTCGGCAACGCCGGCGTGATCGAAGCTGAGGTCGTGCTGGTCTCGAAGAAGAGCGAGAACGACGACGTGCGCTGGGTCTATCTCGACATCGGCAAGTTCGGCGGTCTCGCCGAAACCATGGACGAGTCGATCCGTTACCCGATCCGCACGCCCCGCGACGGCGAACTCGGCCCCTGCGTGCTGGCGGGCCCGACCTGCGACTCGGCGGACGTGATGTACGAGAAGGTGCCGTACCCGTTGCCGGTAAGCCTTGAGATCGGCGACAAGCTGCTGATCGAAGGTACCGGCGCTTACACGGCGACCTACTCGGCCGTCGCCTTCAACGGCTTCGCGCCGCTGAAGACGTTCCACATCTGACCTCGCCGGGAGCCGGCACAGCCGGCTCCCCTTCCTCAACGCCTGGACTGATCACGCCCGTTCAAGGGCAGGAAGGAAATTGGCCATGGTGACGATCCGCAACGAAACGCATGGCGACATCGCGGCGCGCGAGGATTTGCTCGATCGCGTCTGGGGCGGGGCGCGCTTTGAAAAAACCGCAGAGCGGCTGCGTGAAGGCCGCAGCCCCGCCGCGGGACTTTCGCTCGTCGCCGAGCAAGCCGAACGGCTCGTCGGCACCGTGCGGCTTTGGCATGTCTGCGCCGGTCCGGAACGGCCAGCTTTGTTGCTCGGGCCGCTCGCCGTTGACGAGATGGAGCGTGGCCGCGGCGTCGGCGCGGCGTTGATGCAGCGCGCTATGGCGGTCGCCCGCCGGCGCGGACATGGCGCGATTATTCTGGTCGGCGACGCACCCTATTACGGCCGCTTCGGCTTCTCCGCCGAGAAGATGAGCGCGTTGTGGCTGCCCGGACCGTGCGATCGGCATAGGCTGCTCGGCTGCGAGCTGACCCCGGGCGCGCTTAACGGCGCCCACGGGTTGATCGGCGCAACCGGCCGCGCAACGCCGAAGCCGAGCATCGATACCCTGATCGCCGGCCTCGCGCGGGAAGGCTCCCGCGCGCGGCGCGCCGCTTAGTGTCTTCCAATTGTAAGAGGAACAATGAATATGAACGCCATGACCAAAGCCGACACCGCCTGGCCACTCCACGCAACCTTCGACGGTCCAATCGTGATGATCGGCTTCGGCTCGATCGGCCGAGGAACACTGCCGCTGCTGGAGCGGCATATCGGCTTCGACCGCAAGAAATTCGTCGTGATCGCGCCTGAGGATGAGGACCGCCGTCTGGTCGACGATCGGCACCTGCGCTTCATCCACGCGGCGATCACGAAAAACAATTATCGCGATGTGCTCACGCCGCTCCTCACCACGGGGCCGGGCCGCGGCATGATCGTCAACCTCTCGGTCGATACCTCCTCGGTCGATCTGATGGCATTCGCCAAGGACATCGACGCCTTCTACGTCGACACCGTGATCGAGCCCTGGCCCGGGCTTTACACGGACCGCACGCTGTCGATCTCGCAGCGCTCGAACTACGCGCTCCGCGAGAGTCTGCTGGAGCTACGCCGCCGCCGTCCCGGCGGCATCACGGCGGTGAGCTGCTGCGGCGCCAATCCCGGAATGGTCTCGTGGTTCGTCAAGCAGGCATTGCTCGACGTCGCCGCCGAAAGCGGCCTGAAGGTCGACGCACCCAGGACCCGCGACGACTGGGCGCGGCTGATGCAGCGCGTCGGCGTCAAGGGCATTCACATCGCCGAGCGCGATACCCAACGCGCGCGCGACCCCAAGCCGCGCGGCATGTTCGTCAACACCTGGTCGGTCGAGGGGTTTTGCTCCGAAGGCCTGCAGCCGGCGGAGCTCGGCTGGGGCACCCATGAGAAGCTGATGCCGGCGAATGCGCGCCGCCACGATTTCGGCTGCGATGCCGCGATCTATTTGACGCAGCCGGGCGCCGGTACGCGCGTACGGTCATGGACACCGACCGCGCAGGCCCAACACGCCTTCATGATCACGCACAACGAATCGATCTCGATTGCGGACTATTTCACGCTGCGTGAACACGGCGATGTCGTCTACCGGCCGACCTGTCACTATGCCTATCACCCATGCGATGATGCGGTCCTGTCACTGGACGAGATGGCGGGCGCGGCCTGGCAGCAGCAGCCGGAGTGGAAGATCCTCGACGAGCACGAAATCGTCGATGGTGTCGACGAGCTCGGCGTGCTGCTCTACGGACACGCGAAAAATGCCTATTGGTACGGCTCGCAGCTCTCCATCGAGGAGACGCGGCAGCTCGCGCCTTATCAGAACGCGACCGGCTTGCAGGTCACCTCTGCCGTGCTCGCCGGCATTGTCTGGATGCTGGAGAATCCCGATCGCGGCATCGTCGAGGCCGACGAGATGGATTTCGGCCGCTGCCTGGAAATTCAACGGCCGTATCTCGGACCGGTGATCGGCCGTTACACCGATTGGACACCTCTGCGCGGCCGCAACGGACTGTTTCCGGAGAGCACCGACCAGGACGATCCCTGGCAGTTCAACAACGTTCTGGTGCGATGAACCGTTCGCCGGACGGGCGCTCAATGCTTGTCCGGCATCTCCCCACGGCCGCCGTCTACTCGCGAGGGATAGCGTTGGCGATGCGCCGGTCGGGTACGAGCCACATGACCGCCACCGATGCGTAAAGCGCAATCGATACCCAGGGACTGACAAACGCCATTGCTATCCCACTGATATAGAGCACCGGCGAGATCTTCCCTTTGAGGTCCGCGCCGAGTGCCCTGGCAAGCACGGAATGCGATCCCTGTTTGTGGATGATCGCGCGCTGCAGCAGGTAATAGGCGATTGCCGGCATCAACAACACCACGCCGTAAATCGCGGTCGGCAATGGCGCGGAAAGGTTCTGACCCATCCACGCCGTGGCCGCCGGGATCAGCGACAGCCAGAACAGCAGATTGGAATTGGCCCAGAGAATAAGTCCGTCGACGCGAACGACGGTATGCAACAGGTGATGGTGATTGTTCCAGTAGATCGCCAGATAGACGAAGCTCAGAAGATAGCTAAGCAGACTAGGCACCAGTCCCTGCAGTGCCGCCCAGTCGGCGCCGTTTGGGATCTTCAGCTCCAGCACCATGATGGTAATCAGGATGGCAATGACGCCATCGCTGAACGCGGCCAGACGATCTTTCCCCATGACTCAGATCCTGCTCAAGCGAGCATCGGTTGGCTATCGGAGCGCCGGTCGCTACGTATTCAGCGACCAGACTGAATAATTCAGCACGCTGGCAAAAGCGACCCAAAGCGCAAGAGGCGCCAGGCACCAGCCCGCCACGGCGTCGATCCGGGCAAACAATACCGCGGTCACCAAGATCAGTATCAGCTGCGGAACGATATCGATAAGCCCGAGAACCGGGCTATGCGCTGCGAAAAACAAGAACGACCACGCCGCGTTGAGAACAAGCTGAGCAAAAAATAACACGACAGCCGGGATGCGCCCAGGCGTCGCGGAAGAAAGGCGAAGGACCCGCCACAGCGCAAACGCCATCAGCGCGTACAACGCGGTCCAGACCGGCGCAAAGACCCAGTTCGGCGGATTAAAATCCGGTTTGTGCAACGAAGCGTACCATGGAACGAGATTGGGAAAGGTCGCGATCTGACCGAGAATAGAAACCGCAACGATCGCCGCGACCGCGATGACCGCGAACGCCACGTCACGCGCAGTTTTGGGCATGCCGCTCAAAATCTCGAAGCAACTTCGCGCTACTGCGCGGCAGTTCGCGCCTTGACGCTGTCCCACCACGGACACACGCCCGGCATAACCTCGTAATTGCCTTCCATCACCTGCACCGGACGGCGAAAACCGTTTGCGGCGTTCGTAAGCCGCAACTCCCGCGCCTTCGCCTGATCCTCGGCCGAGAGCCATTTGCGGTCATGGCCCCACATGCTCGGCCCCTCCTTGCGCTCGTGGGGCTGCCAGGTGTCGACGTTGATCAGGCGTCCGCCCCAGCCGTACTCAACCATGAAGGCCGATGGCGTGAAGCTGTAAAATGACGTGAGAAAATCGCTGGTATGACGGCCAAGTGTCACCGCGACGCGCTCGTCGTTCAAAGCCAGATCGTAGCCCTGGCCGACATCATCGAAGCTGAAAAGCTCCATCATCAGATGGTGCACGGCGTTCTTGCCGGACTGGACGAAGGCGATGCTGTGATGGCGCGGGTTGAGATGCATGAAGCGGGCGATGAATGGATGCGAATAATAGTCGGTCAGACGGAAGCCGAGCATGTCGCGATAGAACGCGGTCATCCGCTCGATCGTGTCCGCCGTGTCGACATTCAGCACCGCATGCCCAATCCCCAACGGGCCGGTGCGGAAGCCCGAGATCGAGCGGCCCGGCTTGAACGGCTCAGCGGTCGTTTCAGCGCCGTAAAAAATTTCCAGCCGGTTGCCCTGCGGGTCGTTGAGCACGACCAGGTCTTTCACGTACCGCTCGTCAGCAAGCGCGCGGGCACCGTGCGCGACTTTGATCCCCGCGGCTTCAAGGCGCGCGGCAAGACCGTCGAGCGCGGCGGCATCGGCCACTTCCCAACCGAAGAAGCCGATGCCTTCGCCGCCGTCGGCATCGACGATGATGCGCTGCTTGCGGTCATCCATCCGGAAGGCGAGCGTGGAGCGCGATTTGTCAATGCGCTGCAGGCCGAGAAGGCCGGAGCCATAACTCGCCCAATCGCCCAGATCCTTGGCGCGAACGCCGACGTAACCGAGGGCCTGCGGAACACTGTCTGCGACCATGACAAACCTCATGTGCGATTTCGCTGTTTGCCATCCTTTTACACCGATGGCATGACCGTTTAAACCGCTCAAAAGGCAAATGACCCATGCTTGCGCGCTCAAAGCCGCCCTTCCGAGCCGACCATGTTGGCAGTCTGATCCGGCCGGATCCGCTCATCAAAGCCCGGGAAGCTGCGGAAAAGGGCGAGATCGCACCGCCCGAGCTCGCGCGCATCCAGCATGATGCGATCAAAGACGTGGTGCGATTGCAGGAGGACATCGGGTTCAAGCTCGTGACCGACGGCGAATATAACCGCACGTTCTGGCAGCGCGACTTTCTGCTGAAATTCCAGAACGTGCAGCAGGTCGCAGCCAAACTCACGGTGCGTTTTCACTCTGCCGCCGGGTCGCGCGACCATTCGCCGCCGTCGCTACAGGTGACCGGAAAGCTTGCGCGGCCGGCCGGCATTTTTGTTGACGACTTTAAGTTTCTCAAATCGATTGCCCACGCGACGCCGAAGATCACCATTCCGTCGCCAACCACGATGCATTTTCGCGGTGGCCGCGAAGCGGTCGACGCCAAGGCCTATCCGCAGCTGGAAGAATTCTACGCCGACCTCGCCCGCGTTTACCGCGAAGAAATCCATGACCTCGCCGCCGCGGGCTGCCGCTACTTGCAGATCGACGAGGTCAATCTGGCCTATTTGTGCGACCCCGAACTGCGGGCGCAGGTGCGCAACATCGGCGAAGATCCAGACACGCTGCCGAAAACCTATGCCCGGCTGCTCAACGAGACCATCGCCGGCAGGCCCTCCGACATGGTGGTCTGCATGCATCTTTGCCGTGGCAATTTCGCCGGCGCCTGGGTGGCTGAAGGAGGTTACGATCCGATTGCCGAGCTTCTGTTTAACGAAATAGCGGTCGACGGCTACTTTCTTGAATACGACTCACCACGGGCCGGCAGCTTTGCGCCGCTGCGCTTCTTGCCGAAAGGCAAAATCGCCGTGCTCGGCGTCGTGACCACCAAGAGTTCTGCGCTTGAAACCAAGGACGAGATCAAGCGGCGCATCGAGGAGGCGACCCGCTACGCGCCGCTCGAGCAGCTCGCGTTGTCGCCGCAATGCGGATTCTCCAGCGGCATCGGCGGCCAGGCGATGACGGTCGAACGTGAGACAGAGAAGCTCAAGCTTGTGGTCGACACGGCGCGCGAAGTTTGGGGATCGGCTTAGACATTCGCGGTCCGGACGCGGCGTAGCACAGGTGTTGGTGTATGTGGATCGTTGCGGCCTTCTTCTATTTTTTGGTGGTTTTTGCCGTTGGCTTTTTGCTCGGGCCAGTGCGCGTGTTCTGGTTGGAGCCGAGGCTCGGAGAAACCAGAGCAGTCCTTTGCGAGGCCCCTTTCCTTCTCGTCGCCATCGTGCTGGCCGCCCGATGGCTGCCTTCGGTCTTGAGCTTGAGAACGAACTTCACGTCGCTGGCCGGTATGGGGTTGGCGCGCTCATTCTTCAGCAATTCGCCGACTTCGGCGTTGGCGCCTTTCTGCGTGGGATGACGCCGAGGCAGCAGATCGCCCGCTTCGCGCGGCCAGCAGGGATGATTTACCTCGCGCTCCTCGTGATCTTCGCCGCGATGCCGGTGCTCGCAAATCTGCCGCAACTGCAGCACGCACGGGCCGATGTACCGAAGGGGCTCCTTGCGGGTCGGTAGAATGACCCCGCAGCTGAACTCCGCCGCCGCGCTTCGCGCCGTAAAGGTTGCTCACACTTTGGCGTGGGCGCTTTTTGCGGGATGCATCCTGGCTATTCCAGTATTTGCATTGCAAGGTCGGTTTCGCGGCGTTGGCGCTCTCACCATCATTGTACTCGTCGAGATCGGGATTCTCTTTGCATATGGATGGCGCTGCCCGCTGACAGGCGTCGCCGCACGTTTTACCGATGACCGTTCCGACAATTTCGATATCTATCTGCCGCTTTGGCTGGCACGCTATAATAAGTTGATTTTTGGCTGGTTGTTCGCCGCAGTGCTGCTTTTTGCGCTGTTGTTGTGGGTTTGGCATTAGCGAACCAACCCGGACGAATGGAGGAGTGGCGTGAAGGCAGCAATTGCCGGCGACAACGGAGCCGAAATCCGGGACTTGCCGAAGCCTGAGCCCGGCCCGAACGAAGTCGTGATCCGGGCACGGGCGTCGAGCCTCAACCGCGCCGATCTCTTGGCAACTTCGCGTGGCGGCGGCGCGCGGCTCGGTCTGGAATGTGCCGGCGAGGTGGACGCAGTCGGAAATGCGGTGACCGGCATAAAACCCGGCGACCGGGTGCTGGCCTCGGCGGCCGGCGGCTTCGCCGAGTACGTCGTCACCGACGCGCGCCGCGTGCATCGCATCCCTGCAAACAATATGACTTACGAACAGGCAGCGTGCCTGCCAGTCGCGCTGCAGACCATGCATAACGCCGTCGTCACCGCCGGCCGCCTCAAGCGCGGCGAGACGCTGCTGATGCAGGGCGCAAGCTCGGGCGTCGGTCTCATGGGCATGCAGATCGGCAAGCTGATGGGCGCATCGCTCGTGATCGGCACCTCGACCGACCCGCAACGCCGGGCGCGGCTCAAAGAATTCGGCTGCGACCTCGCGCTCGATTCGAGCGATCCGAAATGGCCGCAGGAGGTCAGGAAGGCGACCGCCGATAAAGGCGTCGACGTCATCGTCGACATGATTTCGGGCAGCGTCGTCAATCAGAATCTCGAGGCGGCGGCGGTGCTCGGCCGGATCGTCAATGTCGGACGCCTCGGCGGCAACAAGGGCGAATTCAATTTCGACGTCCATGCGCTCAAGCGCATCGATTATATCGGGGTGACTTTCCGCACCCGTTCGCTCGACGAAATCGGCGAAATCAATCGCCTGCTCCGCGCCGACTTGTGGCCGTCGGTCGAGGCCGGCAAACTGTCGTTGCCGATCTACAAGACCTATCTGCTGGATGATATCGCCGACGCGCTTTCGCTGATGCGCGCGAACCAGCATTTCGGCAAGATCGCGATTTCGATCGCGTGAGGTTTATGGCTCACCGGGCTTGAACGGCTCTTCCTTGCCGGGCGGCACGGTTTGTTCGGCCATCGCCAACTGCATCGCGACTGTAATGTAGGTGCCAGCGACGGCTGCCAGGTCGACCACCTGCTGTTCGCCGAGCAGTTCCTTGGCGCGATTGAAGGTCTCGTCTGCGAGTTGGTGCTTGGTCGTCAGTTCGGTCACGAAATCGTACACCACTGCTTCCTGCGGCGGCATGTTCGAGGGCCGCTTGTTGGCCTTGAGTTCGGCGACGATGTCCGGCGACAATCCGGCCTTGATGGCAAGCGGCGCATGCGCGAACCATTCCACCTGCGAGCGCCACTGCCGCCCGATGATCAGGATCGCGAACTCATTGAGCTTCAACGGCACCGACGTTTCCCAGCGCAGATAATGCAGAAGATCGAACATTCTTTGGCCGAAGATCGGGCTGCGCAACATCGGATTGTAAGGACCACCAAGGCCGACGCTTGAAATCTTCATGATCTGCTCGCCGAGCGGCTTTTGCTGGTCGGTGAGCTGATCCATGGTCAGCTGCGGAAACCGGGGCTGTTTGCTCATGGCATGGGATCCTATCAGAGTTCCGGCGATCAGACCGCCGGACGCTGTCGCTGCGGTCAACACAATCAAGGCCAAACGTTTCATGTCGGTCCTCCCGGCTCTCGCAGAGGATGTCGCCTTCACCCAAGTTTATCTGAACGCTAAAGGCGGTACCACGGCCAGCGGGCCGTGCCGGGATTATGCTCCGGATTTGCGGTCGCGCGGATCGGCGATTTCGCCACGTTTCTCGGCGAACGCGTTGATGCCAAGCGCAGCACGAAAGTCGGCAGTTACTTCGGCCTTGTTGTCTTCGATCGGAATGCCGGTCGAATCCGCAACCCGGTCGATGGCGTTGAACGTGGCGATGATTGCGGCGGCATCGACCAGCGCCGCATCGCCCATCCTGGCGCGAATTTCGGATTGGACGGCGCGGAGCCGCTCATCGTCGCTGCCGAGCACGGCTTCGGCAAATTGGACGAGCAAAGCCCCATGCGGGATGTTGCCGTCGCCGCTCGTACCGGTGAGCAGCGTCAGATCGTAATTTTCGCCTGTTGTTTTGCTGCTCTCACGGAGCAAGACCGCATGCGAGGTGGTTCAATAAAAACATTGATTGAGGACCGAGACACGGCCCGCAATCAATTCGATCTGCGCATGGGTGATGGCGCGATACTCGTTGGCGAAGTCGCGCATCCATTTGCCGGGCAAATACTGGGTCTCGACCAGCTGGAACCAGGCATAGGCCTCTTCCGGGACGAGCGACAGCGCGCGTCTGATGTTGGCCAGAACACCGCCCCAATATTTGGCGAGGACGCGTTCTTCTTCGGTGTCGAGGTCACCCTCCAGGTTCTTCGGGTGAATCATCGGCACCCAGGCCTCGCCGCGTTGGCGGGCGGTCCGCGGTCGCCGGCGATGCGGCGCACCCGCGACCGGTTCGGGCAACGGATGAAGCGGTACGCCAATCGCCCGGCAGAACGTGTCGATCGACACGATGGTCGCGACCACGCCGACAATCTCGACATACTCGGCGTCCGACGTGCCCGAAGCGATGATGTCCTCGAACCATGTCCGCGTCAGACGGCCCGGATCGCTGACGATGCGATGAATTTGTTCGACGACGCGCTCGGGCAAGATTCCCAGGCTGTCGTGGCGCCCGGCAATCGAGTAAGGCGACAGCGCTTCTTTTTGCCGCTTGCAAAGGGCGCATGACGGCACGCAACGGGCTTCCGCCGCAATCGCGACGCGGGTTGCCCCGTCGAACCATGTTCCCGGCCGCGCTATCCGGCCCCAGGCGACACGGTGCGCCTCAACGATGTCCGCGCGAACGGCAACCGATGCGTCGGAGTAAGTAATCATAGCTGTGAGGGTAAAGATGTCATGGCAGCAGCGTCAACCGCCGATGGGCGCCTTGCGTCGGGCACGCTTATGATCCGGACTCGGCTGCAGCGCCCGCAGCCCGGCGCTGATAAACGGGACCAGCTCGCGCAACGCGCCGTCAATATCGTTCGAACGGCAAAGCCCATTAGAGAGCCGCTCGATGCGGCCGGTCGCCGACATGACCTGAACCATTGCGCCGAGCAAAAACATATAACCCCAATAGACTGATCGCGACGGCGCCCTCGGCAGCGCCACGCGGAGCGCATTGATGAAATGCAGCGCGGTGGGATCGAGCACTTTGGTGAGGCCGATGAATTGCGGCAGCACATCAAGCTGCGAGACGAGGCTGGCGTAATGACGCCAGCCGCGGTCGCCGCCATTGAGGCGGCGAAGCAGCGGCTCCAGAAACGCGATCACGATCGCTTCGACCGACGGCGACCGGGCGCCGGCGTCATGACGCGCAGCTTCCAGTGCCCGTACCCGGTCGTCATGGACGATCCGCGCGCGCCGCGCGATCACTTCGCGGAGCAAATTATCCTTGCTGCCGAAGTGGTAATTGGCGAGCGCCAGATCGACACCGGCGACTTCAGTGATTGTGCGCAACGACACGCCGTCAAAGCCGCTTTCGCCGAAGCAGCGTTCCGCTGCATTGAGGATCGCAAGCCGCGTCGTGTCGCCGCGCCGGGGGAGCGATCGAATGCCGCGATCGCCCCGCGGAGCCGCTTTGCTTCTCGAAGCGGCGCGCGCATCTTTTCGCGCCAAGGCAGGCCTGGTCTTCATGTCGCGTGAAACCCCAACGACCGCATGAACCGGTCGCGGCCGAAGACCGATATCCTTGACTCTACCTGAATTTCAACATTCAATGAAGTATAATAAGACGAACGATCAAGATGGTTGCGATCTGAAGCGGGAGGATCACCCAATGAGGCTCGTCACTTTTATCGCCTCTGGCAGGGAGCGCGTTGGCGCCCTGGTCGACGGCGATCGGCGCATCGTCGACTTCGTGGCGGCGCGTACTGACGCCGGTCCCACCTTCGCAAGCATGCAGGCGCTGATCGAAGCAGGACCCGCTGCTCTCGACCGCGCTCGTGAAATCGTAGCGAACGCGCAACGCACCGGGCAGGGCATGATCGACACTGCGTCAGTCAAATTGCTGGCGCCGCTGCCGGCGCCGCCACAGATGCGAGACTTCCTTTGCTTCGAGAAACACCTGATCCAGGCCTTCACGCAGATACAACGAATGCGCACCGCGACCGCGCCAGATCCGGAGAAGGCGCTGCGCGAATTGGAGAAGCAGGGCGCCTTCAAACCGCCGAAAATCTGGTACGAGCGGCCGAGCTTCTACAAGCCGAGCCGCTTTGCGGTGTGCGGCACTGATCAGGACGTGACTTGGCCCGATTATTCAAAAACCATCGATTACGAACTGGAATTCGCCTGTGTGATCGGCACGCCCGGTCGCGACATCCCCAAAGACAAAGCCCGCGCCCACATTTTCGGCTACACCATCTTCAACGATCTGTCCGCACGTGATGAACAAAGCCTGGAGATGCTGAGCAATCTCGGCCCGGGCAAGGGCAAGGACTTCGATAATTCAAATCCAATCGGGCCCTGCATCGTCACCGCCGACGAGATCCCCGATCCCTACGCGCTGGAAATGATCGTCCGCGTCAACGGCGAGGAACGCGGCCGCGGCAACACACGCGAGATGCACTGGAAATACGAGGACTGCATCGCCTTCGTCTCGCGCGGCGAGACGATCCGTCCGGGCGAATTGTTTTGCTCGGGCACCGTCGGCAACGGCTCCGGGCTCGAGACCGGACGTTACGTCGAGCCCGGCGAAGTCGTCGAACTTGAAGTCGAGAAAATCGGCGTGCTGCGCAATCGCATCGTGCGCGCCTGACACAACCGACAAAACTTGGGAGGAAAAACATGCTGCACAAAATCCGCCGCTTCGTCACCGGCCACAATGCTGCCGGCAAGGCGATCGTGATGATCGACGATCACGCGCCCAACGCCACCGAGATCAAAGGCTGGCCGGGACTTGGCGTCACCGAACTCTGGGTCACCGACGAAATGCCGGTCAGCAACGACGGCGCGAAAGATCGTTCGCTGCGGCCGATGCGTCACGACCCGACGCCGTCGGGCACCATTTTCCGCGTCGTCGAAATTCCGCCGGAGAGCGCCAACAGCAAGATCGATCCGGACGCTGCCTTCGGCCACCTCGGCAGCACCAACAAGCCGAGCGCCGCGGACTCCGCCAAGCATCCGACCATGCACAAGACCGACTCGATCGACTATCTGGTGGTAATCTCGGGCTCGATGCACATGCGCATGGAAGAGGGCGAGGTCGAACTGCATGCCGGAGACTGTATCGTCCAGCGCGGCACCAATCATGCGTGGGTCAACCGGAGCGGCAAGCCTTGCCTGCTCGCGGCGGTGCTTATCGACGCGAAGCCTGCGCCCTGATCCCGCACGTCAACGAGGCACGCGATGAACCTCGCGGGCTGGGTCGAGAAATGGGGCCGTGCCGCGCCCGATCGGCCGGCGATTGCTCGCGGCAGCTCGACTTACGCGACCTACCGGCAATGGGCGGCGCGTTCACGCGCGCTGGCCGGCAGCCTGCGCGCCCTTTGCGGACCGGACGAGCGCGTGGCGATTGCCATGACCAACCGCCCGGAATTCCTCGAAGCACTATTTGCGATCTGGCACGCCGGACTGGTCGCAGTGCCGATGAACGCCAAGCTTCACGGCGAAGAATTCGGTTACATCATCGGCGACACCGAGGCTTCGCTCGCTCTGGCGAGCCCCGATCGCGCCGACGATGTCGCGCCGCATTGCCGTACCATCGCGACCGACAGCGTTGCATGGCGCCGCCTCTATCAAAGCGACGGCGTCGACATGGCGCCACGCGCGCCCGACGATCTGGCCTGGCTGTTCTATACCAGCGGCACCACCGGCCGCCCGAAGGGTGCGATGCTGACGCATCGCAATCTGATGCAGCAGACACTCGCTTATTTCGCCGAAATCGAACCGGTGGGCGATGGCGATTGCGTTCTGCACGCAGCGCCGATGTCGCACGGCTCGGGCTGTTACGGCCTGCCCTACGTCGCCATGGGCGGCAAAACCGTCGTGCCGGAAAGCGCGGGCTTCGACCCGGAAGAAATCGCGGCGTTGCTCCCGGTTCACGGCAATGTCAGCTTCTTCGCCGCACCGACCATGGTGAGCCGTCTGATCAACCATGCTGGCTTTGCCGCGGCCGATCATCGCAGTTTGCGCACGATCATCTACGGCGGTGCGCCGATGCATTTCGAAACACTGTCGAGCGCGATGGATTTGCTGGGTCCAAAATTCGCGCAAATCTACGGCCAGGGCGAAGTGCCGATGACCATCACGGCGCTGACCAAAGCCATGCACGCCGATCGCTCGCGGCCGCGCTGGCGCGAGATCATGGGCTCGGTCGGACTTCCCCGCGCCAATGTCGAAGTGCGGGTGGCCGACGATGAGGACCGCCCGTTGCCCAGCGGCGAAATCGGCGAAGTGCTGGTCCGCGGCGAAGTGGTGATGAAAGGCTATTGGAAGAATCCGCAGGCGACTGCGGAAAGCTTGCGGGGCGGCTGGTTGCACACCGGCGACTTGGGCGCCTTCGACGAGGAAGGCTTCCTCACGCTCAAGGATCGTTCGAAGGATCTGATCATCAGCGGCGGCAGCAATATCTATCCGCGCGAGGTCGAGGAAGTGCTGTTGCGCCATCCCGGCGTGCTCGAAGTCTCGGTCATCGGCCGGCCGCATGCCGACTGGGGCGAGGAAGTCGTCGCCTGCGTCGTGGCGCGATCAGACCAGCCGGTTTCGCCGGAAGAATTGGACAAGCTGTGCCTGTCCGCGATCGCGCGCTTCAAACGGCCGCGTGACTACGTCTTTCTCGACGCCCTGCCTAAGAACAATTACGGCAAAGTGCTGAAGACCGAATTACGCAAGCTGCACAATTAGGCGTTGGTCTTCGCCCAATCCAGCTCGATTTCAGAGGCGACCGGAATCCGGGCCGGCTGAAGCGGCTGAAATTGTGCCAAGAGCTGTATCGCGTGCAGGTCCGTGAACTCCACCCGCCGCTCGCTGATCGCAACCATGCCTTCGGCGCGGAGCTTGGTCAGCATCCGATTGAGATGCGGGACGCTCAAGCCGAGCGCATCACTCATCATCTCCTGGGTGAACGGTAGGTTGAAAGCAAATTCCTCGCCTTTACCGACTGCGAGCAACCGCGAATGGATCTCGAGGAGGAGATGAGCCAATCGTTCAACCGGAGTGCGGCGGCCGATATCGATGACGCGCTCCACGCAATTGGCCGCCTCCTGCGCCGCCAGCCAACTCAACACCAGACCGAATTTCGGCCGCCGATAACAAAGCGCCACGAAGGCCTCGAGCGAACAGACCTGCAATGTCATGTCGGTGACGGCGATGACCGAGTTGGCGGCACGGTCGAGAAAACTTCCCGGCAGGCCGACGACGTCTCCGGGCAGCACGAAGTTGACGATTTGCCGTTTACCGTTTCGCAGCAGCTTGTAGCGGGCGGCAAAGCCATCCTTGACGAAGCAGAGTTTGCAGAACGCGTAACCGTCCATGACGAGATCGCGGCGCTTGACGACCGTCAGCTCGGTCTCAATCACGGCACGCAGGCTTTGCAACTCCGGAAGCGCCAGGTCGGCGAAGTTTCGAACCCGCGTCAGAAACGGATCGCTGCGCCAAATATCCTTGGCCGCATGAGTGGGCCGGGGCCCGGAAACAGTCCTGACCGAGATGTTCATGCTTTTAATTTGGATCAATAAGAGCGATTAAAGCCACCCCTACTAAAGACGGTCACACTGCGGCTCCGAGAATTCATGAAAACGGGAGCCCCTTATGACCACGGACAAAAAGCGTTTTTTCAGTCGAATTTCCCGGCGTAGTCTCCTGCGTCAAGCGGTCGCAACTGGCGCCGGCGTCGGCGCGCTCTCCATTGGCGCGCCACGCGGCTTTGACTTCGTGCACAGCGCGTTCGCAGAAGATCATCCGCCGATTGGGACCTGGCCGGCAGGCTCATCAGGTTCCTCAGTTACGATCGGCGCCACCGTGCCGCGTACCGGCGCCTATGCGGCGCAAGGCGAAGATGAGCTCAAAGGCATGCAGCTTGCCGTCGAGCACATCAACGAGGGCCATCAACTGATCAAGAAGATCGCACCCAAGGTCACCAAGGGCGTGCTCGGCAAGGAAGTGAAGCTGGTGGTCGCCGATTCCGGCGCCAAGCCAAACAATGCGGTGCAGGAGCAGCAGACCTTCATTAACGACGACAAGATCGTTGCCATGACCGGGTCGACCTCGTCGGCGGTGGCGGTGGCGCTCAACAAGTTCGCCGAGCGCGAGAAGGTGCTGTACCTGGTGGCGATTTCCGGTTCCAACGACACCACCGGCAAAGACTGCGCGCGTTACAGTTTCCGCCAGTGCTTCTATGGCGAGACCGCCGCCAATGCGATCGGCCCCGTGCTGGTGAAAACCTTCGGCAAGAACAAAAAGGCGGCGTTCATGACGCCGGACTACACCTACGGTCACACCGTCACCAAGTCGGTGAACGACTATCTGAGCACGAACGGCGGCTGGACCATGGTGACCAACCAAGTTTCTCCGCTCGGCACTCAGGATTTCAGCCAATACCTCACCAACATCGCCAATTCCGGCGCCGAGTTCATCGTCAACGTGAACTGGGGCCGCGACGCGGTGCTGTCGGTCCAGCAGGCCAAACAGTTCGGCCTCACGCCGAAGATGAAGATGGTGATTCCCTACCAGATCCCCTTCCTCGCCAAGGAAGTTGGTCCGGAACTCACCGAAGGTGTTTTCGCCGCGACCGACTTCTGGTGGACGCTCGAGGACAAGTACCCGCTGGCCAAGATGTTCGTGGAGGCCTTCAACAAAAAGTACGGGTACCGGCCAGAATGGGGCGCCGAGAACGCCTACATGCAGTTCGCAATTTGGGCGCGAATGGTGTCCGAGGCCGGCACTTTCTATCCACCGGACGTCATCAAGGCCTATGAGAAGGGCGAAACCTTCCCGTCCATGGTAGGCGACGTGCATTTCCGGCCTCAGGACCATCAATTGGTCCGTCCCGTCATCATCGTTCGCGGCAAAAAGCCGAGCGACATGAAGAACAAGGAGGACTACTGGGAGGTCCTCGAAGTCGTGCCGGGCGAGCCGCTGATGCAGAAGCCGGATGCATTCGGTTGCCATCTTGGTGATTATTCATAACAATGGCGATATCGGCGCCGCAGCCTGCCTCGGCAGCAGCGGCGCCGAATTTTGTGGCCGCCTAACGCGGCGTTCGACTTGCTCTGCTAGCCGTCGCCGATGATCACTTGGCCTAATTTCGTATCGCAGCTTTTCAACGGCCTGGTATTGGGAGCGCTGCTGGCGCTGATCTCATCCGGCCTGACCATCATTTATGGAACGCTTGGCGTTCTAAACCTCGCGCACGGCGCGATGTTCATGCTCGGCGGCTATGCCGGCTGGGTCGCCTACACCTACACCGGCTCCTTTGTGGTCGCCGTTATTGCGGGCTCTCTGTTCGTCATGCTGGTCGGCGTGGTGATGGAGCGGGTCGTGATCCGCCACTTCTATTCCCGCCCGCATGAGGACCAGCTTCTGGTCACCTTTGGTCTCGGCATCGTGTTCGTGGAAACCGTGCGCTTTTTCTTCGGCAGCTTGTCGAAAGCGGTGTATGCGCCGCCCGCCCTGGTCGGGATCACTCCGATCGGCTTTATGCTTTATCCGACGTACCGGCTGGCGCTGCTCGGGATTGTCGCGGTGGCGCTGATCGCGCTTTACATCGCGCTGTATCGGACCCGCATCGGCATGATCGTGCGCGCCGGCATCGAGGATTCGGTGATGGTCGCTTCGCTCGGTATCGACGTGTACAAAGTCTTCATGCTGGTGTTCGGCATCGGCGCGATGGCCGCCGGCTTCGCCGGCATCGTCAATGCACCGGTCGTCTCGATCGCGCCGGACGTCGGCGAGTCGATTTTGGTGCAGACCTTCGTGGTCGTCGTCATCGGCGGCGTCGGGTCGTTTCCGGGTGCCATCCTGGGCGGTCTGATCGCCGGCGAAATCATCAGCATCACGTCCATGTTCAACCCCGGCTATTCCTACGTCATGCTGTTTGTGGCGATGACGCTGGTACTGGTACTTCGGCCCTACGGGTTGCTCGGCACCGCCGGCCGCGAATGAGCGCGAACGCTTGATGTCCAGGCAAAATCTTTTTGTGGTCGAAGCGCTGACGGCGATCGGGCTGATTGCCGCGCCTTTCATCCTGCCCCATCTTGGCTTTGCGCCGACGACCATGAGCCGCATCATCGTGTGGGGCCTTTTCGGCATCGGCTTTGACATCCTGTTCGGCTTTACCGGTCTGTTGTCATTCGGCCAGTCGGCTTTCTTCGGCACCGGCGGCATGGTCGCCGCCTATCTGCTCACCACCCTAGACTTTCCTCACGTCGTGACCTCGGTGATCATCGGCATGATCGCGGCGGCGATTGTCGGCTATTTGGTCGGGCTGATCGCATTGCGACGCACCGGGATCTATTTCGCGATGATTACCGTGGCGATCGCCGAAGTGTTCTATTTTGTCGAGTTCAATCCGCTTTCGGACTACACCGGCGGCGAGAACGGCCTGCCCGGCGTGCCGACGCCGACATTGCCACTCGGCTTCACCGCCATTCACTTCAACACCGATTGGTCGCTCTACGCGTTCTTCGCGTTCTGGTATTTCATCGGCATCGTGATCGCGCTGCGCATCGTGCGCTCGCCGGTCGGCGCCGTCCTCAACGCTATCCGTGACAACCCGCTGCGCGCGGCCGCGGTCGGCCACAACATCCATGGCTACAAGCTCACCGCTTTCGTCATTGCCGCCGCTTATGCCGGCTTCGCCGGCGGGCTCCTCGGTGTGCTGCAGGGCTTCATGCCGCCGGATGCCTTCACCTTCGATACCTCGGGTCAACTCGTCATGCAGACCGCGATCGGTGGCGCCGGGACGTTGTTTGGGCCACTGCTTGGCGCCACGGTATGGCTTTATCTGAGCGACTTCTTCCAGAACACGCTGCACCTCGGCGCCACCTGGAGGCTGGTACTGGGCGTTGTCTTCGTGCTGCTGGTCTGCTTCATGCGGCGCGGTCTGATCGGCGGAATCAAGGACCTGTACGAACTTGCCAGGCGGCGGACGGCGGTAAACATCGAACCACAACAAGCGGCCCCGCTACCCGATACGACCACGAAAGATGAGCCGGGCTCCACCCGGACTGCGACCGCGAAAGCGCCGACGGTTGCGCCCATGCCCGCCCGCAACCGCGAGAGTAACAAGGTATCGGGACCACTTCTTGAAGCGCGCGGCCTGACCAAGCGCTATGGCGGCCTCCTCGCCAACAGCGACATCAATTTCACCGTCAACAGCGGTGAACTCCGCGGCATCATTGGCCCGAACGGCGCTGGCAAAACGACCTTTTTCAAGATGCTCACCTGCGAAGTACCGCCGACGTCCGGCACCATCATGTTCGCCGGCCGCGATATCACCGGCATGAACGTAACCGACGTGTGCCAGCTCGGCCTGACCAAGAGTTATCAGGTCAATCAGCTCTTCACCCGGCTGACGGTGCGCGAAAATCTTGTCATTTCGGCGCTTGCCGAGCTGCGCGGCAAATTTCGGCTCGATTTGCTGCGGCGGCTGCCGAAAATTCCCGGACTGGCCGAACAGGTCGAGCACACTCTTGAACTCGTCGATCTTGCCGGGCGCGCCGATGTGGCGGTAGCGGCACTCGCTTACGGCGAGAAGCGGCGTCTGGAGGTCGGACTGGCGCTGGCGAGTTCGCCGAGCCTGCTGCTGCTCGATGAACCGCTTGCCGGCATGAGCCCCCGCGAACGCATCGAGATGGTGGCGCTGCTCAAATCGATCGGCCAGGGCCGCACCATGATCATCGTTGATCACGATATGGATTCGCTGTTCGAACTGGTCGAGCGCGTCACCGTGCTGCAGGAAGGCCGCGTGTTGGTCGAAGGCACACCCGGCGAGATAAAGGGAAACGCGGCCGTTCAAGAAGCCTATCTCGGCGGAGTGCTCGCGGCATGAGCATGCTCGAAGTCACGGGACTGAACACCTACTACGGCGATTCCCACATTCTCTTCGATGTCGCGCTGAACGTCGAGCGTAACGAGGTGGTGGCACTGCTCGGCCGCAACGGCGCCGGCAAGAGCACGACGTTGAAGAGCCTGATGGGAGTCGTTACGCCGCGCGCCGGGTCAATCCTGCTTGACGGCGTCGAGATCGCAGGGAAAAAAAGCTACGCCATTGCACAAGCTGGCATGCAGCTTGTGCACGAAGAGCGCCGCGTTTTCGGCAGTTTGAACGTAGAGGAGAATATCATCCTCGCCGGACTGACGGCACCAAATCGGTGGCCGCTGGAACGCGTCTATGATGTATTCCCGCGGCTCAAGGAGCGGCGAACAAGCCGCGGCACCGACCTGTCCGGCGGCGAACAGCAGATGCTGGCAATCGCACGCGCGCTGGTTCGGGAGCCGAAAATCCTGCTGCTTGACGAGCCGTTCGAAGGACTCGCGCCGATCATCGTGCGCGATCTGCTCGCCACCTGTCGCGAGCTCGCCGAGGCGGGGCAGACCATCCTGGTCGTAGAACAAAATATCTCGGCGGCGATGGCGCTCGCCGATCGCGTCTACATCATCAATAACGGCCACATCGTCGAATTGCTGACCGCCGAGGCGGTGCGCGAACAGCCCGAGGTGTTGCACCGCCATCTCGGCGTGTAATTGGCCCGTGCAGCGATGTTGGCAACGCCAGCCCGGATTTGTGCACTGCGAAGTGGCGCGCAGGCCAAGCGCGCGCCGAGCGCCGATTGACAACATAGTGTGATGGATCGACGTTAACCCGCGTCGATACGCATTGGCGCAGTCTTCCGAGGCTCGGATCATGACACTCGCCGACATCCCACGCAGCGTTAGAGCGCCGGCCGAAGCTGCGGAACACTTCATCACTCGGCTCGAAGCGGTCAATCCCAAGCTCAACGCGGTGACCGTGGAGTTATATGACAGCGCGCGAAACCAGGCCGCCGAGATCGACCGGGCGCTGTCGCGCGGCGACAAGTTGGGGCCGCTCGCCGGCCTCCCGGTAACGATCAAGGAATGTTTCGACCTCGTCGGCACGGCATCGACATTCGGCCTGCCGTCGCGCCGGAACGAGGTCGAGACCGCCAACGATCCCCATGTTGCCGCGCTAATCGCCGCCGGCGCCATCCCAATTGCCAAGACCAATGTTCCGCAGCTCATGATCTACACCGAGACCGACAATCCGCTTTATGGACGGACCAACAATCCATGGGACCTCGAAAGATCGTGCGGCGGCTCCAGCGGAGGGGAAGCGGCTGTGATCGCCGCCGGCGCCTCGCCACTCGGCCTCGGCAACGACATCGGCGGCTCGCTGCGGATCCCCGCGGCCTTCTGCGGGATCGCGTCGATCAAGCCGACCGCCGGACGTGTTCCCGATCATTGCAACCATGGTCTGCCGATCGGCCAACAAGGCATCACGGCTCAGGCCGGACCGATGGCGAAATACGTTGGCGACGTCGCCATGGGGCTCCGTGTGCTGGACCGCGCGCGTGATCCGTTCGTCGATCCGGGGCCGGAATTGGGCGATCCGGACACTGTCGATCTCAGCCGCCTGCGGTTTGCGACCTTCACCGATGATGGTGAGTTCCCGGTCGCGCCCGCGGTCCGCCGCGCCGTCGCCGAGGCCGCGCAAATCCTGACAGCCGCGGGGGCTAAGCTGGTCGCATGGCAACCCCCGTCGCTGACCCGCGTGAACGATCTGTTCTTTGCTTGCCTTTCCGCCGACAGCACCAAAGCGTTTCGCCGGCTCCTGCGCGGCAACCAAGTTGACCGCCGCATTCGTCCGCTTCTCCTGACGGGCGGGCTGCCGAGAGCGGTGCGCAGCGTTTTGGGTGCTGCGCTCGAAGCCATCGGGCAGCGGCGCTTGGCTGTTACCTTGCGGCGCTTTGCTTCCGGGAGCGCCGACGAGTACTGGCAGACGGTCGAGGCGATCGGGAATTTCCGGCGCGAACTCTTGCATTCACTCGAACGGGCCGAGGGCGGCACGATCGATTGCATTGTTTGTCCAGCCTATCCGGTGCCGGCGGTGCGGCACGGCGCTACGGAGAAGATGCCGATGCCGGGCTCATATGCTCCGCTCGCCAACGTGAGCGGCTTCCCCGCCGGAATCGTGCCGGTGACACGGGTCCGCCAGGGCGAAGAAAGTGATCGCCCGGCAAACCGCGATCTGGTCGATCGGGTCGCTCGCGAAGCCGAACGAGGCAGCGCTGGCCTGCCGATCGCGGTGCAAGTGATTGGGCGGCCCTGGCGCGACCACATCGCACTCGCCGCCATGGCGGCGATCGAGGCTGCGGCGCGAAAACAGCCCGATTATCCGGCGCGGCCACCTTTATGAACGACGTGATCAACAACACGCGGCCTCAAGTCTCCGCAACGATGCGTGAGACTTTTGACACACAGCGCGCGGCATTCTTGCTGGCGGGAACGCCGTCGTTGCAGGAGCGACGCGCCGATCTGACCCGGCTCAACGCCGCGATCAGCCGCAACGTCGGTCGTCTTGCGGAAGCGATCTCGGCGGATTTCGGCAATCGCTCGCGTCACGAGACCGAGCTTGGCGAGATCGTACCGGTGCAGTCGGCGATCCGTCACGCGCTCCGCCATTTGGCGCGTTGGATGCAGCCGAAGCGGGTGTCGGTCGGGCTTGAGCTGATGCCGGCCACCGCCCGCATTGTGTATCAGCCGGTTGGTGTCGTCGGCATCATCAGCCCGTGGAATTATCCGTTCAACCTCGCGATCGTGCCGCTGGTCGCAGCGCTCGCCGCCGGCAATCGCGTGATGTTGAAGCCATCTGAGATCACACCGCGCACATCGGATTTTCTGTCCGAATTTCTGGCCGGCCTGTTTGCACCGGACAAGGTGGCGACCATCGTCGGCGGACCTGAGATTGGCCAGGCCTTTGCGCGGCTGCCGTTCGATCATCTGCTCTATACCGGTTCGACGGCTGTGGGGCGGATGGTGATGCAGGCCGCTGCCGAGAATCTGACCCCGGTGACGCTCGAACTCGGCGGCAAATCGCCGTGCATTCTTGGCGAGGACGCGGCATTACCGAGCGCGGTTGAGAGCATCGTCTATGGCAAGCTCCTCAACGCCGGCCAGACATGCATCGCGCCTGACTACATCTTGCTGCCCGAGCGCAACCTCGACGAATTCGTCAAGTTGGCCGTCGACGCCACGGAGAAATTCTACCCAAGGCTCGCCGGCAACCCCGACTACACGTCAATCGTCAACGACCGCCATTATCAGCGCGTCGCGCAATATGTGGCAGAAGCAAAAGCTAGCGGGAGCCGCGTCGTCGAAATTAATCCGCGGCAAGAGCTGCTGCCGGCCGAGGCGCGCAAAATGGCGCCGACGCTGGTGATCGAGCCGGCCGACAACCTCGCTCTGATGCGCGAGGAGATCTTCGGGCCGGTGCTGCCGATCAAGACTTACCGCGGGCTCGACCAGGCGATCGATTATGTCAATAGCCGTCCGCGTCCCCTCGCACTCTATTATTTTGGCGCCGATGCAGAGAGCCGCGAGGCGGTTTTGCGGAAGACAATTTCCGGTGGTGCCTCGATCAACGCGACACTCTTTCACTTCGTCGCCGAAAATCTGCCGTTTGGAGGCATCGGCCCTTCAGGGATCGGCGCCTATCACGGCGAGTTCGGCTTTCAGACCTTCTCGCATCGCAAGGGGGTTTTCCTCCAGAGCCGCCTCAGCGGCGCGCGCTTTCTCTATCCCCCCTTCGGGCGCATCACCAATTTGATGCTGAAATTTCTCCGGCGCGGCTGAAGCGTTCTGAAGATGCCAAAATGCATCGCCGCCATGCTCGTCGCGAGCGGGAGCGGCGCCAAACTCAACGCAATTTTCCTACCCAACGTGTCTGTAATAGACTACGCGATGCACTTCTTTCCCTGCGCTTCCGAGAATCGCAGCCAGAATATCGGGCATGAGCGCTTTACCGACCTTTATTGAAAAGCACGGACTATGGAGCGACGAGCAAATGCAGCTTGCCGCCGAGGTCGCGCGACAGGTCGAGGCTGAAGAGCTGCGTTTTGTCAGGCTGGCATGGGGCGACACCCACGGCTATTCGCGGGCAAAGACCTTGACCGCGTCGGCTTTCGTGTCAGCGTTGACCAGTGGCTACAACATCGGTGTTGCCACCACGACGCTCGATTCCGCGGGTGCCCGGGTTTTCTCGTCGTTTACGCGTGGCGGCGGCATGGGGCTCGACGAAATGACGGGCTCACCCAATCTCACCCTCGTCGCCGACCCGATGACGTTCCGCACGCTGCCATGGGCGCCGGGCGTGGGGTGGATTCTCGGCGACGAATATTTCAATGACGGCAGGCCGTTTCATTTCTCGCCGCGCCAACTGTTGCGCCAAGCGCTCGGCCGGCTGAACGAATATGGTTTCGTCAGTATCATCGGCCCGGAGATCGAGTGGTATCTGCTCCGCGTCGCCGACGCGCATTTGAGCGACGACAATATCGGCAGTCCCGGAGTTCGCGGCCGCCCGATCGCCACTTGGCCGGTTGAGCCCGGTTATCACTACCATTCTGAATCCAACATGGATCTGATGCAGCCGGCGTTCGATGCGCTGGGCGACGCCTTCGAGCGGTTGGGTCTCGGATTGCGCTCGATCGAAAACGAGTGGGGGCCCGGTCAGGTGGAATGCACGTTCGCGCCGCGAAAAGCGCTGGAAGCCGCCGACAACGTGCTTTTATTCCGTACTGCTACACGCCAGATCTGCCGACGTCTTGGCTACTTCGCCACTTTCATGGCGCGCCCAGCCCTCAAGGGCTTTTATTCAAGCGGCTGGCATCTGCATCAATCGCTCGTCGATGCATCGACCGCGGCCAATCTGTTTGCGCCTCAGGAACCAGGCGAACATTTGTCGCCGCTTGGCCAATCGTATCTCGCGGGGCTGTTGCAATACGCGGTGCCGGGCACCGTCTTTGCCGCGCCGACAGTAAACGGCTATCGCCGTTTCCGCCCCAACTCGCTGGCGCCGGATCGCGCAACGTGGGCCTACGATCACCGCGGCGCCATGATCCGGGTACTTGGCGGCACCGGCGATCCGGCGACGCGACTGGAAAACCGCATTGGGGAGCCTGCGGCCAATCCTTATCTCTATATCCTATCGCAAATCGTCGCCGGCCTTGCCGGCATCGAAACCAATGCTGGGTTGCCGCCGCCGACCGATGATCCCTACGCGGCCGAACGGCCGCTGTTGCCGAAGAGCCTGCCGGAAGCCGTGCATGCTCTTGATAGAGAGCCGTTGTTCCGCCGCGCGCTCGGCGATACCTTCATTGACTATTTTGTCAAGCTCAAGCGAAGCGAAGCCGGTAGGTATTTGCGTTCGCTCGAGGAGGACGGAACGTCTGCACCCAGCGATGAGCCGAGCGCCTGGGAGCAGAACGAATATTTCGATTTCTTCTGAGTTCTACTGCCTCGGGCGGACCGGAATGACCCGGCAACAAAGGAGCACTTCATGACCGCGCTGGAGAAGATCGGATCGCCACCGACCCCGCTCGGCAGCACGGCGCTGTACGATTGGGATTATCTGGTCCAGGAAGATCGCGCGCATCGGCTGATTTACACCGATCCCGCCATTTTCGAAGCCGAGATGACCCACATCTTCGGCGGCACCTGGACGTATCTCGCGCACGAAAGCGAAATTGCTCACCCAAACGATTTCATTACCCGGCGCATGGGTTTGCGTCCGCTGATCATCGTGCGCGACGGCGAGGGAAAAATCCGTGCGCTTTATAATCGCTGCACGCATCGCGGCACGACGTTGTGCCGTTGGGAAAAAGGCAACAGCAAATCATTCCAGTGCCCCTATCACGGCTGGAATTTCCTCAATACCGGCAAACTGCGCGGCGTGCCGTGGCCGGAGGGTTACGCCGCCGATCTGCGCGATCCGAAATACAACCTCGCCCAGGTGCCGCGCGTGGAATCGTACCGCGGCTTCATTTTTGGCACGCTCAATCTCGATGCACTGCCTCTGGTCGAGCATCTCGGCACCATCAGCACCGTCATTGATGAGTGGCTCGATCGCAATCCCGGCGGCAAAGTCGTGGTGTGTGAGGCAAACCGCTTCAGATACAAGGGCAACTGGAAGCTCGCTTACGACAATTCGTGCGACGGCTATCACGTCGCCTATTCGCATCGCTCGCTGTTGGAGACTGAAAATCGCTTCGCCGGCGAGAACGCCAAGGGGATGGCGTATTATCGCAACTCGCCCGACACCCAGCCGATGTACATGCGCTACACCGGCCGCGGCAATCACTTCAAGGACAAGCGGCCGAACCTGGAACAGCGGCCGGGCGGGCTGTGGGCGCTGGAGAGCGCGCATCCGGGCATGGAGCATTACGAATCCGAATTCATCAAACGTTACGGCGACCGGGCCTTTGCGCTGCTTGATCTGGCGGGATCCGAGCCGGTCAACATCAACGTGTTTCCGAACTTCTCCCTCCTCGGCAACCACATCCAGGTGTTCGAGCCGGTCGGTGTCGAGGAGACGAACGCGATCTGGTACGGCACCATGATCGTCGACGAAGACGGCAAGCTTGGCGCGGACGCCGTGACCGACATCAACGCGCTGCGCATGCGCACCCAGGAAGGTTTCCCGAATTTTGGCGAAGTCGACGACATCGCCAACTTCGAGCAGATCCAGCGCGGCCTGATGGCGATCGAGGACGAGTGGGTCTACATGAACCGCGGCCTTGGCATTCCCGACCGTGTCAAGACGCATGCGGACGGCTCGATCACCGCGCCCGCGACCGACGAGGCGTTCATGCGCGAACACTTCAAGGAATGGAAACGGCTGATGAAAACGCGCCCCAACTTCGCCATTCAGCGGGAGCCGTAACGTGAACGCGCCGACGCCGCCGCCCGATCCGGGGCGCAGCTCCTATTATGTCACCGACGCGCTCTATCGCGAGCTGGTCGAGAATTTTTCCGATTGGCAGGACGACGCCCGTGCCGTCACCGATGTCGCCATTCGCGATGAATTTCGCCGGCTATTGGAGCGCGAGGCGCGCGTGCTCGATCAGTTGCGTTATGACGACTGGCTGGCAATGTACGCGCCCGAGTGCGTCTATTGGGTGCCGTCGACGCCGAACGCCGGCGACCCGCGGCGCGAGATTGCGATCATGTTCGACGATCGCCGCCGGCTCGAGGACCGCATCTATCGGATGCGCACCGGCTTTGCGTGGTCGCAGGCGCCGGCCTCGCGGACGGTCCGCCTGGTCAGCAACGTCGAGGTGTTCTCGACCGCCCGCGACGATGCGCGGATGTTGCGCTCGAACTTCCTGATCAGCGAATTCTGGGGCGACGAAACCCGGCAGCTCGCCGGCTGGGCTGGGCATCGCGTGCTGTGCAGCGATAACGGCTGGAAAATCCAGGCCAAGCAAGTCAACCTGATCGAATGCGATCAGTCGATCCGCAATCCGAGTATTATTCTGTAGCCTATGACGTTCTCGTCATTCCGCCGCTACCTCGTCCGGCGGTGTGTACTCAGGCTGCGCACGCTGCTCCAAAGGCGTTGCCGTGCGAGTCAGATTATAGGCGCTGTTGACCAGCGCCATGTGTGAGAAGGCCTGCGGGAAATTGCCCACCAGCCGCTTGACGCGAGGATCGTACTCTTCGCTCAACAGCCCGACGTCGTTGCGAAGCGCCACCAGCCGCGTGAACAATCGCTCGGCATCGGCCACGCGGCCTTGCAGCGTATAGACATCGGCAAGCCAAAAGCTGCAGGCGAGAAACGCGCCTTCGCCGGGGGGCAGACCGTCGTCCGCCGCCCCTGAGTCGTAGCGCATGACAAAACCGTCGTGCAACAACCGCCGTTCGATCGCCGAAATTGTCGCCTCGATGCGCGGATCGGTCACCGGCAAGAAGCCGACACTCGGCAACATCAACAGGCTCGCATCGAGCTGTTTGGAGCCGAAGGACTGGACAAAGGTGCCAAGCTCCGTGTCGAAGCCGTTCGTGCACACCTCGTCGCAAATCTCTTCGCGTAATTTGCGCCATTTATCGAGCGGACCTTCCAGGCCGAAAGTCTCCGCACTCTTGATCGCGCGGTCGAATGCAACCCAGGCCATGACCTTGGAATGAGTGAAATGCCGCGGCGCGCCGCGAACCTCCCAAATGCCCTCGTCGGGCTCGTTCCAGATCGTCTCCAGGTGTTCGAGAAACTTGAGCTGTACCTCCCAGCCCGATTCGTTAGTCGACAAGCCGCCGCGGCGCGCCTGATGATAGACATCCATGATCTCGCCGAAGACGTCGAGCTGCAATTGACTGTGCGCGGCATTGCCGATCCGCACCGGCGCGGAGTTTTCGTAGCCGGGCAGCCATGCCGCGGTCCACTCTGTCAGCCGACGCTCGCCGGCAATGCCGTACATGATTTGCAATTGTTCAGGGCTGCCGGCAACGGCGCGAAGGAGCCAATCGCGCCAAGCCTTGGCCTCTTCGTAGTAGTTGGCATTCATGGCGCCGAGCAAAACCAGCGTCGCATCGCGCAGCCAGCAAAAGCGGTAATCCCAGTTGCGCTCGCCGCCAAGCTGCTCGGGCAATGAAGTCGTCGGAGCCGCAACCATGCCGCCAGTCGGCGCGTAGGTCAGAGCTTTGAGCGTTATCATCGAGCGAAGCACGGCATCGGACCACTTTCCGGCGGGTCGGCATTTCGCCGACCAATCACGCCAGAATATTTCGGTTTGTTGAAGCGCCGTCGCGGGATCGAGCGGCGCATGGAGCGGCAGGTGCGACGGCAAATAGCTCAAAACAAAGGGAATCGTATCGTCCTTGTTGATGGTGAACTCGCCGATTGTGGTCATATCCCGGCCGCGCAGATGCACCGGGCTGCGCAGAATCACCATGTCCGGCCCGGCAATCGCGCGCAGCGCGCCGTCTTCGAGCCGCGTCACCCAAGGTACGATCGCGCCATAGCCGAAGCGCAGAATGAACTCCGTGCTCATAGCGACTTTGCCGCGGGTGCCGACCAAAAGACGAACGATGGTCGAATCCCGGCGGTTCGGCGGCATGAAGTCAATCAGGGTGGCGGCGCCGTCGTCGGTCTCGAAATGGGTTTCGAGCACCAAAGTGTTCGCTCGATACCGCCGCGTGATACGGGCCGGCCCCTGCGGCGAAATCGACCATCGTCCATGATCATTGCTGCCCAACAGCGCCGCAAAGCAGGCTTCTGAATCGAACCGCGGGCAGCAGAACCAGTCGATCGAGCCGTCGCGGGACACGAGTGCCGCGGTGTGGCAGTCGCCGATGATCGCATAGTCTTCGATGCGGGCTGCCATTGCCTTCAGGAGAACTCGACGATCACTTTAATGTCGTCTGGCTGTCGCTGCAGCGACCGGGTCCACTGCTCGATTGGCTCACGCCGAGTGATCAGGCGGTTGAGCCATGCCCTGTCTGCCCTCCTCAGCGCCTCGCCCGCCATTTCGTAATGCGCGCGATTGGCGTTCACACTGCCGAACACCGTCTCGTTGTCAAGCACCATGGTGCGATTGAGGGCGCCGACATCGATATCGAAGTCATGGCCCGGAGCAGTGACACCGACCAGACAGACGATGCCGCTGGCCGCCGTTCGCCCGAGCACATCGCGGACGACGCTCGGCGCGCCGCTGCATTCCATCAGAATGTCGGGCTTGAAACCGTTCAGGT
>Ga0335085_10003133_pt1 | contig 29329 bp, 24 predicted proteins | sample Lox_Sample_45_FD_206712 | JGI IMG/M metagenome (GOLD analysis project Ga0335085, IMG submission 206712) | Soil microbial communities from Loxahatchee National Wildlife Refuge, Florida, United States - Lox_Sample_4.5 | ecosystem: Environmental > Terrestrial > Soil > Wetlands | place: USA... | reverse complement strand
CTCTGCCCGCCGCCGCGCCGACGCCATCGGCGCCCGGCCCGATCGCCGATTCGGTCAACTACGCAGCGAGGATCAGCCGGGCGGCGAGGACGAGCAGCGCCGCCGCGAGCATCCGCTCGATCAGCTTGCCGTGGATCCGCTGCGAGACGTACGCCCCGATCTGCGCGCCGACGACGACTCCGAGAGAGATCCACGCGGCGCGCAGGACGTCGCGGGAGTGCGCGAAGCTGCCGGCGGCGACGTGCGTGAGCGCGCCGACCCCGGACATGACGGCGAGCACGAAATGCGAGGTCGCCGTGGCGATGTGCGTCGGGAAGCCGAGCGCGCGCACGAGCAGCGGCACGTGGATCACCCCGCCGCCGATCCCGAGGAAGCTCGAGACGAAGCCGACGACGATGCTGTAGAGGGCGCCGCGGAGCAGCGGCACGTCGTACTCGTAGACGAGCCCCTGCCGGTCGACGAGCAGGCGGCGGACGAGGTGCCGCTTCGGCGGCGACGGGATCCACCGCTCGCCGGCGATGAGCCAGACGGCGAGCGCCGCGAGGATCGCGCCCATGATCGCGTCGAACACGTTGCGGGAGACTCCGCCGACGACGAGCGCCCCGGCGATCGAGCCCGGCAGGGTCGCGAGCGCGAACACGATCCCGCTCGCGAAGTCCGTCCGCCGCTGGCGCGCGTAGGCGATCGTCCCCGAGCTCGCGTTGAAGAACACCGCCGTGAGGCTGATCGCCGTGATCGTCTCCGCCGACTCGTGCGGATAGAGCAGCAGGAGGACCGGCGTGAGGATGAAGCCGCCGCCGGCGCCGACGATCGTCCCGAACGCGCCGACGCCGATCCCGAGCAGGACGAGCAGCGCGGCGGTGACCGGATCGACGTGCACGGCCTGACCCGCGGCGGTCCGCTGCCTCAGCGCCCGCGCAGGCGGACGCGCTCGCCGCAGCGCTCGCAGCGCTGGTAGCGCTCGGTGAGGAAGAACGGCCGCCGCCGCCGGGGCAGCCTGTGCCCGATGACGCGACAGAGGTGCCGGCGCACGCGTTCCTACTCGGACGTGGCTTCGTTCGCCACCGGCTGCGGCGCCGGCGGCCGCGCCCACGCGAGCACCGGCCGGAACAGCGGCTGATACGTCGGCGCGAAGCGCGCGACCGCGGCGGCGCACGCGACGCCGCCGGAGAGGACGTACGTGGCGGAGTCGTTGACGAGCAGCGACACGAGCACCGCGACGCCGACCGCGAGCGTGATGTCGCGCCCGACCCGCGGGCGCGTCACCTTGATCGCGACCGCGAGTGTGACGACGAACGAGATCGCGAGCGGCAGCACGAGCGTCCAGTCGTGCACCGCCGGCGCGTACGACAGCGGCACGCGGTTGGCCGCGACGGTCACGAGCCCGGTGAGCCCGTGCCCGAACGCGCTCCGCAGGTGGTCCGGTCCGCCCGCGCGGAGATCGAACCAGACGATCGCGAGCACCGCGGTCGCCGCCGCCAGCAGCATCGTTGCGAAGCCGCGCACGCCGAGGCGCAGCAGCCGCGCGCCGAGGAACGCGAACGCGACGCCGAAGACGATCGCGCCGCCGCCGTCCGAGCCGAACGCGTTGCCGGTGACGGAGACGAGCGCGAGCAACGCAACGGAGACGAAGCCGGCGGCTCCGAACAGCCGCCGCGCAAGCGCGGCGCCCGCGAGCATCGGCGCGAGCAGCAGCGTCTCGAGCTGGTTGCCCATGCCCCAGAAGCGCGAGTTCTGCGTCGGCCCGATCGGGTTGACGGCGACCCACTCCGGCCGCGCCGACATGAGCACGAGGTGGAGCAGCAGCACGCCGAGGAACAGCCCGAGCAGCCGCAGGTCGTTACGGCAGAGTCGCGCGAGCCAGATCCCGCCGAGGAACGTGCCGAGCGAGAGCGCCGCCATGATCGCGACCTCGTTCGTCACGTGCAGCGCGCCGAGCAGGAGGCTCGTCAGCAGCGCCGCCGGGATCGCGGTCGCCGCCGCGCGCGAGCGCAGCAGCAGGAAGAAGAGCGCGAAGCCGGCGACCACGAGCAGCGCGGCGAGCTTCAGCCGGTTGTTCGCGTGGATCTGGTGGTTGAGGCTCGCAAGGTCGGCGATCGCGTTCGCGTCCGGCTGCGAGGTCAGCGTCCCGCGCTCGCGCCCGAGCGCGGTCGGCGCGATGTCGACGATCGAGACGACGCCGGGGATCCGCGTCGTCCGCGAGACGAGCAGCCCGTGGAAGCCCCGGCCCATGACGACGATCGGGTAGCGGAGGTCGTTCGCCGCCGGCCGTCCCTTCGGCGGGAGCACGACGACGATGAAGCAGCACCCCGTCGGATAGCCCGTCGCCGCGGAGGCCGTGATCAGCCGCGGCCCGGCCGGCACGCCCCCGAGCCGCGCGTTCACCTCGGCGCCGCGCAGCATCTCCGCGAGCGCCTGGCGCCGATTCGTCGTCGGCCCGACCCCCGGCACGAGCAGCCCGGCGGCGCCGTGCTTTGCGAGGTAGTGGAACTGGCTCGGCGTCAGCTGGTCGAAGATCAGGACGCGGAAGGGCGGCTGGCTCGGGACCGTCTTCGCTCCGGCCGGGAGCGCGAACGCGAGCGCGGCAAGCACGACGAGCGGAATGACGAAACGCATCCGGAGCATCGTCCTCCGCGATTCTTCCCGATCGAGGCGTGTCCGTGAAGTGCGCAAGCGTCGCCGACCAGCTTACGGGGCGCAGGCCGGAACCGGGAAGGTCAGGCCGCGCGGTCGGTCCGGTCGTGCGACTGCCCGAAGTCGAGCCTGCCGGAGGCGACGTGCTCCGCGTGGTGGAGCTCGTAGATCAGCTCGTGGTGCTCGCGCGTGTGGTGGTGGCTGCAGACCTTCTGGAGCGTCCCCTTGACGGGGTGCTCGCCGAGCCGGAGGCAGTACGGAACCGCGCAGGTGCGGTGCCAGCGCGCCCAGGCCGCGACCGCGAGCGCCGCGATCAGCGGCACCGTCCCGATGATCCCGAGGAGGTTGCTGGCCCCGTTCGAGTAGTCGCTGCTGGCGAACACGTGCCGCCAGACCCCGACGGCGATCACGATCCCGAGGGCGATCGCAACCCCGATCGCAACGCTTCCGATCTCGCTCCGCTTCACCCGACGGTCAATCGTACGGCCGCCGGGCGACGGCGCCCGGGGGAAGAGCCGACGCGGGGACTCGAACCCCGGACCCCATCATTACGAGTGATGTGCTCTACCAGCTGAGCTACGTCGGCAGGGGCATCCAGTCTAGCCGCCCCGGACCAACGTTTTCCCCTTGTAAAAGAGTGTTTGGAAATCGCAAATTTGCGATACCGGGGAATGGACTTCCCCAGGAATCCGTTCTATAAACCAGAAAGCGCTTCGGAACCGTCGCGGGTTTCCCGCGCGCCGGAGACCGCAAGAGGCCGCGTAGGCCGCGGCCCGACCTGAAAGAAAGGGATTCAACTGAGCGACACGATTCATCTGCATGACCTGACCCCTGCCGAGCGCCTGCTCGAGGAGGCCGCCGAGCGCGGTTTCGTCGAGGAGCGGGAGCTCGAGGCGCTCGCCGACGAGCACGAGCTCGCCGACGACGAGGTGGCCGCGCTCCGCGCCGCGCTCGAGGAGCGCGACGTCGTCGTTCGCGCCGCCGCGCCCGCCGAGGCCGGGTTCGTCCCCTCCGGCACGCTCGACCCGCTCCAGCTGTTCATGGACGCCGCGGGCCGGCACAAGCTGCTCACGGCGGCCGAGGAGGTCGCGCTCGCGAAGCGCATCGAGCGCGGCGACGCGGCGGCCAAGGAGCGGATGATCAACTCGAACCTTCGCCTCGTCGTCTCGATCGCGAAGCGCTACCAGGGCCACGACGTGCCGCTCCTGGACCTGATCCAGGAGGGCGTGATCGGCCTGAACCGCGCCGCGGAGAAGTTCGACTGGCGGAAGGGCTACAAGTTCTCGACCTACGCCACCTGGTGGATCCGCCAGGCCTGCCAGCGCGCGGTCGCGAACCAGTCGAAGACCATCCGCATCCCGGTCCACGTCCAGGAGCGCCGGATCAAGCTGAACCGCGCGTCGGCGGAGCTTCAGGCGAAGCTCGGCCGCGAGGCCACCGTCGAGGAGCTCGCCGAGGCGACCCGCCTCAAGAAGGAGCACGTCGAGGAGGCGCTCGACGCGGTCGACTCGATCTCGCTGAACCAGGGCCTCGGCTCCGACAGCGACTCCGAGCTCGGCGACCTGTTCGCCGACGAGACCTCGGTCGACCCGGCCGAGGAGGCCGTCGAGTCGGTGCGCCGCCAGCGCGTCCAGGAGGCGATCGCCGACCTGCCCGAGCGGCAGCGCCGGATCATCGAGCTCCGCTTCGGCTTCGACGGCGAGTCCGCCTCGCTCGAGACGATCGGCAAGGAGCTCGGCCTGACCCGGGAGCGCGTCCGCCAGCTCGAGAGCGACGCCCTTGCGCGCCTGCAGCTCGCGCTCGGCGACGAGCTGGCGTCCGCCGCGTAGGACGCATCCGCATCACGCTGCGAGAGGCCGGCCCCGCGCCGGCCTCTTGCGTTCTACGGGTTGTTCGGGGCCTGGACGGCGGTGCCGGACGGAAGGCCGGTGCCGGTCTTCGACAGCGTCTTCGACGATCCGGTCGAGCTGCTCGTGGAGCCCCCCGTCGAGCCGCTGGAGCTCGTCGTCGTCGACGTCGTCGTGCCGCCGCTCGAGGAGGAGGGGCTCGTCGGCGTCCCCGGCGTCGTCGTCGGCGGCGTCGTGATCCGCTGGCTGAGCGGGCCGCCGGTGACCGTCGTCGTCTGGACCGTCGGCGTCGTCGTCGTGGTCGCCGACCCCGAGCCGGAGCTCGACCCGTCGCCGCCGCCGGTGCTCGGCGGGGAGGTCGTGACCGGGATCCGCGGCGCGCCCGTCTGCGTCGTCGTCGTGGTCGTCGTCGTCGTGGTCGGAGGCGTCGAGCTCTGGCCCGCCGAGCCGCCGCCGGAGACGGGGCTGCCCGTCGTCGTCTGGATCGGCGACTGCGTCTGGCCGAGCGGCGACGAGACGGTCGTCGTCGTCGTGTCGACCTGCTTCTTCGTCGTCGAGCCGGTCGAGTCGCCGGAGGTCGTCGGCGCGGTCTGGGTCGGCGCCGGAGCCGAGGGCTGCGACTGCGGCTGCGTCGACTGCTGGTCGGCCGGCGCCGTCACCGGAGCCTGCGTTCCGGTCGCCGTGGTTCCGCCGTCCGCGACGGCCGGCGAGCCGGACGGCGCGAACGGGACGACCGCGGAGAGCGGCCGCACGCGATGGCCGCCGCGGCCGCCCGCGGGGCCGTTCGACGGGGCGCCGCCCTGGAGCCCGGCGACGGGCGACGGCGACGGCACGCCGGCTCCTGCGCCGACCGTCGCCGGCGCGCGCGAGGGCGTGCTCGGCGTCGCGTGATGGTGACGGCTCTGCACGGGCGCGGCCGCGACGACGGTCGTCGCGCTGATCACGGCGACGGTCGCGGCCACCTTCACGGCCGCGGCGCTGCCGAGCAGCATCGACTTGATCCCGGCGAGCACGTTGCCGAGGTCGCCGGCCGCGCGGCGCACGCGCCGGCGGACCGTCTCGGGCGGCTGCTCGAGCCCGCTCGCGAGCGAGCGGCGCGCGCGGAAGATCAGCGTCTCGACCGCCGCCTGCGAGAGCTCGAGCTCGTCCGCGATCTCCCGGTACGACAGCCCCTGCCACTCGCGGAGCAGGATCGCGCGGCGCTGGTTCTCCGGCATCGTCTCGAGGACGTCCTGGAGGCCGATCAGCTCGTCGTGGCGGCGCGCGGGCGCCGGCGCGAGCTCCTCGACGAGATCGAAGTCCGCGGGCGACTCGATCCGCCCGCGCCGCCACGACGAGCGGCGACGCGACAGGCAGACGTTGTGCGCGATCTTGAACAGCCACGCCGACTCCATCTCCGGGACGACGCCGCGCTTGAGCCCGCGGAACGCGTTGAGGAACGTGCTCTGGACGGCGTCCTCGGCCTCCTCGCGCGAGCCGAGCTGATGCAGGCAGTAGCCGAAGATCTGGTTCGCGTAGCGCTCGTACAGCGCGCGCGTCGCGTCCGCCTCAGACGCGGTTACCCGGCTGAGCTGGTCGGCACGACCCGTGGACGGTACTGCGGCCAATTCTCATCCCCCAGTGCGACAAGAAGCGGTGTGAGACACGGAAGCTGGCCCCGCCCGAGCCAGCGCTCGTATCTTGCGCAGGTTCCCCCGGCAGGGCAACCCTCCACAGGCGCGCTTTACCGCGGATTTACCCCGAAGCGGGATGTTCTCCTCCCCCGGAAGGGTCACGAATCGCGGCTCAGGCGCCCGCGAGCGCCCGGCCGACGAGCTCCCGCCGGAGCCGGACGAGCAGCGCCTCGAGCGCGAGCGGGACGGAGAGCTGCAGCTCCTCGGCCTCCCGCCACGCGGCCCGGACGACCTCGCACGCGCGCTCGGCGCCGACGAGCCGCTCGCGCGTGGCGTCGGCGCGGAGCTCGTCGATCCGGTCGACGTGCACGACCGCGGACTCCGCGCCCGCGGCGACGACGACGAGGTCGCGGTACCACCACTCGAGCTCCTCGAGCACGGCGAGCAGCTCGTCGCGCTCGGCGCCGCGCTGCGAGCGGCGCACGCGCTGCTCGGCCTCGCGTCCGGTCAGCTCGAGCATTGCCACGATCTCCTCCGCCTGCTCCTTCGCCTCCGCGCCGCGCTCGGCGATCCCCGCGAGCAGCGCCGACGCCCCGTCGGCCGAGTCGAACGCCGGGTCGAGATAGACGGCGCGCGCGACGCCGAGCAGCGTCTCGCGCCGCTTCGCCGCCGCCGGGTCGAGCAGCCGCTCGGCGCGGTCGAGCCGGCCGCCGGCGATCCGCGCGATCGTCGTCACCTCGCTCTCGGGCAGCTCCGGCGCGCGCGTGCGGATCGCGTCGCTGACCGCCCGCTCGGAGAGCCGCCGGAACGGGACGAGCTGGCAGCGCGAGAGGATCGTCTCCGGCAGCGGCCCGAGGTCGTCCGCGATGAGGACGATGACCGCGTACGCGGGCGGCTCCTCGAGGTCCTTCAGCAGCGCGTCGGCGGCGTCCTCGTTCATCGTGTCCGCGGAGAAGACGACGTAGACGCGGCGCGACGACTCGAACGGGCGCATGTGCAGGTCGCGGCGCAGCTCGCGGATGTCGTCGATGCGGATCTGGTCGCCGACCGGCTCGAGCACGTAGAGATCCGGATGCGTGCGCCGCTCGACGCGGACGCGGTCGTCGAGCAGCTCCGCCGCGAAGCGGAGCGCGAGCTCGCGCTTGCCGACGCCGGGCGGCCCGTACAGGAGGTACGCGTGGCGCGGGCCCTCGACGAGCGCCGCGGAGAGGAGCCGCTTCGCCTCGTGCTGCTCGGCGACGGCCTCGAACGCGGGGACGCTCACGAGCCGGGCTCCAGCAGCGGCTCGACCGCGGCCCACACCTCGGCGGCGATCGCGTCGACGTCGCGCGCGTCGCCGTGCTCGTCGGCGGCGGCGACCACGCGCCAGCCCCCGCGGCGCGCGAGCTCGAGATAGACCTCCCGCGAGGCGTCGCCGTGCTCCGTGTCCCGCTCGTGGATGTCGGCCTCGAGCGTCGTGTACGCGCGCGCGCCCTTGCGCCCGACGAGCTCGCGCGCGAGCGTCGCGGGTGCGTCGAGGAGCACGACGAGACCGGGGCGCGGCAGCGCGAACTCGCCGAACTCGACCTCCTCGAGCCACTCGACGAGCCGCTCCCGCTCCTCGCCGGCGAGCTTCGCGCCCTGGTGCGCGAGGTTCGACGCGACGTAGCGGTCGCAGACGACGAGGTCGCTCTCCTCGAGCGCGGCGACGAGCTCGGGCCGCGCGTGCAGCCGGTCGCACGCGTAGAGGAGCGCCGACAGCTGCGGGTGCACCTCGTCGAGCGCGCCGAGCTCGCCGTTCAGGTACGCGGCGATGGCGCGGCTGAACGGGTTGTCGTCGTAGCGGGGGAAGCTGAAGGAGGCGACGGTGTGGCCCGCGGCGCGCGCGGCGTCGGCGAGGCGCCCGGCCTGGGTCCCCTTGCCGGACCCGTCGATGCCTTCGATGGCCAGCAGGAGTCCCGTCATCGCCGCCTAGGATAGAAGGCCGATGCGTGCGATCGTCACCGGCGGCGCAGGATTCATCGGCTCCAACGTCGTCGACGCGCTCCTCGCGCGGGGCGACGAGGTGCACGTCCTCGACGATCTCTCGAAAGGGAAGCGAGAGAACGTCGCCGCCGGAGCCGAGCTCCATGTCGCCGACATCCGCGACCCCGACGCGGTCTTCGACGCCGTCGGGCCCGAGGCGGTGCTGCACCTCGCCGCCCAGGCGGACGTGCGCGTCTCGGTCGAGCAGCCGGCTCTCGACGCGGACGTGAACGTCCTCGGCACCGTCCGGATCCTCGAGGCGGCGCGCCGCCACGGCGCGAAGGTCGTGTTCACGTCGTCCGGCGGCGCCGGCTACGGCGAGTGCGACGGCCCCGCGCCGGAGACGACGCCGATGCGGCCGCTCGCACCCTACGGCGTCTCCAAGGTCGCCGGCGAGGAGTACCTGGCCGCGTACAACCGGCTGTACGGGTCGTCGCACGTGACGCTCCGCCTCGCCAACGTCTACGGGCCGCGGCAGGAGCCGCACGGGGAGGCCGGCGTCGTCGCCATCTTCATGGGGCTGCTGCGCGAGGGAGGGACGCCGCGGATCTACGGCGACGGCCGCCAGACGCGCGACTACGTCTACGTCGGCGACGTCGCCCGCGCCGCGCTCGCGGCGCTCGCGCACGACGGCGGCGTCTTCAACGTCGGCACCGGCGTCGAGACGTCCGTGCTGGAGCTCGCCGCCGCGGTCGGCGCGGCGAGCGGGATCGAGCGGCCGGCCGCGCACGAGCCGGCGCGGCTCGGAGAGCTGCAGCGCAGCGTCCTCGACGTCTCGCTCGCGGCGCGCGAGCTCGGCTGGCGGCCGGAGCACTCGCTGGCCGACGGGCTCGCCGCGACCTGGCGCTGGATCTCGTCCTAGGAGGAGCCCGCCGCGCGCCGCCGAAACGGATCGGGCCGTGGAGCACGCGCCGACCCTGTCCCGTCCGTTTCCCTGGCGCACCGCCACCCTCGTCGTCGGCGCGCTCGCCGCGGTCGAGCTCGTCGCGATCGGCCTCCTCGGCGGTGCGCGCGTCGCGCACCTCGTCCGCCCGCTCGTGCACACACACCCGGCGGCCGCGGCCGCGAAGGCCCCCACGCCGACGCAGCGGGCCCTCGCCGACCGCGCGTCGCTGCCCGTGCCGAAGATCCCGCCGCACCGGCTGCTCTCGCGCGCGCACACGCACGTCCTCGTCCTCAACGGCAACGGCGTCTCCGGCGCCGCGGCGACCGAGTCGGCGCACATCGAGGGGCTCGGATACCCGCTGCCCGCAGCGCACGACGCGCCGCGGCACGACTACGCGCGCTCGATGGTGCTGTTCGTCCCCGGCTACCTCGCCGAGGCGCGCCGGCTCGCGCGCGACGCGCACGTGCGGATCGTCGCGCCGCTCGACGGCATCCGCCGCTCGGCGCTCAGGGGGTCGAAGCTCGTCGTGATCCTCGGGGGCAGCTAGCCGGCCAGATCCCGAGCACCTGGTGCCGCGCCTGGTCGAGGAGGCCGCACGGCACGCCCGCGGGCCCCTGGCTGTCGTACTCGTAGGACTTGTTCAGCGCCGCGTAGGCGAGCTTCCACGCGCCGTGGCGCCAGTAGAAGCTGCCGAGGTCGTACCACGTGCTCCCGTTCTGCGGCTCGAGCGCGACCTCGTCGCGGTAGAGCCTCGCCGCCTTGCGGAGATTCCCGTTCGCCTCCTGCAGCGCCGCCTCGGCGGAGAGGACGATCGTCGAGAGCGGGTCGTACGAGTGCGCGCGCTGGAACGCGGCGAGCGTCGTCGCCGACGCGAGCTCCCGGTCGGCGAGCCACGGCGCCGCGAGCGAGTAGGCGCCGGCGAGCGCGACGAGCACCGCGCCGACGGCGAGGAGCGGCCGCCGCGAGCGGGCGCGCGCGGGCTCGGTCGCGCGCCGCCCGACGAGCGTGCCCGCGACGAGCAGCAGCGGCCCGACCGCCGCGACGTAGTTCCAGTCCATGTCGACGACCATGTGGACGAGGAAGGCGGCGAGCCCGACCGCGAGCGCCGTGACCGCGGCCCGCTCCGCGCCGGAGGCACGGCGGCGCGTCCGCACGATCCCGATCCCGGCGGCGACGACCGCACCGGCGTAGAGCAGGAAGCCGACGATCCCGGTCTCGCCGAGCAGCTGGAGCGGCGTGTTGTGCGGCTCCTCCGTCGTCAGCGGGCTGAGCCGCAGCCGCAGGTCGGTGAGCTGGAACGTGCCCGCGCCGGTGCCGCCGAGGGGGTGCGCCGTGAACGCGCTCCACTCCTCCGTCCACCAGCGCCAGCGGTTGCTCGAGTTGAGGCTGCCGTAGCGTCCCGACGTGGACGAGATCTGGCTCGAGACCGGATTCGTGAACTCGCGCCAGAGCCGGCCGGCGAACGCAACGCTCGCGGCGACGCCGGCGAGGACGGCGAGGAGCGCGACGATCGTCGCGACGCGCTCGACCCGGCGCCGCCGCTCCGGCCCGAGCGGCCGCCGTGTCTCCGCCCGCGCGAGCGCGGCGGCGACCGCGGCGACTGCGATGCCGAGCCCGACCAGGACGAGAAGGAAGACCCAGCCGTCGTGGACGCGGACCGAGCTCGTCTGCCCGTCCTTCGTGATCCCGGGCAGCGCGAGCGCGACGCCGTACGCCCCCGCCCCGGCGACGGCCGCGAGCGCCGACGCGACGATGCTCTCGACGCGGTCCTCGTCGAGCACGGTCCAGCCGCCCGCCGCGGCGACGGCGAGCACGACGCCGAAGCGCGAGTACGTCAGCAGCAGCGTGATCACGGCGGCGTAGAGGAGCAGCGCGCCCGCGACGCGGACGAGCGGGCGCCCTGCGCGCGGCGCCGCGAGCCACAGCCCGACCGGGACCGCGACGTCGCAGAGCAGCGCGAGCTCGTTCCAGTAGCCGAGCGGCGCGCGCAGCCGGGCGACGCGCCCGTAGTCGCCGTACAGCGCCGGAACGCACTTCGCGAGCAGCGCCCAGCCGAGCACGAGGCCGAGCAGGACGGCGACCGCGCGCGCGACCGTCCCGCCGGGCCGTGGTAGGATCGCCGCGAGCAGCACGCCGACCAGCGCGAACGCCGCGTACACGAGCGTCCGGTTCGTGTAGCCCCACGTCCGGTCGGGCGACAGCGACCACAGCGTCGACGCGCCCATCCAGAGCGCGAGCCCGAGCAGGCAGCCGAGGAACCCCGCCGCCGGCAGGTCGAGCACAGGTGCCGGCGTCAGCCGCAGCGCAGCCGTCGCCACCCCGATCGCGGCCAGGGCGAGCGCCATCCCGCCGATCCAGACGAGCGGCGCGTCGGCGAACCCGCCGGAGAAGAAGAGGGCGCAGAACACCGCCGCGGCGGCGACCGCGGCGACAGCGAGGCCGAGGCCTCCGACACGTTGCGCCGCAGCAGGCACCGCGAATGACGCTAGCATTGGGAAAACCCGGCGGACGGCCCCCTCACAAACGGTTTACAACGGCATTACCGCGGGAACACCGCCGTCCGAGAGACTGGAGAGGATCCAGCGAAACCGCGCAGCCGCGCGGTCCGGTCGGGCATTTCGGGATGAGGACGACGACGCGCACGAACGCAGGAACGACCGGCACGAGGATCCTCCTCGTCGCGCTTGTGAGCGCGCTCGCACTCGTCGCCGCCGGCCGCGCGGCGGCCTCGCCGGCGACCTCGTTCCAGCCGACGAACAACTGCTGGAAGGACGTCATCAACGACTGGCTCGCGCACCAGCCGAACGTCGTGAACCTCTACCCGATCCCCTGCTACACGCAGGCGATCCAGCACCTGAGCGCGTACTCGGACGTGCAGGCGTACTCGAGCGCGATGGACGACATCCACCGCGCGCTGCTCGCCGCGGTGCTCGAGGAGCGCGGCAACGGCCCCGGCACCGGCTCGAGCGGCGGCGGCTCCTCGCCGAGCGGCGGCTCGGGCGGCGGCAGCACCCCGCCGGCCTCCGGCGGGACGTCGAGCTCGAACCAGGGGCCGATCACGAAGCTGTTCGACTCGGTCGCCCCGGGCAACGCGACCTCGGTGCCGCTGCCGCTGCTCGTGCTCGGCGCGCTCGCCGGGCTCCTGCTGCTCGCGGCCGCCGGGACGTGGGGCGCACGGCGGATCCAGGCGCGCAAGATGACGCCTGCGCCGCAGCCCGCGACGAGCCCGCCGTCAGGCCCGTCGCCGAAGCCGTAGCCGCGGTTCCGTCCGGCCGTTCCATCCGACGCGGGCTCTACCCTGCGCGGTCCGCGTTTGGGCGTCGGCGCACCGCGGAGACAGCGTCCACGAGGCTACAGTTCATGGAGGGGCCGGCATGGCGAGCGTAGAGCAGAAGACCACTGATCAAGCGGTTTCCGAGGTCGTGAACACCGTCGTCGACGGGGAGGCGAAGCTCGGCGTCCGCCGCTTCTTCACCATCCCCGGCCGCGATCCGTTCGACGAGATCGAGTGGGAGGTCCGCGACGCCACCATCCCCGGCCGGAACGGCCCCGCGTTCGAGCAGCGGGGCGTCGAGTTCCCGAAGTTCTGGTCCCAGACGGCGACGAACATCGTCGCCCAGAAGTACTTCCGCGGCCGGCTGAGCTCGCCCGAGCGGGAGTCGAGCGTGAAGCAGATGGTCGGCCGCGTCGTGGAGACTGCTCTTCGGTGGGGGCGAGAGGGCGGCTACTTCGCCGACGAGGAGGAGGCCGCGACGTTCGAGGCCGAGCTGAAGGCGATCCTCGTCAACCAGTACGCCTCGTTCAACTCGCCCGTGTGGTTCAACGTCGGCTTCGAGGAGACGCCGCAGTGCTCCGCCTGCTTCATCCTCTCGATCGAGGACTCGATGGAGGCGATCCTCGACTGGATCCGCCGCGAGGGTGTCATCTTCCGCGGCGGCTCCGGCTCCGGCGTCAACCTCTCGAAGCTCCGCTCCTCGAAGGAGCAGCTGTCGAAGGGCGGCCACGCCTCTGGGCCGGTCTCGTTCATGCGCGGCGCCGACGCGTCCGCCGGCACGATCAAGTCGGGCGGCAAGACGCGGCGCGCCGCGAAGATGGTCGTCCTCGACGTCGACCATCCGGACGTCGAGGAGTTCATCTGGTGCAAGGCGAAGGAGGAGCGGAAGGCGCGCGTCCTCGAGCAGGCCGGCTACGACATGTCGCTCGACAGCCCCGACTGGGCGTCGATCCAGTATCAGAACGCGAACAACTCGGTCCGCGTCAGCGACGTCTTCATGGAGGCGGCGACCGAGGGCCGCGAGTTCAACCTCACCGCGCGCACCGACGGCGCCGTGCTCGCGACGGTCGACGCGCGCGACCTGCTCCGCCAGATCGCGGCGGCCGCCTGGGAGTGCGCCGACCCGGGCGTCCAGTACGACACGACGATCAACGCGTGGCACACGCTGCCGAACACGGCGCGGATCAACGCGTCGAACCCGTGCTCCGAGTACATGTCGATCGACGACTCGGCGTGCAACCTCGCGTCGCTGAACCTGATGAAGTTCCGCCGCGAGGACGGCGAGTTCGACGTCGAGGCGTTCGAGCACGCGGTCGACGTCGTCTTCCTCGCGCAGGAGATCCTCGTCGGCTACTCGTCGTATCCGACGCCCGAGATCGGGCGCAACGCGAAGCGGTTCCGCCAGCTCGGCCTCGGCTACGCGAACCTCGGCGCGCTCCTGATGGCGCGCGGGCTCCCGTATGACTCGGACGAGGGCCGCGCGTACGCCGCGGCGATCACGGCGCTGATGACGGGGCGCGCCTACCGCAAGTCGGCGGAGATCGCCGCACGGATGGGCCCGTTCGACGGCTATCCGGTGAACCGCGCGCCGATGATCGGCGTGATGGCGCAGCACCGCGCCGCCGTCGGGAACATCGAGCACGCCGATGCCGTGCCGGCCGACCTGCTCACAGCGTGCCGGCGAGCGTGGGACGACGTCCTCAACCTCGGCGAGGTGCACGGCTACCGCAACGCGCAGGCGACGGTGCTCGCGCCGACCGGGACGATCAGCTTCATGATGGATTGCGACACGACCGGCGTCGAGCCGGACTTCTCGCTCGTCAAGTCGAAGAAGCTCGTCGGCGGCGGCGAGATCACGATCGTGAACAAGACCGTGCCGATGGCGCTCGAGAAGCTCGGCTACGCGCCGCGCGAGGTCGAGGAGACGGTCGCGTTCATCGACGAGCGCAACAGCGTCGTCGGCGCGCCGTACGTGAAGACGGAGCACTACCCGGTGTTCGACTGCGCCGTCGGCGACCGCGCGATCCACTACCTCGGCCACGTGAAGATGATGGGCGCGGTGCAGCCGTTCATCTCCGGCGCGATCTCGAAGACGGTGAACATGCCGGAGGAGGCGAGCGTCGACGACGTGACGAGCCTCTACGTCGACGCGTGGAAGCTCGGCGTGAAGGCGATCGCGATCTACCGCGACAACTGCAAGGTCGCGCAGCCGCTGTCGAGCTCCGGCAGGGAGGCGTCGGCGACGCCGCCGGTGCCGATCCGCGAGCGCAAGCGGCTCCCGCTCGACCGCACCGAGATCGGCCGCAAGTTCCAGGTCGGCGACCACGAGGGCTACATCCACGTCGGCCTCTACGACGACGGCAGCCCGGGCGACATCTTCGTCGACATCGCGAAGGACGGGACGACGATGGCCGGCCTGATGAACTCGCTGTGCCTGGCGGTCTCGATGGGCCTGCAGTACGGCGTGCCGCCCGAGGTGTACGTCTCGAAGCTCTCGCACATGCGCTTCGAGCCGAGCGGGATGACGAACGACGCGGACATCCGCGTGGCGAAGTCGATCGTCGACTACATCTTCCGCTGGTTCGGCAAGAAGTTCCTCACGCCGGAGCAGCAGGAGGAGGCCGGCATCCTCTCGCCCGAGGTGAAGGCGATGCTCGCGGACCGCTACGCCAACGGCGGCGAGAGCGCGACGTCGACCGCGGATCCCGCGGAGGCGCCTCCGCCCGGCCAGACGGCGCTGTTCAACAGCTGGGAGGACGCCGTCGAGTGCGCCCGCTGCGGCGGCCGCATGGTGCGCACCGGCTCGTGCTACACGTGCCGCGACTGCGGCACGAACACCGGCTGCAGCTAGCAAAAGCGGGCCGGGGTCCGGCCGGCCTGCAGTCGCGACGTGCTTTGACCTGACCGCGACACGAGTTGACCGAGCGAGGGCCGCAGCACGTGCGGCCCTCGCCTCTCAACCGGTGACCCGTCGTGGCGGAGACAGCCGTGGGCACGCACGTCGTCCCCGCCACGACTCGTGTGCCCTCCCGCCGCGATCGTGCTTGCTCAGTTGAGCCCGCAGATGACGCCGACGAAGGTTCCTTGGGCCGAGAGTGTGCCGAGGTTCAACGTTCCCTCCAGTTGCAGCTGACCGGTTGCGCCGCTGGTGATCACGAGATGGCTGACGAGCCTGTACAGGCCGGATGTCTTCGTCGGGATCAGGTGCACGTTGTCGGTCGTCGTGATCGTCCCGGTCGGCAGGGCGATCGTGTGGCTCGTCTTGGTCGTGAGCACGCCCGAGTCGCCTTGCGGGGTCAGTGGCGCGGTGATGCTGGTCACCGCGGGGACGTTGGGGTAGCTCGTCCTGCCGATGGTGACGTTGTCGAAACCGACATAGGGACCTGCGGGTGAGGTTGCCGTGTCGTGGCCGGTCGCACGGTAGAGCTGACACATCGACGCGGGCGCCGATGGGACGCTGGGGGCGTGCGTCCCGTCGCGGAGGTGGTTGACCGGGGCGGCCGGCTCCGCGGTCGGGTTGGTCCCTCCGACGGGGCCGTGGGCCGCTAGTGCAGATGCGGGCGGTGCAAGCAGGACGAGGGCGACGGCGGTGACGGTCGATATGCGGAACATGGCTCCTCCTGGGTTCGAGTTCCTGCGTCTTGGGCTGCCGGCGAGACTGGTGTGCCGGCCTCAATCCGGTGTCGCAGCGGCCTCAACTCCGGCTCGACGGCGGTGTTGTGGGCCCTCAGGAGGGGTGGTACGGTCGGCCGGGGATGCTCGAGTTCCGGTTGCTCGGCCCGCTGGAGGCGCAGGCAGGCGAGGATCTGCTCGCGCTCGGCAGCGGCAAGCAGCGGGCCGTGCTGGCGTACCTGCTGCTTCACCGCAACCGGCGGGTCACGCGGCAGGCGCTCATCGACGGGGTCTGGGATGCAGACCCGCCTGCGAGCGCCGACCACGCGCTCGACGTTTACGTCTCTCGGCTGCGGAAGGCGCTGGGGCAGTCGGGTGACCTGATCGCGACGCACCGTGGCGGCTTCCAGCTCGACGTGGCAGACGATGCCGTCGACGTCGCGCGGTTTGAGGCGCTCCTTGCCGCCCTCCGCCGCAGCCCGGACGCGGCGGGCCGTCTGGCTGTGGCCGAGTCCGCGCTCACGCTCTGGCGCGGGCCGGCGCTTGCCGACCTCCGGCAGGAGCCGTTCGCGCGTGCCGAGAGCGAGCGGCTGGAAGAGGAGCGGCTGGTCGTCGAGGAGGAACGGCTCGAGGCGCTGCTCTCGCTCGGCCGCCACGACGAGGCGGTGGCGCCGCTGCAGGCGATCGTCACGGCGCATCCGCTGCGGGAGCGTCCGCGGCGCCAGCTGATGCTTGCGCTCTATCGCTGTGGCCGCCACGGCGAGGCGCTCGCGGTCTACCGCGACGGCCGCCGCACCCTGCAGGACGAGCTCGGGCTCGAGCCGAGCAAGGAACTGCGCGAGCTCGAGACGGCGATTCTGCGCCAGGAAGAAACGCTCACTCCGGCTCCGCCCGCGATCACGCTGCGGTCACACCGCGCCGCACTTCCGACTCCCGGCACGCGCTTCCTGGGACGCCGGCGCGAGCTCGGCGAGCTGGCCGAGCTGTTTGCCGGCGGCGACCGACGGCTGGTGACACTGACCGGGCCGGGTGGGATCGGAAAGACACGACTCGCCCTCCAGGCCGCCCGGGAAGCGGCCCCCCGCTACCCGGACGGCGTCTACTGGGTGCCGCTCGCCCCGCTCACCGATCACCGCCTCGTGCTCGAGACCGCGGCCCAGGCGCTCGATGCCGGACCAGAACTCGCCGTTCACATCGGCGACCGGGCAATGCTTCTGCTGCTCGATAACTTCGAGCAGGTGGTCGAGGCCGCGCCCGAGCTCACAACACTGTTGGACCGCTGCCCGCGACTGCAACTGCTCGTCAGCAGCCGTGAGTCGCTGCGGCTCGAGGGCGAGTGGACATACCCGGTCGACGCATTGGACGTCGAAGAGGCCGTTGAGTTGTTCCAGCTGCGCGCAGACGCCGCCGGCGCCGACAGCGGCGACGGCGAGGTGCTGAAGGAGATCTGCGTCCGGCTCGACTGTCTCCCGCTCGCCGTCGAGCTGGCGGCGGCGCGTGCGATCGCGCTCCCGCCGAACGAGATCCTCGCGCGCCTGGAGCAGAGGCTGGCACTGCTCGACCGCGGGGCACGCGACGCGCCCGCCCGGCAGCAGACGCTCCGCGCGACCATCGACTGGAGCTACGACCTGCTCGCCGAGGACGAGCAACATGCGTTCGCCCGACTGTCCGTCTTCGTGGGAGGCTGGACGCTCGGAGCGGCGGAGGCGATCTGCCGTACCGACGTCGAGACGCTGCAGGCGCTGATCCAGAAGAGTCTCGTCCGGCGGCGCGGTGAGCGCTACGGGATGCTTCAGACAATCCGCGAGTACGCGGCCGAGCTGCTGCGGGAGTCGGGCGAGGCAGACGAGCTGGCACGGCGGCACGCCGTGTACTTCACGGAGATCGCGGAGAACGTTCTCGCGGAGCCGTTCGTCCCGGACGCGGCGACGTGGCTTGACCGGCTCGAGGCTGACCTCGACAACTTTCGCGCCGCGCTCGCGTTCGCTCGCGACTGCGGCGACGGCGAACTGTTCCTGCGGCTCGCCGCCCCCGTCGGCCGTTGCTACTGGATTCAGCGGGGCGACCTGCGCGAAGGCCGCGACTGGCTCGAGCAGGCCCTGGCCGCCGGCGAGGCACCCGAGGAGGCTCGCATCGTCGCACTCATCGCGCTCTCGAGCATCAGCTACGACCTCGGCGACACCGACGCTGCGACGAGGTACGCGCAAATGGCTCTGGAACTCGCCAGAGCCAGGGGCGATCTCATGGGGATCTTCCACGGCCTCTGGGCCCTCAGCGGCAATGCCCAGGAGCGAGGCGAGCTCGATCGCGCCCTGTCGCTGATCGAGGAATGCGCCGACTACGCCCGCAGAACGGGATCCGACTGGGCGATGGCGGTCGCCGCAGGCGCCCACGGGGCGATCCGGCTCGAGCGTCGCGAGTTCGACCAGGCGCTCGAGCTCTTGACCGAGGCAGCCGTGCTCGCCCGTCAGGCAGGCGACATACACCAACAGGGCATGTGGCTCGGAAACGCCGCGACCGCCGCGCTCCGGCTCGGCAAGGTCGAGCTCGCCGCCGACCTCATCCGCGACGTCATCCACATCGAGGTCGAGATGCCGTCGAGCAGCGGACTCCTCGAGACATTCACGCTCGCGGCAGCCACAGCGGCCGCGATGAACAGGCCCGAGCCGGCAGCCCGCCTCCTCGGAGCAGCACACCGCATCGCCGACGAAACCGGCTACCAGCAACACATGATCGACGCCGAACAAACCGAGGCGACACTCCGACACGTACGCGCTGCCCTCGGCGACCACGCCGACACGGCAATCGCCGCCGGCCGCGCCATGACCCTCGACGACGCCGTCGCCGACGCACTCGACTCGATCACTCTCGTGTCGCGTGGCAGCTCGTCGTAGCCGGCCGTCCGGCAGCGTCGAACCGGAGCGCCCGCAGTGCGGTGGCCCGCGGGCGCTCCGTCGTCGTGGTTTCTTCTACGGCGTCACGGGCGCGTGCGGGAAGAACCCGTGATGGCCGATCGTGTGGTGGTCGCCGCCGTGGCCGCCGCCGGGGCCGTGGCCTCCGCCGTGGTCGCCGCGGTCGGGTCCGGCGAGCGCGGCGACGAGCTTCGCGCCGTCGAAGGTGCCGAGCCCGCTCGCGAGGTCGTAGCCCGGGCCGGCCGAGTAGCCCTGGACGGTGTAGGTGTTCCCGTCGCTGTTCTCGAAGGTGACCGTGTTGTCGCCCTGGGTCACGTCGACGAGCCCCTGGGTGTAGTCGAGCCGGTAGAGCGAGGTGTTCAGGTCCTCGAGGCGGCCGTGGTTGAGCTGATCCGCGTCCGCGACGACGCCGGCGAACTCGGGCGTCGCCTCGCTCACGCCGGCGACGAGGTGGTAGCCGGGACTGACGAACGTGTAGTAGTAGACGACGGCTCCGTCGACGGCGGCGCTGCCGCTGATGTCGGGCAGACCGCGAACGCGGCCGACGAGGTTCTTCACGTGCGACTGGAAGTCCGGCCGCGGAAAGACGGTCGAGAGGCCGCCGCCGCCCGCGCCGTACCCGTCGTTCCACACGACGTCGGGTGCGAGGCGGTTCCCCGCGAGGTCGAGCGTGAGCTGCGTGCCGCCGATCGCGGTCACGAGCGGATCGCTCGCCGGCCAGGACACGACCGGGAACGTGTAGAGATCCTCGAGGTTGAGCTGGTAGTCCGTCGCGCCGGTGTCGCTCGTTCCCGCGAGGAGCGCGACGTGATGGACGTGAGCGTTGAAGAACGCACTGCGCAGCCCGTAGATCGCTGCGTTGTTCGGGAACGTCTGCTCGGTCGCCCCGAAGCTCATCGAGATCACGTCGCCGATCCCGTGGTTGATCGCCCAGTTCTCGGCGGCCACGATCTCCGGAAAGCCGGTGACGCCCTCGGTCTCCGAGACCGGCGTCTCGAGCAGCACGATGTTCGCGCCGGGGGCGAACACGTGCGACCACTCGACGTCGAGGGTCGTCTCCTGCGCCCAGCCGACCATGTCGTCGTTTGTCGGATCGAACGGCGGCACCGGCCCGGCGGGCTGGTAGACCTTGAGACTCGGCGGATCGGGGAGCCCGAAGGTCTGGTCGAACACGTGAAGGTCGTTCGCGATCGTGGGCGACCCGAAGGAGTCGACGATCACGATCGTCTTGCCGCGGCCGTCGATCCCGGACGCGAAGAGCGGGCCGAGGTCGTACGCCTTCTGGAGCTGGGCGGGCTGGTAGCAGTGGATGCCGATGTTCGTGAGGCAGTAGTTCGTGTCGGGCGGGAACGAGAGCGCGGTGTCACCCGCCACGTTGTGCGCGAACGGCACCGGTTTGACGACCGCGTGGCCACCGCCTGCAGAGGCGACCGCGAGAATCGCGAGCGTGAGAGCGGCGACCGCGAGCACGCAGAGCCGCTGTCTCGTCGACAGAACCGAACCCATGAATTCCTCCCCTCCGTCGAGCCAGCAACGAACGTCACCTGCCGGCGAGAGTCTGCACGGCCGGTGGGTTCACGACAAGGCCGCGGTTTCGACGAATGAGCGGAGAGGCTCCTGCCCGGAGCCTCTCCGCTCTGGTCGTTCGGTTAGACGCTCGGGCAGTTGACCTGGCCGTACGTGTTCCCGCTGACGGTGCCCGGCATGCCGTGCATCATCGCCACGGCCGGCGCGCCCTGGCACGTGACACCGAAGAAATTTCCGGTGATCGTGTTGTTGCCGTTGCCGCCGTAGCTGAACTGGACGACGCTCGTGTCGCCGACCCAGACGCCGTCGCCGGCGTTGCCGGTGATCGTGCTGCCGTCGATCTCCGCCGTGGACGCGATCGAGAGGACGACGCCCTGGCCGCCGTTGTTCGCGATCGTCGCGTTCTGGATCTGGAGCGACGAGTCGCCGGAGGCGCTGACGCCGACCTGTCCGTTGTTCGTGATGCGCACGCCGTCCTGGATCTGCACCGCGGAGCTGCCCAGCGCCGAGACGCCCTGGCCGCTGTTGTGGTCGACGAGGACACCGTTGCCGTAGAGGTGGATCGCACCGCCGTCGTACGCGAAGACCGCGGACTGGCCGCTCGTCTCGACCGTGGTGTCTCCCACCTCCACCGAGCCGCCGTGCACCGCGAAGATCCCGTTCCAGCCGCTGTTGCTGATCACGAGCCCGCCGCCCAGCCGCACGTGTCCGCCACCGGCCGAGACTCCGAACGTAGCGCTGTTCGAGACCGTGCCGCCGTCGATCGAGAGCGCGCCGCCTGCCGAGACGTTCACGCCCTGATGGCTGCCGTCGACCGCCGAGTCGTGTAGCTGCCCCGACGCGCCGAGGTCGATCGCGACGCCCGTGTCGGTCCCGCCGGAGACGTGCAGCCCGTCCCCGTAGAAGCCCGAGCCGTTCGACGCGAGGAGCGTCCACGTTCCGCCGGTCAGCGTCAGCTGGTTGAGGGTGACGCGCTGCGCGCCGTTCAGCGAGAGCGCGCTGTTTGCGCCCGATGGTGCGGTGATCCCGTCGCCGGGGGCGTTCGCGTTCAGGGTGACGTCGTCACGGCCGATGAACACCGCCTCGTTGCAGGTGCCCTTGATCGTGATCGTCACCGGCTCGGTCGGATCCGCGCCGCCGAGCGCCTTGTCGACGCTCTGCCCCGCTCCGCAGTCCACCGTCAGGAACTGCGGCGCCGGCGGCGGAATCGGCGCCTGGAACGCGACGACGCGCTCGCTGCGCTTGCACTGCGAACCCTGCGCCACGATCCGCAGGTCGCCGGTCTCCTTCTGCGCGCAACCGACGATCACCCCGGACGAGCCGCCGCCGATCACGCCCGTTGCATATGCCGCTGCGCCTCCCCCGACCGCGACCGCCGCGACAGCGGCGCCTGCGATCGCGACGAGCTTCCAGCGTGCGTTCATGCCCACCCCTCTCATTTGGCCGACGAACGAGGGCGGAGGATTTCAGCGGCCGCTCACAGGCCGCTCACACGCGCCGAGGCATCAGCCGCGGGAGCCGCGGCCCAGGTCGGCGTCGCCCGAAGATCGGACGAATGTCGTATGGCCTTTCCAGGCCGGCGGCGGCACCGTCGAGGGCATGCGTGCGACCCTCGCCTCGCTTCTCGTCGGAGCCGCCGTTCAGTCGGGTGCGGCGGCGCTCGCCGGTCCTCCGCCGACTCCGGCGGGCTACTCGCGGGCGGTCGCGCGTACCTGCGCGGGAGCGGTGCTGTTCGAGGGCAGCCATCGGATCGGCACGCGCGCCGGCGCGATCGCCGTCAGCCGCGACATCCGCGCGACCGGAACACGACGCCTCCACCGCGTCGACGCCGTGCCCAAGCCGTCCCTCGAGGCGGCGCTCGCCGCCCGCTGGATCGCCACCGAGCGGCGCCTGGTCTCGACCTACTCCCGCGCCTACCTCCAGATCTGGTACGCGATCGAGCGTGCGAACACGTCCGCACAACGCGCCCGGCTGCCGGGCGTGCTGGCTCCGCTGCTGCATGCCCCGGACGCGCTCCAGGCCGAGGCCGAGCAGCTCGAGCTCCGCCTGCACGTCCCCGACTGCACCGGCGGCATCCCCCCGTCCGCACCCGCCGGCGACCTCGCCCACCCGCTCCCGCCTGGTACGTAGCCGGCCGGAGCTCCGCGGTAGCGGCTCAGATCTTCCGCGGGACGCGGGCGCCGGGCGTGTGGCGCATCAGCTTGTGGCCGAGCTCGGCGCACTCGCGCATCGTCGCGAGCGCCTGCTCGGGCCGCGTCCCGATCACGACCGCCTCGACGCACGACGCGCATCGGTGCTTCCGCGGACTCGGCTCAGGGATGCGGCGTGATCCTCCCGTCCAGGACCATCGTCACCTCGACCTCGTCCGGCGTGCCGGCACCGTGGCCCTTCGCCTCCGTCGAGCCGACGAGCTTCACCTTGCCCTGGCCGTCCATCGTCTTCCCGCCGTGCGCGGTCCCGAGCTTGATCGCGAGCGTCAACGAGCCGGCAGGGTCGGGATGGATGTCGGCGTCGAGGTCGATCCCGAGCTCGACCGCGCCCGTGGCCGGGTCGAACGTGCCGTTCCCGCCTCCGGTCTGGGTCACGGTCGCCGTGTAGCCGTCCGCGTGCTTCGGCTTCACGTGCAGCGGCGGGAAGGTCTCGACGAAGAACGTCTTGTGATGCGGGTGCTCGAACTGGAGCTCGATCTTGAACGGCGCCGAGCCCGACCCGAGCGGCGAGTCCACGGTCACCGTCCCGGCGAAGACGCAGATCGTGTCGGGATCCCAACCGTGCTTCCTCAGGCACGCGTCGAGCTGCGCGGTCAGCTCCGCGATCAGGTGCTCCTCCTTCTCGGCCTCCATCAGCATCCCCGGATTGGGCTTGCCGTGGTCGAGGTAGTTCGGCGACGACTGGATGTCCTTCAGCACCGTCCGTGCGTGCGCGAGGTCGTCCGCGATCGCCTGGCAGCTAGCGGGCAACGGCATCGTTCTCTCCCCTCAGTACGACGCGGCCGCAGAAAGCGCCAGATTGACCGCCGGACGATACAACACCCGCGGCTCAGCCGCGGAGCGCCGGCGCGTAGCGCGAGCAGTCGATCTTGCCCGCCGCCACGTCGTACGAGAGCACGGCGTACCAGGCGAAGCCCGGCTTCGGCTGGCCGTTCGCGTACATCAGCCCTGCCTGCCAGCCGGCGAGCGACGCCTCGTCGTCGAGCTGGAAGTTGAAGAACGCCTGGACGTACGGCTGGCAGTACGCGAGCGAGACGGCGTCGCGCAGCTGCTGCGTCTGGCTCGGCGCGCGGCTCGTCGCCGGCGGGAGCGGCCCGGTCTCGGGCGGGCTGTCGGCGGGAACCGCGAGCTTGTCGGTCTCGACGTTGCGGTAGTTGCCGGCGAGCGACGGGTCGATCCGCGTCTGGAATCCGTCCTCCGAGTACCAGATGCCGATGCAGCGATTGGCGACGCAGCGACCCGGCACCGGCTGGTTCGTCCCGGCGAACGCCGACTGGTACGCGGCGACGAGCCGCGACAGGTCGCCCTCGCCGATCACGCGCTTGTCGGTGTGGTGCTTCCACGGCCGCTCCGCCGAGTTGAGCGGGTACGGATGGTGGTCGATCGTGTCGAAGATCGGCGTCGTCCGCCCCGACGCGCGATAGGCGCGGCCGAGGCCGGCTATGAACACGGCCGGCGAGATGCTGACGTTGCTGTCGGCGTGCGGGTTGTCGTTCCCGCGGTCCGAGGTGGCCGGGCCGACGACGTTGATCCCCGGATCGACCGCGTGCAGCATGTCGTAGCAGAGCGCCACGGTCTGGAAGTACGATCGCGGCGAGGCCGGAGTCCCGTCGGCGTTGTACTGCGGCTGCCAGTAGCGCGCGGTATTCGGCTCGTTCCCGATGATGATCGCGACGATCTGCGGCTGCTGCTGCACGAGCTGCGCCGCGGCGCCGCAGAACTGCCGCCGCGACGCGTCGTCCTGCGGCGCGTCGGCGGCGCGCGCGGGGAAGAAGCTGACGACGACCTGCACGTCCCATCCGTGTGCGTTCTGCGCAAGCTGGCGGACGGCGCCCGTGAAGCGCAGGCCGCCGAGCGAGTACGCGTAGCCGGGGGCAGGCGACCACATCGCGTTGACGCGCACGATGTGCACGCCGATGCTCCAGGCCGCGTCGAGCGACCCGCCCATCGAATAGAGGAAGCTGTCGTCGTCGATCCCGAGCCGCAGGCCCGGCGCCGCCTTCGCGGCGGGCGCGCCGGCCGAGGCCAGGCAGAGCCCGGCGAGCGAGAGCGCGCACGCGAGGCGCCTCAGTAGACGTGGACCGGCGTCCCGATCGCCGCGAACTCGTAGACGCCCTTTGCCTCCGGCGCCGGGATGCGCACACAGCCGTGCGACGCCGGCTGCGGCGGGACGTCCGGGTACTCGTGAAACGCGATCCCGCCGTTGAAATAGCTCGCCCAGGGCAGCCAGACCTGGTACGGCACGGACCACGAGTTCTCCTCCTTGCGGAAGACGGAGAAGGCGCCCGGAGGTGTCTCGTAACCGGGCGCGCCGCTCGATGAGTGTACGGCCAGCACGACCTTCGCACCGTCGACGAGGAGCGTCACGCCCTTGCTGCGATACACCTCCAGCCTGCGGCCGGTACCCGTGGACTGCGGCGTCGGCGGCGACGCGGTCTCGAGCGCCGCGAGCGTCTGCGGGCCGACGACCCCGTCGCGGTCGAGACCCTCCCCCGCCTGGAACGCCATCACTGCCTGCGAGGTCCGGTAGTCCCAGGTTCCCGTCACGCCGGCCTCGGGGAGGTAGCGGAGCGCGACGAGACGGCGCTGCACGCCGGCCGGGTCGGCCGGCGCGGCGCCCTGCGGGACCCAGGCAGGCTCGCTCGGCAGCGTCACCGGCTTGCTCAGACGTCGAACGCGGTGGGCGCGGTCTGCGCGTGCGCGAGCTCGACGGTCGCGGTGCCGTCGCGGACCGAGACCGACGTCAACGTCGTCTCCGGCGGGATCGTCGTGTCGATCCCGGTGCTCCCGCCGCGGTCGTCGTCGAAGCCGCGGTCGTGGCCGTGTCGCCGCCGCCGCAGCCCGCGAGCGTCGCGGCGAGACCGCAGCGATCGACCCCCACCGCATCGCGCCGGATCATACGCGTGCAATCCTGTCGGGCATGACGGAGCCGCGCGAGATCGCGGACGGCGTCGAGGAGGTGACCGACGGCGTCTGGCACTGGAGGATCCACAACTCGGGGATCGGCGGCGCGATCTCGAGCTCGCACGCCGTCGCGGACGGCGACGGCTGCGTGCTCGTCGACCCGGTGCGGCTCGACGAGGACGCGCTCGCCTCGCTGCCGCATCCGACGGCGATCGCGCTCGACGCGACGACGCACCAGCGCGCGTCGTGGCGTTACCGGTCGCAGCTCGGGATCGAGGTCTGGCTGCCGGAGGACGCGCGCGCCGGCGACGAGGAGCCCGACCGGCGCTACGCCGAGGGCGACACGCTGCCGGGCGGGCTGCTCGCGATCCGCACGCCGGGACCCGAGTGGCCCCACTATTCGTTCCTGCTCGAGCGCGACCCGGGCGTCCTCTTCTGCTCGGATCTGATCGGGCGCGACGAGGGAGGCATGCTCGAGTTCGTCCCGCCGGAGTACCACGACGACCCGGCCGAGACCCGGCGTAGCGTCGAGCGGCTGCTCGACCTCCCGTTCTCGATCCTCTGCCTCTCGCACGGCGCGCCGGTCACCGACGACCCCAAGGGAGCTTTGCGGCAGCTGCTCTACACGACGGCGTGAGGTTCCGCGCCCGCCGCGACGAGGACGAGCTCGACGAGCGCTACCGGCTGCTCGTCGAGGAGATGCCGCTCGCCCTCTACGTGGCGGCGCTGTACGAGACGAGCCACGCGCTGTACGTCAGCCCGGCGATCGTCGACCTCCTCGGCCACGACCTCCGTGACTGGCGTGCGAACCCGGCGCTGTTCGAGCGACTCGTCCATCCGGACGACTGCGCGCGCGTGCTCGAGCTCGTCGCCGCCGCGAAGCGGAGCGGCGCGCCGTACGAGGCCGAGTACCGGATGCTGCACGCGGACGGCTCGGTCGTCTGGGTGCACGACCACGCGGTCACCGTCCGCGACGCGGACGGGCGGCCGCTCCACTGGCAGGGGTTCCTCGTCGATGTCACTGCGCGCAAGGACGCGGAGGCCCGCTACCGCGCGCTCGTCGAGCAGCTGCCGCTGATCACGTACGTCGACAGCCCGCAGAGCTCGGGCAGGACGTCCGCGTACATCAGCCCGCAGGTCGAGACGCTGCTCGGGTACCCGCTCGAGGACTGGCACGCCGACCCGGACTTCTTCGAGAAGCACCTCCATCCGGCCGACCGCGACCGCGTCATGTCCGAGCAGCGTGCCGCGCGCGCGAGCGGCGAGCCGCTGCAGCTGGAGTACCGGTTCATCGCGCGCGACGGCAGCACCGTCTGGCTGCAGGACAGCTTCACGATCGTCCGCGACGAGGACGGGACGCCGTGGTACAGCCAGGGCTTCGCGCTCGACGTGACCGGCCGCAAGGCGGCGGAGGAGGACCGCGAGATGCTCTTCCGGCAGGCGCAGGTGCAGAACGAGCAGCTCCGCCGGCTCGACCGGATGAAGGACGAGTTCATCGCCCTCGTCTCGCACGAGCTGCGAACGCCGCTGACGTCGATCCGCGGCTACCTGGAGCTGATCCTCGACGACCTCGAGCACGGGGAGGTGACGGCCGAGCAGCAGCGCGACTTCCTCCAGGTGATCGACCGCAACTCCGACCGGCTGCAGCGGCTCGTCGAGGACCTCCTGCTCGCGGCGCAGGTGGAGGTCGGGACGCTGCACCTCGTGACGACGACGGTCGACCTCGGCGAGCTCGTGTCGGACTGCGTCGAGGCGAGCGCGCCGGCGGCGGCGGCGCGGGAGATCGCGCTCGGCTGCTCGGTCGACGACGCGCCGTCGGTGTCCGGCGACGTCCGCCGGCTCGGCCAGGTCGTCGACAACCTGCTCTCGAACGCGCTGAAGTTCACGCCGCCGGGCGGCGTCGTGCACGTTCGCGCGTCGCGGCGCGACTCCACTGCGGTGGTCGAGGTCTCCGACACCGGCATGGGCATTCCCGCGGACGAGCAGCCGGCGCTGTTCGGGCGCTTCTACCGAACGGAGCGGGCGCAGAACGACGCGATTCCCGGCGTCGGCCTCGGCCTCTCGATCACGAGGTCGATCGTGGAGGCGCACGGCGGCAGGATCAGCTTCACGAGCGAGGCCGGCGCCGGCACGACCTTCGTCGTCGAGCTGCCGGTCGCCTAGCTGTCACTCCGTGATGCGCCGCCGGTACAGGTGCGCCGCAAGCGGCCCGAAGAGCGCGACGAGCGCGACGCACCAGAGGAGCGAGGCCTCGACCGGATGCTGCATCGGCCAGGCCTGGATCGCCGCGGACGGGTTCGGATTGCCGAAGAGCTCGCGCGCTGCCGCCGTGACGGCGCTGACCGGATTCCAGCTCGTGATCGCCCGGAGCACGGCGGGCATGTGCTGCGTCGGGACGAGCGCGTTCGAGACGAACGCGAGCGGGAAGATGAGCACGAGGCCCACGCCCTGAGCGGACTCGGGCCCCTTGCTCGTGATCCCGATGCACGCGCACGCCCACGAGAGCCCGTAGCTGAAGAAGAGGAAGATCGCAAACCCGGCGAGTGCCGACGCGACGCCGTTCTCGGGCCGCCAGCCGATCGCGTAGCCGGTCACCGCGACGATCGACATGCACAGGAGCGCCGTCAGGAGATCGGCGAGTGAGCGGCCGACGAGCACGGCTGCGCGCGACATCGGCAGCGTCCTGAAGCGGTCGACGATGCCGCCGTTCAGATCCGTGCTCAGGCCGACGGCGGTCCCCATCGACGACGTCGTGAGATTGAGCGCGAGCAGGCCGGCGAGGGCGAAGTCGACGTACCTGCCGCCGGGCACGACGATCCCGGCGCCGAACACGTAGACGAAGAGGAGCGTGAAGAGGACGGGCTGGATCGTCGCGTCGGAGAGCTGCATCGGCTCCCGCCGGATGTGGAGGAGGTTGCGCCACGTGAGCACGGCGACGTCGCGGAGCCGGCGCGTCACGCCGCCTCCAGCTCGGTGCCGTCCGGCCCGTGTCCCGTCAGCGCGAAGAAGACGTCGTCGAGTGACGGCCGATGCACCTGGACGTCGTCGACGACGGCGCCGGCGGCGTCGAGCGCGCGGACGACGGCCGTGGCGAGGCCGTCGCCGTTCCCGACCGCGGCGCGAAGCCGACGTCCGTCGTGGCTCGTGTGGACGGAGCCGGAGACGAAGGGCGCGAGCGCGGCGGCGGCCGAGTCGGTGGGCCCGGCGAGCGTGACCTCGAGCCGCGCGCCGCCGGTCCGGGCCTTCAGCTCGGCGGCGGTCCCGTCGGCGATGGACCGGCCGTGATCCACGACGAGGATCCGGTCGGCGAGCTCGTCGGCCTCGTCGAGGTACTGCGTGGTGAGCAGCAGCGTCGCGCCGTCGGCGACGAGCTCGCGGATCACGCCCCACATGCGGACGCGGCTCGTCGGGTCGAGGCCGGTCGTCGGCTCGTCGAGGAACAGCACCGGCGGGCGGGTGACGATGCTCGCGGCGAGATCGAGGCGGCGGCGCATGCCGCCCGAGTACTCGCGAAGCAGCCGGTTGCCCGCGTCGGCGAGCTCGAAGCGCGAGAGGAGCTCGGTCGCACGGGCGCGCGCCTCGCGGCGGCCGAGCCCGCTCAGACGGCCGACGAGCACGAGGTTCTGGCGGCCGGTGAGCACCTCGTCGAGCGTCGCGTCCTGCGCGGCGACGCCGATCGCGCGCCGGACGGCCGCGGCGTCGCGAACGACGTCGAGGCCGGCCACGCGCGCGGTGCCGGCATCCGGCGCCGCCAGCGTCGTGAGGATCCGGACGGCGGTCGTCTTCCCGGCGCCGTTCGGACCGAGCACGCCGAGGATCGAGCCCGTCGGCGCCTCGAGGTCGAGGCCCGCGAGTGCGACGGTCGACCCGAAGCGCTTCTCGAGCCCGTGCGCCTCGATCGCCGGT
>Ga0335085_10003132_pt1 | contig 29337 bp, 25 predicted proteins | sample Lox_Sample_45_FD_206712 | JGI IMG/M metagenome (GOLD analysis project Ga0335085, IMG submission 206712) | Soil microbial communities from Loxahatchee National Wildlife Refuge, Florida, United States - Lox_Sample_4.5 | ecosystem: Environmental > Terrestrial > Soil > Wetlands | place: USA... | reverse complement strand
AACACCGGGATACGGAATTCCCGTCCCGGCTTCGTATAGCAGGCTCACGCCCCAGCCCGCCCCGACCATGCCGAGGAGGGTCTCGCGGCTGACAGCGTGGCGGACGATGGCAGGACGGTCGCCGGGTGCTGCCAGCTTCGCTACCAGCAAATCCTCGAATTCCGGTCCCGGATCGCGGCTGCTCAGCAGGAAATGCTCGCCCTTGAGATCGTTCCAGTACACGGTCGTCCGCGTCGCAAGCTGACATGTGCACGGCAAGGCGACGACGATCCGCTCGGCCCACAGCGGAAGGGTTTGGAGGCCGGGCACGTCCGCCTCGCCACTGACGATGGCGATGTCGAGCGTTCCGCCTTGCAGATTGGCGAGCAGACTGGCGCGCGGCCCTTCAACGACACTGAAGACAATCTCGGGATACTGTGCGGCGAAATCCAACAACGCGGTCCGCAGATGGCCAGCCGACAGCGACGTGTAAAAGCCGACGCTGAGGTGACCCGCTTTGGCCTGGTGCTCGGCTTTCGCCAGCAGTGCCATAGCTTGCACTTCGTCCGTGATATGCCGCGCCATCCTGAGAAGATCGCTGCCCACTCGCGTGAGCCTCACACCGGCGCTGGTGCGAATGAACAATGCCACCCCAAGCTCGTCTTCAAGCTGTTGAATACGGCGGCTCAAGCTTGATTGTTTCAGGCGGAGCGCTTCGGCGGCCTTGCGAAAACTACGATGCTCGCTGGCCGCGAGCGCGTAGCGAAGATGGCGCAACTCTATCGGCATCGGATTGAGGCCACACAGAGATCAGGGCCGATCACCACACTCACATCGGATATATGCACGCTACTCATCCTTGCACAAACAAACGCATCAACTTCAAGTCGTAATACGACCCGAAAGAAAGGCGGCGAAGTTGCCCGCGCCGCCCGATTGCCAATGGTAAAAATGTCAAATAGCTACAAGACAATTGCTTCTGAAAAAATCGGAGCGGTAGATCGCTCTACCGCCCGAAGTTTTACGAGTGAGCCAGGGGGTGGCTCAGGCTCGCAAATCCATGTTTCCTGCCTCGCCTGATCTCTCAACATAACGCCGATGCTGGCGCAGGAGCCAAGCGAGTGGCGGTTACCATTTGTACGCAATGCCGCCCGATACTTCGATACTCGTGTATTGGCTGTTGAACTTCCCGCCGCCGTCGAAGAAGCCGGACCAGCCCGTGTCGTTGTTGGCAATATTCAACTGGCCGGTTACTTCGCCATAGCCCTTCTCGCGCACATCGTCCAAGGTCAGGGACGAAGCGGGCGCGTCTGCTGGAAAATCCACACTCGTGTTGTTCGTGAATTCGTTCCAGTAATTGCCGGTGATCGATGCGTCCACAACTGTACCGCCCCGGTCCGACAGGCGCGTGCCGAGTTTTGCGCCAAGTGCGCCGCGGAAGGTATCGCTGTCGTTGAAGCTTACCGTCGCACCCATGGTATTGAAGCTGCCCAATGTGCTCGACGTATACGCAACGGTCAGCAACGGCTCCAGAAACACCGACGTGGACGCGCTGTGGTCGAGATCGAAGTGATAGCCGGTGCTCGACATCACGCCCCAGGTGTCAGCCTCGATGCTTTGCTGGTTGTTGCCGAAATAGGCCAGGCTGTTGTATTTCAGCGTCGCCTGCAGAACATCGGCCTTGAGCAATGTATCCAGGAACCATCCGCCATTGAGATAATCGGCGGAGCCGGAGATTGTTTCGCCCGAATAATCGAACTCGTTACTGGAACCTTTGAACTTGAGCATCGAATCGATCATGCCGACCGATGCATCGAGCACCAGCACGCCATTTTGGCCGAGAACATGGTTGAAACCGACATCGGTTCCGACCTGCGCCATATAGGTGTTCTGCTTGAAGCCCGTATCGAAGCTGCCGAACAATCCGGCCACCGGCGAATAGGCATCGAGGTTGCTCGTATTCGAACGCGTGTCCCAAGCGCCAGTGGCTTTTGCCCAGAAGTTGAATTTGCCGCCGGCATAAGCGTCCGCCGATCCATAGACGCCGGTCCAGTGCTTGCGCAACTGATCCTGGCGCTGGTTCCAGCCGAGGGCGGTGTCGTACCAGATATCCTCCGCGCCGGTGATGGCCATCGGTGTCTGGTAGGCTTCGACGTCGGGCAGGCCATAGAGGCGATACTCGCTGGAGTTGGCTCCGGTGAGGCCATCAGCCGCCGCCACGGCGTGCGAGGTTTGCAACAACGGGAAGAACCACATGCCCTTCTTGATGGAGCCCATCGGGCCGCGCGACGGTTGCAGAAGATCGCCGGATGCAAGGCCGCCAACGCTTTGCAGATAGAACGCATCGGTGCTCGCGCCGTTCACGGCGACGAGCGTAATACCGGTCGGATTGTATGAGACAGCCCCGCCCGTGTCGTTGAGCATAATGCCCGTCGTTCCCGTCGCCGTACCGCTAATCAACAAGCGGTCGGAGGGAACGCTGGAGCCTGCTGAAGGAGTTATGCCGATGGAGGTATCCAGGCCAAGCTCGCTGCCGGAACCGCCAATGAAATCGTAGGCCGCGCCCGGTGTATAGCTGTTGCCAGTGGCGGTGACGTTGAGCGCCGTTACATCCGTCGTTGCGTTGGTGCTCGTATATATGTTGTGCAAGCGCATGTCGATCAGGCCGCCAGTATTGTCGAAACTCGCATCTCCTTCGAAATTGAGCGTGCCGTTCACGTTGATGGTGCCGGCATTCGTGACGGCCTGGGTGCCCGCGCCACCAGCAATGAAGCTGGTTACATCGCCGGGACCGAACAGGCCGGCATTGATCGTGCCGGTGTTGTCCAGAATATTGACGCCGGTGAAGGTTGCCGTTGAGGCGTTAAGCACGACAGTTGAGCCAGAAGGAGGAATGCCGGCATTGATGGTGGCGGCATTGGTGAGCGTGTTGAGGCCACTCGTACCGAAGGCAGCGGCGTTGTAGCCGCTGTCGCTATTATCCACGACGTTCCAGGTTCCGGAATTTGTCAGCGAGTTCGCCTGGTTGGACAGATAGATCTGACCGTTCAAGGTACCGGCATTGCTGATAATATCTGCTCCCGTGGTCACCGTGGAAAGAATCGCCAATCCAGAGAAGGACGGACCCCCAGCAGAACCACCGCCATAGATAGTGGATCCTAGGTTGTTGGTGATCGTCGTGCTTCCGGCATTTGTCGCAGCGATTGCGATGGTTGGATTCGCTGCCGTTCCCGCGCCAAGAATTTGCTTTCCGCCGAGCGTAATCACGTTCGAGCCGGTACCCGTCTGGTTGATGACGATGGCCGAGGATGTTGAAACTCCGCCCGCTACCTTTCCTATAACGGAGCTTGTCCCGCTGACCACGACACTGATATTGCCCAAGCCGCTCGCCGACGCATTGATGCCGGCAAAGCCGGTGGAACCATTGGTCGTCTGGGCTGTGACCGTTATCAGCGTGTTGCCATCGGCCGCAGAAGTCTGAATGCCGTTTCCAGCCGTGCCGCTGTTATTCCTCGATGTCGTAACCGTGATCGCGCCCGAACCGATATTCGTGGCCTCGATGGCGGTCGGCCCCGTGACCGTGCCGCTGTCCGTGAAGGAGATGTTTCCGCCATTGCCCACCGCCAGCAGGCCGATTCCGGATGCCGCTGTTGACGTAATGCTGCCGCTGCCGGTCATTGTGATGGCCGCCGACGTGCCGCCGGTTTCTTCCAGTGCAAGACCGTTGCCCGTGATGGTGCTGTTTATTGTAGCTGTAATCGGTGTGCCGTTATCCCAGAGCTGGATCCGGTCGAGTGAAGAGCTGTGTGCACCATCCGTATTGGTCGTGGCTGTTGTGGCGGTATTCGAGGCCGCCGTCACCGAGCCGCCGGTCGTGACTGTCATCGCTGCGAACGCCGGATGGGTGGCTAGCATCAAGGCAGCCATGCCGGTCGTTGCCAGCAATCGTGTTCGCGCCAGCCTGGCGCGGCACGGTGCATCATCTTTGCGATATGCGGACATCTTTGTTCTCCCCCCGAAAGGCGAATTCTCGGACCGGCTTGCTGTTATTTGCGAATGAGGGCGCAGTTGCATCCTACCCTCCCAGTCCGATGCTGATGCTGGCGTAAGGCCCGTTGAAGCTGCGGTCTTCCTTTTTCGCCGCATCGATGCCGCCGTCGATCGCGTTGAAGAAATAGTCGGCGCGATATCCGAAGCTGATCTTCAGATCGGTGTAGCGCAGCGACAGCGCGGCATAGCCGCCGAGATCGGGAACGGTGACGTTCTTGCTGCGGCTTGGAGACGGGGAGGTCTGATAAACGGTCACCATGCCTTGTCCGGCTTTTTCAAAGCCGGGCCGATAATGGGCCGTTTTTTCGTAATGGGCTTTCACTTTCTGTTTGCCGAACAGAACCGCGCCGTTCACGCCCCAGTCGAGCGTGAGGCTGCCATCGGACTCGTTGCCCGCGATATTGGCCGAGGCATCCCATGAGAGAGACGGCCCGATGCCGGTGAATTTGCGCTTTGCTTCGAAAGAGCCGTGGAAAATGTAATACGATGTCGGAACGGCGGGCGTGACGGAGTGGACATTCAGGCCATCGTGAGAATCGAACTGCGCATAGCGCACACCGGCGCTGACAAGGGAACTTCCCTCATGTCCGAACATGCCGAGCCCGAAATCCTTGCCGGCCTGAAAATCCAGAATGAGATGCTTCTCGCTGCTCGACGCGCTGCTGCTCTGAAAGGCTGTCCGATATAAGAGTTTGCTAAAGTAGTGCTTGACGGCGCTGTAGTGCCGGGTTTGCTGATAACCAGCTTCATGCCGGCTGCTTTTGCCGTAGCGGATTCCGAGCGACAGAATCCAGTCGGGCATGGGTTCGAAGGAAATCTTCGCATCTTCGTTCCAGATCGATGGCGGCGTTTTGCGCGCGAATTTCGCAGCGCCATTGAACGGCGAAGCGACCATAAGCGGCGGCAGAAATGCCTCCTCCTTGTCCGAAAGCAGCGCAAACTGCCCATCGGCTTCGAGCCACACGATCGGATGATCCGCGCCGTCCGCGCGCGCCATGGCCGCCGATGAAAGATAACCCGCCAGCGCCAGGGCCGAAGCGCCCGTCAGCAGCTTCCAGCGGATGGCGGCGCGATTGTCGTTGGTGTGAATGAGTTCGCTCATTGTGAAATCCCCCCGGTGAGAGCGACGGTGTTTCTTTCACCTCCCCCTTGAGGGGAGGTCGATACGGCGTAGCGCGTAGCGCGGAGACGGATCGGGTGGGGGTAGAGGTTCGGACCCCCACCCGGCTCGCAAGTGCTCGCCGTTGGCACGCTGGCGCTACCAACCCCCTCAAGGGGGAGGTGGAAAAGGGCGTTTGCTCGGTTCGTCATGGTTCGCCCTCCCTCACCAGTTCTTCGTGATGCGCACGCCGAAGAGGCGCGGATCGGTCAGGAACACGTTGGTTGTCAGCCCCGGTTCGTCGGGGTTGAGGAACGTGCCTGTTATGGCCGTTACGTCGAACACGTTCTTGACGTAGCCCATGACCTGCCAGCCACCGGTGCTGGTGAAGATCAGCGCGAGATTGGTGGTCGAATAGCCGCGCAGTTTGTCATAGGGCCGGTCGTTGAAGATGCGGGCGTAGGAATTGCCCTGCCAGTAGAAATCGGCGTGCCACGTGGCCGTCCAATCCTCGCCGACCGGTACGCTGTAGTCGCCGCCGAAAGACAATGTGAATGGCGGCGTGTTCGGCAATTTGTTGCCGCCCAGAGGCTTGGCGAAGCCTTCGCCATTGTTCGGCACCGGACCGGCATCTACCCCCGTGAAAGGATCGCTATTTGTCGCCGTCGGGCTAGACGGGTCAAAGCCCATAACACCAAAGTAGCTCAGACCGGGACCGCCATAGCCACTAAAATAACCTTGGTTTACGTCGCCATAGGCGGCATCACAGGCGATAGCCAAAGGATCAAAAGCAGCCGTATCGCTGGGGTCCCGCGGATTGTTTGCAATCAACTCGCGCACGACCCATGAGGGGAAGATGCAATTCGACGTGGTAATCGGATAGGGCTTTATCTCCGTCCAGCCGGAATGGCCCGCGGTGCGATCCATGAGGTCGATGGCGGATTGGCCCTTGTCGATGGAACTGTCTTCGTAGCCGCCCGCGAAATTGAAGCGCAAGCCCGGAAACGGTTCCCAGGTTCCTTCCACCTCCAGGCCGTGGACTTTCGCGTTGACGTTCAGATTGATCGAAGTGAGGTTTTCGATCTGGGAAATCTGGTAGCCCGTGTAATCGTAATAGAACGCGCCGGCATTGAGCGTCGCGCTGCCGTCGAGCAGCGTGTTCTTGGTTCCGACCTCATATGCGTTGACGAATTCGGGATTGAAGAGCTTCGGAAACGAGAGAAAGGATTCGGAGCTGAATTCGTTCGCTGTCGGACCCGGCGGATTGGCGCCGCCGCCCTTGTATCCGCGCGCATAGGATGCGTAGAACAGCGATTGATCGGTGAAATCGAACTTGGGCGACCAATCCACATTGAAGCGACCGGTCCATTCCTTCCATTCCTGCCTGACGATGCCCTCGATCGGATAGCCGCCGCCGGTCAGGAACGTCCAGCTTGGGATATTCTCGAAGGTCTTTTTGTCGTCCGTCCAGCGCAGGCCGCCGGTGAGTTTCACTTCGGGCGTGAGCCGGTAATAGGCTTCGCCGAAGCCCGCGACGGAATTCAGATTGTAGGGATTGTCGCTGCGGAAATAATTGTGGCCCTGCCCATCCAGATGATCGATAGGATTGGGATCGATATAGGTCGCGATTTGCCCCTGGCCGCCGGTGCCGCAACCAAAATTGGACGGATAAACGCCCCAGCCTGAGGCACCGATTTCATCAATCTCTTGCAGGGGACTTATCGGAAAAGACGCGCCTGTGACGGGGTTATGGCAGGTGGTGAAATCGCCCGGACCTTCGCCGTTGAAAAGCTGCTCCAGAGCCGTAAAGGTATTGATGAAGACAAAATAATTCTCGACCGTCGAGTAGCGCAAATAATTCCCGCCCAGGCTGAAATTGAATGGCCCCTTGAAGTGAGAACTGAGCCGCAATTCCTGGCTGAATTGCCAGGCATGTTCCTCGGACAAATCTTCAGCCACTAGTCTGTCGGAACACCCGACCTGCGGATCGCAATAGACGCCATCGGGCGTCAGGCTGTTGGGCCCGCCGAGCGTGCCGAACAGGCCCGGTTCGGTGCTGAAGCGGTTGAAATCTTCCGTCGAGCTCAACTGATCCTGATTATATCCGGTCTGCGACGTGATCGTGAAATCTGGTGTCACATCATAGTCGGCGTTCAGTTCGAGGACGTCGTTCTTGGCCTTGTAGGTTGGTTCCAGCACAGACTGGATGTAGCGCAGATTGGTGGATTGCACCGTATCGGCATAGGGATCGACGCGATTGAGCAGGAATTTGTTGGCCGCACCTCCGCCTGCGCCATTGAACACGAATTCGCCCGCCGCGACATAGGGAAGAGATTGGCCGTTGGGCGTTTCGAAGGCGTCCTTCGAATAGAGCGATACCGGCAGGCAACCTTGGCTCAGCCATGATTGAACGAAGTTGGGGTCGCCCGAATTGGCGGCGTTCGCTATGTCCAACCCATTCACATTTGTGGGGCCGGGATCCCTTTTGCAAAGCTGCTTGGCGGAGCGTATACGATCATCGTCTTCCTGGAAATGCTCCCACACGACATAGGCCTGCAATTGTGGGATCGGCTTGAGGCCCAGCGTGACGCGGCCCGACCACAGATCGCGGCCGTCGATCGGCTTGTTGGTAGTCTGGTTGAAGGAATAACCGTTCCGCTTCGTCCATTCGCCCGCGATGCGCAAGCCCACACGATCATCGACGAGCGGAATGTTCACCATGCCTTCGTAACGGCGGTTCGTGTAATTGCCCCAATCGGCGGACAACATCGCTTCGAATTGGTCGGTCGGCTTGGCCGAAATGACGTTCACCACGCCCGCGGTCGCGTTGCGGCCATAAAGGGTGCCTTGAGGGCCGCGCAGCACTTCGACCTGATTGACGTCGAAGAATTCCTGTTCGAAGAAATGATTGCGGATGAACGGTATGTCGTTCAGCGCCACCGCAACCGCCGGATCGGTTGTCACCGAAATCGCTTGCGTGCCGATGCCGCGAATCTGGATGTTGTAGCCGCTGAAATTGGTTTTCGAGAAGGTGAGGTTCGGCACTTCCTTCACCAGATCAGGCCCGCCCGCGATCTGGCGAGAAGTAAGCTGCTCCTGCGATAGCGCAGTGATGGCGATCGGGACGGTCTGTATGTCGCCCTTGATCTTCGATGACGTGACGACCACGGTTTCCACGCTCGCCGCTGCGTGCGCGGGTACAGCGGTTTCCGCGAGACGGGTAACCGGTGCGGCCGGCTGTTGTTGCTGACGGACGATGCTGATGGCGCCCGCGGGCATCTGTTGTGCCGTGTAGCCGGTTCCCCGCAGAATGCGCGACAGCGCCTCGTTCGCCGCAAGCTCGCCCTGGGCGCCACTCGTGTGAACGCCATTCACGGCGTTGCTGGAATAGAGCAACTGAATACCCGTCTGGGCCGAATACGCGTCCAGCGCGGACGCCAGATTGCCGCGCGGAATATGGAATTGTTCGGCCGATGCAGCCGTTGCAACAACAGCGGCGCTCACGCCCCCGATCAGTACCGACTTCAGAATTCTCAACTTTGACATGTCCCCTCCCCCTTCGCGCGGCTGTGCCGCAAATGGCGTCGCCCTCTCAGCGCGCGATCACAATGGTTCCGCTCTCGCGGCGTATGTGCAGCCCAAGCACGACCTGCACGGCGCGCGTGAAATCATCCAGATTGTCCGTGCGGAAAACGCCGCCGACCGGCATATTCGCCACCGCCGGATCGGACACGGCGAGCTTCGTCGTGTTGTAGCGGTTGAATTCGGCCACAGCCTCGCCCAGCGCGGTGTGATGAAACACCAGCTCGCCCCGGCGCCACGCCAGCAGATTTGCGAGCGCTTCCTGCGATTCTTTCGTCACCGACAAGGATGCGGGCGAAGCGGTGGCGACATCGCCCGGCAGCAGCATCGCGGTTTTTGCGGGCGCCGGCGCATTCGGCGAATCCAAGCGAACGCGTCCCTGCACCACGGCAACCCGGGTTTCGGCTCCGTCGCGATGCACCACAAATTCCGTACCGAGATCGGTGACGCGCCGGTTTCCGACCATCACCGCAAAAGGATGGGCGGGATCGTGCCTGACCTGGAAGTAAGCTTCACCTCGATCAAGCCAGACCGTTCTTTCCTGCGTCGTCATGCGCGTGCGCAAAACGGTGTCGGTATTGAGTTCGATTTCCGTGCCATCGGCGAAGCGCACCAGTTCGCGGCCCCCGATCGTCGTGCTGTAAGTTTCCATCGGCTGTTTGCGCATATAGCGGGTGCCGATCACGCCGACTACGGACAGGATGGCGATGGCGGCCACCAGCCTCAGCGCGATGGCGAAGGACTTGCGGCTTGGAACCAGTTTGCGAAATCGCGACGGGCCAAGCGCCACCAGCCGCGACGCATCGGACCAGGCCGCTTCAAGCCGCCAATAGGCGGCGCGATGATGATGCGATTGCGCCAGCCACGCTTCTAAGGCGCGCTGGTCGTCGCCCGTCCAATTGCCGGCATGGACGCGTTCCAGCCACATCGACGCCTGAACGTTGATGTCCTTGCTGGGACGAAGTTGCGGCGCGGGTTTATTCACGGGACACCCTGATCGTTTCAAGATCGTGGTAGAGCGTATCGGCGAGCGTGCGCATGCCGTCCGCCACATATTCGGAAACGGCCTGTTCGCTAATGCCCATATGCTGTGCGATCTCGCGGCGCGAAAGCCCGTCCACGCGCTTGAGAATGACGGCCAGCCGGCGGCGCGGGGGCATCCGATCGAGGGCCGCCTGCAATTTCCGCAACGCCTCGCGCGCCATCAATTTGCGGTCCAGGTTCGGTTCGTCGGCGGCTATGCCCAACATGTCCAGATCGGCGACCGCTTCGATGGGAACGATGTGTTCACGGCGGATATGATCGACCAGAAGATTGCGCGCCGTGGCCAGAACAAAGGGCTTGGCGCGATCCGGAATTTTGGCATCAGCCGCCTGAAGGACCTGCGCATAGACTTCCTGCCGGAAATCCTCAATCTCGGCCTTGTTGCGCCAATTGCGATTGAGAAAACGCATCAGAACCGCCTCCAGCGGAAGAACTTCGCGCACGAACCAGCACTTCACGCGGTCAGCGTGTGTCTGACATGGCTCGGGGCCATGGCCGTTGTCGTCTGGCGTCTTCTCGCCCATCCCTTGCCGGTTTCCCGCCCTCTCAGGCAAAGATTATGGGGACCTGCCCGTATGACGAATGGGGAAGAGAAGCATAGGTATGGGGGGCGCAAATTTTTTTGCTTTTATGCTGCGGCGCAAACTCAGATTGGCGCAATTTTCTTTCTGAATATAATCCGCCAAACTGGGCCTTCGCGGCCCAGCCATTGAAAATTCCCTCTCAAAAACGCGACCAAGCCAACTTCTGAACGAATTATTTTTGACGGTATTTCGTGTCATCTATCCCAAAATCTGATTTTCATGATCGTGCTGATTACGCTCGGGAGCATGTCGCCCACACGACCCAGCTGCCCAACGCAATGGGAGTGCAATTTCTCCATGTCATTGGGCATCCCGTAATTGGGCTTCACCAGGGCATTCGTCCCTTTTGCAATCGAACTTGCGCCAAACCACTCCGAGCGAGCGAAATTTGTTGACCCGAAATGGACATAACGCGCTAGGTGTTTAGTCCCGAAGAGTCGTGGTGCAAAGTATCACGATCTCCGGAGGGATTCGCTATGGGACAAATTCTTCACGGCAGCGCCACAACGACTGAGACGGTCCGTCGAGCGATACAGCATAGTCAAGCGAGCCTGAAGGAACTGGCCGTCCGTTACGGCATCAATCAGAAGACAGTCGCCAAGTGGCGCCGCCGGACATCTGTTGCCGACGCCAGGATGGGTCCGAAGGAACCGCGTTCGACAGTGTTGTCGAAGGAGGAAGAAGCGCTGATCGTCGCTTTCCGCAAACATACCCTGCTACCATTGGACGACTGTCTCTACGCCCTTCAAGCGTCGGTGCCGCACCTGACCCGGTCGTCCCTGCATCGTTGCTTCCAGCGCCATGGCATCGCCCGGCTACCGGAGACGGAGGGCGACAAGCCGGCCAAGAAGAAGTTCAAGACCTATCCGATCGGCTACTTCCACATCGATATCGCCGAAGTCCGTACCGAGGAAGGTAGGCTCTATCTGTTCGTCGCCATCGACCGGACCTCGAAGTTCACCTATGCGGAGCTACACGAGAAGGCCAGGACGCAAACGGCCTGCGACTTCCTCAAAGCCCTTCTCAAAGCCGTTCCCTACAAGATCCACACGGTCTTGACCGACAACGGCATCCAGTTCGCCGACTTGCCGAAGAACCGCACAAAGCCTACCGCGCTATGGCGAGGACACATCTTCGATAGAACCTGCGAGGAGCATGGCATCGAGCACCGGCTCACTAAACCGAACCATCCTTGGACCAATGGCCAGGTCGAACGGATGAATCGCACGCTCAAGGAAGCGACCGTCAAACGCTATCACTACGGAACGCATGTTCAACTCAAAGAGCATCTCCACGCCTTCCTCATGGCCTACAACTTCGCCAAGCGGCTCAAGACCCTCAGAGGCCTCGCGCCGTATCAGCACATCTGCAATGTCTGGACGAAGCAGCCAAATCGGTTCAGGCTAAACCCGCTTCACCACACCTTGGGACTGAACAACTAGAGCTAATACTCCATTCGCGGAAAATTGTTCTTTTCCAGAAGGTTATCGTCATTCACGCTGCCGAAATTGTGAGAACCCCCTCCCTCGCCTGTGCGGAAGTCGAGTTGAAAAACCTCCTTGGCACTCGGCGGACTAGAACTGTCCCCAGAGCGGCTGACGTTCGATGAATCCTGCTCAGTCAATTTCGAATGACTGGTCCCCGGCTCCGCCGCTAACACGCCGTAGATGGTGAAGCGGCGATTGCAGCACAAGTATCGCCTCGGACAAGCGCGGCGGCAGGGTCTATACCAAGATAACCGCCGATGCCGCGTCCAAGACCTTGCTGAAGGCGTTGAAAAGCAATGTTTTACCTGACCCCATCGTCTATACCGACAACTTCCGCAGCTATGACATCTTGGACGTCTCGGAGTTCAAGCATCGGCGCGTGAATCACTCCAAGACCTTTGTCAGTCCCAAGGGACACCACATCAACGGCATCGAGAACTTCTGGAACCAGGCCAAGCGCGTGCTTCGAAAATATAACGGCATTCCGCGCAAAAACTTCTATCTCTTCCTCAAGGAATGCGAGTTCCGCTTCAACTACGGCTCGCCCAAGCAACAGTTCGCACAGTTCAGAAAATGGGCTAACCTCTGACCCTTATCTACGTCAGCCCCATGGACAATTATGGACAACATTGGGCCGAAGTAGTTTTTTGCGGACAGGCTCGGCCAGCACACCAACCTTGTCGCCTTTGGGGATCGCACTTCGGACGGTCGCTCCTGCCGCGATACAGATCTCAGTTTTCTCGGGCGAACAAGTGTCTTTGGGCGGCCCATTCAATCGGAAAGGGCCGCATGACTCTTGTGAGCGAAAAAGCGGGAGGCTGCGCGCCGTTGAGAACCGCCTCAACAATGTCCGGCGCGAGCAGGGTCAGCCGCAATATGCGGCTCACGTAAGAAGGGTTTATCTTCTCAGCGGCGGCCAATTCGGCAACGGTAGCATAGATGCCGTTCTCAAGCAGTTTGCGCCAGCGGAAGGCGCGGGCGAGCGCCTTGAGGAGAGTGCCATCCGGCACGCTTGGGGCTGGCTGCAAGGCTGAACCGTCAGGCGCCACGATCCGCTTCGCTCCGCCGTATCGACGGAAAGCAATTGGCACACGAACAGTGACCACCCGTGGACTGGTTTGGCGTGCGGCGGACCTCGTCATGCTTTCGCACCGATATTGCGGGCACCCGATCTAAGTTCGCGTGCGAGTGTGGAAAACCCTTCCGCACGTAGCCGGATATCGAGGCCCTCGCGGTCGACATCTACGCGTTCAATGAGTAACTGAACGATGCGGGCCTGTTCAACTGGGAAGAGTTCATCCCAGAGCGGATCGAGTTGCCCGATTGCTTCACGAACCTCGGACTCCTTCAAATCCTTGGCTTCATGCCGTGCAGTTCGCCATGTGCCGACGATGATCTCTGGCGAACGAAGGACGGTTCGTAGCTGATCGACAATGGCAGCTTCAACGTCTCCGGCTGGAACGCGCCCTACAGGACATGTGCCGGCGCCTCTCTTGAGCAGCGTTTGGGTGGTATAATAGCGATAGAGACGCCCACGGTGGCGAGTATGGGTCGGAGACATCGCAACCCCGCCCGGCGCGAATATCAGCCCCTTGAGGAGTGCCGGCGTGCGGCACCGGGTTTGCCCGGCGCGTTGGTGAGGATTGGTCTTCATGATGCCATGGACTTTGTCCCACAAATCCCGGCTGATGATCGCCCGGTGCTCGCCGGGATAGGCCGTGCCCTTGTGGACCGCCAGACCGAGATAGACGCGATTGTTCAACAATTTGTAGAGAACCCCCTTGTCGATCGGCTTGCCGCTTCGAGTAGTGATTGTCTGCGCCAGCAGTTCCTCGACCAATTTGGTCGCCGATCCGAGTCTGACAAAGCCTTCAAAGATCTTCCGCACGAGTTCGGCTTCGGTGTCGTTGATGATTAGCTTTCGATCCTTGACAACATATCCGAGGGGCACGACTCCTCCCATCCACATGCCCTTTTTCCGGGAAGCGGCAAATTTGTCGCGTATGCGATCGCCAATGACTTCGCGTTCAAACTGCGCGAAGGACAAAAGTATGTTCAAGGTCAGCCGACCCATCGTGTCCTTCGTATTGAACGACTGGGTGACACTGATGACCGAAACGTCATTGCGATCGAATATGTCGACGAGTTTGGCGAAATCCAGGAGCGATCGGCTCAAGCGGTCAATCTTGTAGACGACCACCGTGTCGACATGTCCTTCTTCGGCGTCGGCGACCAGCCTCTTCAGTGCTGGCCGCTCAAGAGTGCTACCGGAGAAGCCGCCATCGTCGTAACGATCACAAACCGGAATCCAGCCCTCGGCCCTGCGGCTCGCTATCAAGGCTTCGCCAGCCTCGCGCTGTGCATCGAGGCTGTTGAAATCCATGTCCAACCCCTCTTCGCTCGATTTGCGCGTGTAAATTGCGCAGCGGAGTTTTCGCTTCAGAGTCTCACTCATCGCGTGTTCCGCCGATTCGCAAGACCGAAAAATATCCATCCATTCCAACGGGTTCCGGTGATGGCGCGGGCGACTGCAGATATTGATCGGAAGGGCCGTCCTTGCCATTCGTAGCCATCGCGCAGAACAGTGACCGTGTGCTCGGTACCCTCCCATTCGCGGATCAATTTGGTGCCGACAACGGGCTTGCGGTCGGTCCGGACCCGACGACGGGTGATGTTGCCGCCATCCAGGTCTTCGCCCAGGGCCTCCAGCCGCTCGATGGTCTCCGGCTTCAACCCGCCATAGGCCAGTTCTTGGAGGCGAAAGGCGAGCCGACTTTCCAGAAATCGCCGGTTGTAGAGGGGTGGCTCGGTTCCGTAAATCTGGCGCCACAAGGCCCTCACTTCGGCCGTGGAGGCCTGCCGAATGCCCGCCAGCCGGGCTAATACCCCATCGCTCATTTTCCGCCCTCCGGGCCCTTTTCAGCGCCCTGAGGACCGCTCTGGTGGGCAGCGAAGTCGAGCGAAAATTCTCCGGATTCGGCCAATTTTTCGCTCGACTTCCGGGCTCGAACGCGAATGACGCCCGCCGACAGGATCGCTGTCAATTCGGCCAGGCGGTCGGCTGGGGACATGTGGTCGGGGTGGAGCGGATTGAGCATGCCGAAATGCTGCTGTCCGAACACCACGACGTCACGGATAATACCCGCACTGAATCGACCGGGTTAAATTCCCTATGGGACGTAAGAGATCCAAACTGAAGGTACTCGCCGGTCTCTCGAAGACAGAACTCAGGGTCGCCAGACCAAAATTTTCTCCGCTCGGTCCACGACATGCACTGTACCGTGCTGCAAGAATGCTCGGCCCATTTCCAACACCCGAGATTGGCACTGAGAGCGTCCACCATCAGGGTGACATTCTCAGGCTTGAAAGTGTGAGTAGCGCTCACGAACTGTGCAGGGTGCTGGGGCAAAATTATTTTGACCACCTCGTTGAAGAGCAGACAGCCCCACGCCTACCAGAAGTGCTTGAGAATTTCGCGACCGTCCGGACGAAATGCGCTGAACTAGCGGCAGCGCTCGCTCATTTGAGCTACGCCGAACGGTATTTGCTGCACACTCTGTGGGGTATACATCCACAAGCTTCGCTAGAACGCCTGATGCAACTCCTTGATGATATGGGACTGTATGGACCTCCGGATCCTGGTGAAACCACTGACGATCAAAAATTGGCACCTGGAGCGCTGGCCGAATTGCTCTGGCGTCTCGAAGAATACGTCGGAAAACTTCATTACATCGTAAAGCGACGCTATACGCGCAAGGGGACAGCCCGTGTCGATCTTGGAGGTCAAACAAGCGCAGCAAATATTATCGCGCCAAATCCAAGGTGGCATCTAATCCATGAGTCTTACGAAATCTTCTCTCGTCTGCCTGATCATAAAATCACAAGATCGGAGGATAGCATTTTTCAGCAGTTCATTACAGCAATTCACGAATGGGTTACTGGCGAATCGCATGTTGGTCTGGAACAGCCAATAAAATCGTACATGGACGTCCGCAAGCTCTTTGAGGAAAAATCGATCGAGCTCGAAAGACTGAGAACGACAGACAAAAGCTATACGCCCGAAGAATTTGATGTAGCCGTCGCCACTGGCAACAGTGAGGACCGCATTCCGCCCAACGTGATACAGATGGCGACGCAGTTGTCGAATGAAATCAAGACACTTAGCGACAGGATGAGTTACGGCCACCGAATCCCTGCACGGGATATTGTTACGGGCTGATACTCCTTGCTTCGCGCTTATGTCGGAAGATTCAACCCCGTTCTAATTGATGGGTTTATATCCGTGCGATTTTCGGCACCACATCATAACCCTCATTGGGACCGTCGGGCGATGAGTCGAATTCCCCCGAAGGTCCAGCGCCGTGGTCGGGGAAAGTAACCGGCAGCGCGGCGTTGAACCCCGGCACTGCGGGGATCCTCGCATTCACCGGAAGGGCACCGCGTTGGTCGAGGCCCACGGCGAGGCGGAGCGGACGATCAAGCGCGCTCCGAGAAGCAGCGACCAAGTGAACGGCGCATCGTCCGCGCGTTCGTGCCAAGGGCGCCGGGTGGCTCCACGCAGGTGGCGTACCAAGATCGTCTTCTGGTGGGCGGCATCCCAGCTTCGGCGGGGATGTCTCCCGCTTTGGCCGGGCTATGGGTTCGCCATCAGGCGGCCGACACAGGTGATAGATATGAATGGGTCAAACGAGCGAACGATGACGATGATTGCAAACGAGCGTGATGACCCGGTCTACGCCTCTTGGCCAGCCGGACGTGGTGCGGAGATTAGGGTGATTCTGACCGTGCACCGCGGAGAACCGGTCGTTGATATTCGGTTTGGTGAACTAGGATCTGGAATCTGGCATCCCTCCAAGCGCGGCGTGCCGGTCCCGCTGAGCCAAGCCGATAGCTTGGTGCGGGGCCTTCGCAGAGCGATTGCCGACGCAAAACGATTTGACCTGCTCAACGCGGAATACACGCCTCCCAGAATTGGCAGGCGTACGCGTTGGTGAGGGGTAGGGGGATCAAAAGTCGCCGACCTTTCACAGCAAACCGGTGGCATGCCTGCATTTTCGCAAATCGCAAGTTTCGGGTGGGGGTCAAATGAAAGAGTGCTAGCGCGGCGGCGACACAAGATCGGATTTCGAAGGCAATTAAATGACCGAGCAACGTCCCTGGCCTGCCACCGCGATTGAACTCATCGCGACGGAAACGCTCGCCCCTTTCGCCAACAATGCCCGAACGCACAGCGAGGCGCAGGTGGCGCAGATTGCCGACCTGATGCTGCGATTCGGCTTCACGGCGCCCATCCTGCGGGACGAGACTGGTACGGTTATCGCAGGTCACGCCCGATTGCGCGCGGCTGCCCTGAACCGGTCCCGCGGGCATGAAAACTTCGCCCGCGTACCCGTGATGACGGCGCGTGGCTGGAGCGCCGAAGAAAAACGCGCTTATGCCATCGCCGACAATCAAGCGGCCGTCATGGCTGGTTGGGATTACGAACTACTGGGGGGCGAAATTCAGGCGCTGACGGACGCAAGTTTCGACACCAGCCTGCTGGGTTTCTCGGAAGCCGATCTGAGGCGGTTGACAGGCTATTCGGGTGGTCTGACCGATCCCGACGCCGCGCCGGCAATTTCGGACATCGCCGTTTCCCGGCCGGGCGACGTATGGCTCATGAACAAACACCGTGTGCTTTGCGGCAGCGCCACCGAGGCCGGAGATGTCCAGAAGCTGTTCGCTGGTAGTCGCCCTGCCCTCATGGTGACCGATCCGCCCTATGGCGTGAACTACGATCCCGAACGGCGTCGTGTGGCCGGAGTTTCCTCATCCGAGCGTGTCGGCAAGGTTCAAAATGACGACCGGGCCGACTGGAGAGAAGCCTGGGCGCTCTTTCCGGGCGACGTCGCCTATGTCTGGCACGCAGGCAAATTTGCCGCCCAAGTCCAGCTCTCGCTGGAGGCGGCAGGTTTCGAGATCAGGGCCCAGATCATGTGGCGCAAGGCGCATTTCGCGATCGGGCGCGGCGACTATCACTGGCAGCACGAACCCTGCTGGTACGCCGTGCGGAAGGGCGGAAAGCGCAAATGGAACGGGGATCGCAGGCAAAGCACGGTTTGGGATATCGCAGGCGTAACCTCGGCGAAGGGAACCGACATCGAAACTGCTGATGAGTCATCGGTTCACGGTACGCAAAAGCCGGTCGAATGCATGCGCCGTCCGATCGAAAACAATTCCCGCGCCGGCGACATCGTCTACGATCCGTTCCTGGGTTCGGGAACCACAGTGATTGCAGCCGAGCAGTGCGAGCGCATTTGCTTTGGCATCGAGATCGATCCGATCTATGTCGACGTCATTGTTCGCAGGTGGCAGAATTTCACAGGAGGCGCCGCGACATTGCTGGGCTCCGGCAGTACATTCGAACAGATCGAGATTGAACGGAAACCCGACGGGAGCACGAGGACCAAAGCCGCGGCCGACGGCCCTTCGGGTGCTCGACGGAAATAAGGGCCGGCGTCCGCTGCCGCAATACGAGCCAGCGCCGCCGCCTTGCAAGCCCGCCTGTCCCGACTTCCTGAACGATTATGCCCGGTCCGAGTGGAACCGCGTGGCCGACACTCTCTACTCTTTGGGGACTTTGGCGCAAATCGATCAGACGATGTTGGCCGCCTATTGCACGGCCTATGCTCACTGGCGTCGGGCCGAGGAAGATCTCGAAAAGATGGCACAGAGCGACGCGACAACGCATGCAGCAATCATACGGACCAAGCAGGGCAATCTTATTCAGAATCCAATGGTTGGGATCGCAAATACCGCAAGGCGGGAAATGCAGCGTCTCGCCGCCGAATTCGGCTTGAGCCCTTCGGCCAGAACGCAAATTGAAGCCAATCCGTATTTCGACGATCCTATTCTGAAGAAATATGGTTTGGTCTAAATATTTTCCGTACTCGGGAGTGCCTAACCTTTGTTGAATGTTCTTCACAAAAAACTATTTGAATTGCTCGACAAGCCCCTCGACGACGCGACAAAGATCCGCGACGGTTTCGATTTCCACGATCTGATCGACCGGGATCGTGATGTTCAGCCGGCTTTCGACGTCCAGCACGACGTCGACAATGCGGGGAGAATCGAAGCCAGGATCGCTCACAAGGTTCGCTTGTGCCGAAAGCTTCACGCCTAAGGGAAGCCATTCGGCGAGTATGTCGTTGATTTCGGTTTCGATATTCTTCGTGTCGCGCGTCACGAGCAGTGCTCCTTGGTCAAACCTTCGGTGATTTTATGTTGGGATCGAGAGGTACGGAAAAATTCTCAACAGTGGATCGATCGCCGGGAGGCGCCGATTCCCGGCTTGGAAGAGGCCGTGGCGGCCATTCCGTGGGAATTGTCGCGTGTTTGAACCACGCCACACGGATCGGATAACCCTCGGGCGTGAAGCCCGAAAGCACCATATTCGCGGGCGCGACGATCTGAGGATACGGCAAGATGAATCCCTTTGCCGTCATAAGAGCGACCAGTCCCATGATTTTCGCGGCCGGATTGTCGAGAGACCATTGCTCCAGCACCTCGCGCGAATACTCCGTGATGCGCCATGAAAGCGGCGGCACGGTCACGGCGTCATGCGAAACCGCGCAGCGATAGACCGCCATGTTGGTGCGGAACAGCGGCACAAATTCCAATGTCGCGGTGGCAATGCCGACGGGACCTCCCTCGCTATACGCAATTGCGCAGTGTTCCTTGGCGCGCTGATCGGCATTGCTGTCTTCGGGCAGTTTGAAGTGTTTTTCCTGACTCCGCCAAAAAGACTTCGCGTCCTCTTCCAGCGCCTTGTCGTCCTTGCACCATGCCGTGCGAAAGGTGATAGCAGAGATCACGCGTCGCCTCCGGCCATGGGTTTCAGTTCGTCTGTCAGGTAGCCGAAGCGGGCCATTTGCTCGTGATGAACGCGCACGATCTCGCGCACCTGGCGGCGCGTGAGCCTGTCCTGCCATTCGCCGGATTTTCCGGAGCGGAAAAAGCGTTCGGCCTTATCGGGTTTTTCCTTGAAGCCGCTCTCTTCTTCCTGCTTCTTCAGCGTTTCGAAAGACGAGCGTTCGATCGCAAGACCGAGCTGGTCGGCGCGCGGCCGCAGGAGCAGATGCGTCGCCAAATCGCCGAAGACGTTTACCGGATCAGCCAGCATGTCCTCGTAACGCATGACATAGATCGTGTGGTGCGGCTTGCGCGTCCAGCTTTCGACATGCTGGCTCCAGGAACCGTAGATTTCGTAGATACTGTTTTCGTCCATTCCGGTTTCGACGTCGCGCGAAGCCATGGTGTCAATCGTCTCGTCAATGGATTTTGAGAGGTGATTGGCGAAGGAGATCACGACGTCGAGGGGATTGCGCACGATATAGACGGCACCGGCCGTGAAGGCCGTGTTGATGACCGGGTTGCCGCGGTCCATGACGAGACAGTGATGGGTTTTGATCATCGCAAGACCGTCCGTGGATTCGGCGATCATAGCCTGCACCTTGGGGCGGATTGCGGCGATCTCTTCCCGCGTTGCCTCGGTTACGGGCTTTCCGAGAAGTTGTGCGTAGGGCTTGGCAGAGATTTCCCAAAACGTGAATTCATTCATCTTGTTGATGTCGTAAGAATCTCCGCCGTCCCTTCCTTCGAGGATGTTGAACAGATTGTGCAGAAAGTTGCGCGTCCAGGTATTGCCGGATTTGGGATAGGAGGCGAGCCAGAGAATGCCATGCATGTCCGGTGCAGAGTTCGGTGGGGCGGCGGGAGCGTCTTTTATACCTTGCATTGGCCAACCTTACAACAAAAGCAAGCGCGCCCGCTGCCATCGCTGCAACGGGCGCGAGCGATGCGGACGGCAGCTATCCTCCCAGTCCGATAGTCACGTTCATGTAGGGACCATAGAAGGCCCGGTCGTAGCTTTTGGCCACGTCCTGACCGCCGTCCATCGCATTGAAGAACTGGTCGGCGCGATAGCCAAAGCTGATCTTGGCGTTCTGGTAGCGCATGGACGCACCGATATAGCCGCCGAGATTGGGAACGGTCACGCGCCGCGTGCGCGAGATTGTTTTGGTTTGCGTATGTCCCGGCAAGCCCGTGTGGCAAGATTTAAGACTCCCACTGCCTATCGCGTGGCAATAGGAAGAGAAGTGGTGCGCATCCACTTTTTGCCGGCCGAACAAGACGGCCGCGTTCACGCCCCAATCGATTGTGACCTGGCCTTCATCCGGGCTGCCCCACACGGGCTGTTCGGCATCCCAGGTAGCCTCCGGGCCCATGCCGTGAAAGCTGCGCTCTTCTTGCCCGCGGCTCTCATAGACATTGTGATATTTATTTTTGTAGTCGGGAATGAAATGATATTGCGGATCGGAATTGATATCTTCGTTCGCACGGGAATCGAACTGGGCGATGCGGATGCCACCCCCGATTTTGCCCGTGCCACCCCGCCCGAACAGCCCAATGCCGACAATCTTCCCGGCCTCGTAATCCATCATGCTGTGCTGCTCGCTCTGGCTCGCATGCGCATCGATGAATTTACGCAACCCACCATGCAGACAGACCTGATATTGGCCGGGGCTGGACGCTTTGAACGTGCTGCACGGCCGGTATATGGGGCCTACCTTGAAATTCGTTTTCGTTCCGGCGTATTGGCTTTGATGTGTGAATTCGTTACGTCCCGCACGGCCATAGCGGATGCCGGCCATCAGGAACCAGTCCGAACCATCCGGCTGAAAGACGAGCTTGCCCTCCCAATCGAATCCGGCCGATGGCGGCTTTTCGTACCTAGCAGGCCCTGGGAACCCGGCCGCCTCCATCCATTCCGTCATATTCATCGTACCGCCATGTGTCGTGTAATCCGGGATGTATGTTTCATTATCCGCTACCAGCCTGGCGTTGAAATTGCCACCCAACGTGAGTTGGAACAGCGGATGCTTGCCATCCGCGCCGGAGAACAGATCGAATCCGCTGCTGCTCCCGGAATCCCCGGTGAATTGCTTGGTGATGCGCACGCCGTATAGCCGCGGGTCGGTGAGGAAGATGTTCGTCGTGAGGCCCACATCGTCGGTGTACAGGAAATCGCCGGTGATCGCGGTGGTGTCGAAGATGTTCTTCACATAGCCCATCACCTGCCAGCCTGTTGCATCGTTCAAGAGCAACGCGAGATTCACGTTCGAATAGCCACGGATCTTGTCATAGGGCCGGTCATTGAAAATGCGTGCGAAGCTCTGCGACTGCCAGTAGAAATCGGAGTGCAGCGTTGCCGCCCAGTTCGCGGAAACCGGCATCGTGTAATCGCCTGTCAGCGATACCGTGAAATGCGGCGCGTTCGGCAGCGCATTGCCGCCAACCGGCTTCGCGAAGCCTTGACCACCATTGCTCCCGCCATGCGGTCCATAATCGCCATTGGGATCGAAACCCGGATAAGAGAGCGTCTGACCACTCGGCATCACAACAACGGGATAACCCGTTGGCGCAGTCGAGCAGCTGCTGGGGAAGCTGGGACAAGATCCAGTGGTATAATAGGGTTGCCCGTCCACCAGGCCGTTCGTGCCGGTGAGCGCAGGATTGTAATCCACAGAGCCGGGTTCCCATGACGGCTGATAGAATCCCAATGTGACCGGATCGTCGCCCTGGCCATAGGCGAATCCGCAGCCTTGACTGTAGGGATTACCCTGGCTGCCTATGCCGCTCAACGCGGCGGCAACATAATCCGGGAGGACACAGTTCGAAGCTTCACCAGCCCAGGGCTTCATGATTGTCCAGGTATCGTGATGACCATAGGTACGGTCCATCAAATCGATGAAATACTGGTTGTTCTTGAGGCGCGTGTCTTCGTAACCGCCGTTGAGCCCGAATTTCAAGCCCGGCAGCGGCGCCCATGTCGCCTGGAGTTCCGCGCCTTTCACCGTGGCATTGACATTGAAATTTATCGAGGTGCGATCCACGATCTGCGAAATCTGATAACCAGTATAATCGTAATAGAAGACGTCACCATTCAGAACCAGACCGCCATCCAGCGCCGTGTTCTTGGTTCCCAATTCAAAGGCCTGAATATATTCCGGCTTGAAGGTCAGCGGGTGTAGCGTGTAAGGCTGCGCGCCCTCATTCGCAGCCACAATCGCGGGCGGGGGATTGGCGCCGCCAGCTTTGTAGCCATGCGCATAGGACGCATAGACCATGGTCTGGTCGGTGAAATCGAGTTTTGGCGTCCATGTTACGACGGCGCGGCCCGAATATTTCTTCCACGACTGATCGACCACACCGGTCCGCTGAATGCCGTAAAGCTCAGGCACAAGTATGCGGCTGGGATATTCCGGAAAATGCTTTTCATCATCCGTCCAGCGCAGACCGCCTGTCAGCTTCAGGTCGTTGGTAATGTTGTAATAAGCCTCGCCGAACAGGGCATAGGAATTCACGATGTAGGGATTCTTGCTTATGAAATAATTGTGCCCGTTGTCATCGAGGCTCGTGAGCGGGTTGGGATCGATATATGTCGGAAATTGCGACGGCAAACCGCTGGAAAAATGTGGATCGTATTGCCGGCCATTGGCCAGACAGCTTATTCCATCCGTAACGCCCGGTACCCAACCGCAACTTCCAGCGGTACCATTGGCGGCGAGCATGGTGAAAGCGTTGGCGAAGACATAGAACTTTTCCACCGTTTCATAATGCAGATAATTTCCGCCCGCACTGAAATTGAACGGCCCCTGGAAATTCGATGCAAAGCGGAATTCCTGGCTGAGCTGCCAGGCTTTTTCCGTCGAAAGATCTTCCGTCACGATCCGGTTGCTGCACCCAAGCTGAGGATCGCAGAATATGCCGGCTTGGGTTCCTTGCCCGCTGGCGGGAACCGGGCATGAGGGATCGGTTGTTAAATAGACGGGCAAGCTGAAGTTGGAAGAAAAAACGCATGGCGCAGATTCGAAGCGGCCGAAATCTTCCAGCGACCAAAGGAAATCGCGATTGTAGCCCGTTTCTGAATCGAAGATCAGGGAAGGCGTGACCTGCCATTCGGTGTTGAACTCCAGCGTATCGTTGTTGGCGATATATCGCGTCGGCGCCGAGGACTGGATATCGCGAAGATTCGTGGACTGATGATCGCTGAGATAGGGGTTGCCCGTGAAAACTTCCGAGAATCTAAGTGCCGTGATGTATGGCAATGAAAGGCCGTTTGGCGCTCCGAAAGCGCCATAATCGCCAACGCTCGGATCGCCCTTGTCATAAAGGGAGCCGGGCAGGCAACCTTGGCTGAAACTCGCATCTGTCACCGCGTAAATCGTGTCTGCCTGATATGTCGGAACATTGATCACTGTCCCACCGACGTTGAAGCTCGATTTTCCTGGATCGGTATGACAAAGCTGCTTGCCGCTGCGCAGGCGGTCGTCATTCTCCTGAAAATGTTCCCAGATGAGGTCGGCCGTGAATCTTGAGCCGGGCGTCCACCGCAGGGTCGTGCGGCTCGACCACAGATCGCGGCCATCGATTTGGTGTCCTGAGAGCTCGTTATAGGCATAACCGTCGCGCTTGGTCCATTCGCCGGCGACGCGCAAGGCGAGCTTGTCTTGCACAAGCGGGATGTTGATCATGCCCTCATAGCGGCGGTTGCTGTAATTGCCCCAATCGGCCGAGAGCATGGCCTCGAACTGGTCGGTCGGCTTGGCCGATTCGATATTGACCACGCCGGCATTCGCATTGCGGCCGAACAATGTTCCCTGCGGCCCACGCAAAACCTGCACCTGGCTGACGTCGAAGAATTCCTGCTCGAAGAAATGATTGCGCAGGAACGGCGTGTCGTTGAAGGCGACGGCCACGGCGGGATCTGTCGTAACCGATACCGCTTGCGTGCCGATGCCGCGAATTTGCAGATTGTAGCCGGTGAAGTTCGTCTTGGTGAAGGTGAGGTTCGGCACCTCCTTCACCAGATCGGGCCCGCCCGCAATCTGACGTTCGGTGAGCTGCTCCTGCGAAAGTGCCGTAATGGCAATTGGAACGGTCTGTATATCGCCCTTGATCTTCGACGACGTGACGACAACCGTTTCGACCCCGGCTGCCGCGTGCGCCGGCGTTGCGTCCGCAATACGGGTGACGGGCGTGGCATCCGATGTTTTCTTGGGCGTTCGGACGATGACCGTCGCATCCGCTTCATGCTGGGTGGAAAGGCCGGTGCCTGTGAGGATCCGCGACAGGGCCACTTCGGCCGTCATCTCGCCCGCAACGCCGCGCGTGCGCATGCCCTTGACGAGCGCATTGGGATAGAGAAGCTGTCGGCCGCTTTGCTGTGTGTAAGCATTCAGCGCATTTTCCAGCGTTCCGGCCGGAATATTGAAGCTGTCCGCCGCCGCCGCACTTGTCAACGCGATAACAGAAACACCGGCCAAGGCCGCGGATTTCAAATGGCGATAATCTCTCATTATACCCCCCGTATACGGTCGCGCCCGCGCTTAGCGAGCCATCACCGTTTCGTTTCCCCGGTTTTCAAGATGCAATCCCAGCATCGCAGCAGCCGCGCGCGCGAACAGCGCAGGCTCGGTGGCGCGGAACGTGCCGCCGATCTCCAGATGCGCGACGCCGGCATCCGCAATGACGAGTTTGGTAACGTTGTAGCGGTTGATCTCCGCCACCGCGTCGGCCAGATCGGTGTGATCGAATACCAGCAGACCATGCCGCCAACTGAGTCCAGTCGCGATATCGTGGACCGGCTCCTTGCGCACCACCGTTTTTCCGGCGGACGCGGTGACCACGTCCCCTGCCGTGAGCAAAGCGGATTGCGAGGCGGTTTGCGTATCGGAATCGTCGAACCAGACTTTGCCTTGCACGACAGAAACCTGGAACTTCTGAGGGCTCCGCCGGACCACGAATTCCGTGCCCAGATCGGTGACGCGACGATTGCCCGCAAACACGATGAAGGGATGGGCACGATCGTGCCTGACCTTGAAATAGGCTTCGCCGCGTTCCAGCCAGACGATCCGCTGATCGGTCGTCATGCGCGCGCGCAAGACGGTGTTGGTGTTCAGCTCGACCTTGGTGCCATCGGCAAACGAGATCGTTTCGCGTCCGCCCACGGGCGTTGAATACACACGGTCTTTCGGCTGCGGGATCATGCTCACCACCGCGACGCCAACGATAGCAATCACGGCAAAAACCGCCGCAACGCGCAGCACCATGGGACGCACGCGTTTCAGAAAGGATAGCGGCTTGGGAGGGCTCAGAATGGAAAGCCGGTCGGCCTTTTCCCAAGCGGAGTCCACGCGCAGATAGGCAACCATATGGGCCGGCGATTCCGCGAGCCAAGTGTCCAGTTCGGACTGTTCCTGCTCGCTCCAGTCGGCGTGCTCGCGCCGGGCGATCACAAAGGCTGCGGCCTTAGCCCGAATATCCTTGGTCCTTTCCGGCGTGCGCGGAGCGGGGCTGAAATCGCTCATGCCTTGCCTCCCAGCCGGATGGGCTCGCCATAGAGAAAATCGGCGAGATAACAGGCCCCTTCGCTCAAGTGGCGATCCACCGTTTTAACGGAGACGCCCATGCGCTCGGCCACTTCGCGCACCGAAAGGCCCTGGATTTTCTTAAGAACGACGGCCTCGCGGCAGCGCGGCGGCAATTGATCGAGGGCGGCTTGCAAGCGGCGCAATTCCTGCCGCGCCGCCACGCGCTGATCCGGCAGCGGCAAATCGCTGGCGACCGTCAGCGATTCAAGATCGGCTATGGAATCGATGGGCACGATCTGTGCGTTGCGCACGCGATCGATGAGCAGGTTCCGCGCGATAGTGAAGACAAAGGCGCGAGCGGATTTCGGAGTCCCCTGCTTCGCGCCCTCATAGGCGCGGACATAGATGTCCTGGCAGAGATCGTCGATGTCGCTCCTGTTGCGCCAGTTCTGCTGCAGGAAACGCGTCAATTCCGCCTCCAGGGGCAATACTTCACGCACGAACCAGTCGTTCACCTCGGCGGGAGTCATGCTGATCCCCGCCCCGGTCGAACCGGTGCCGTCACGATCGGTATCCTGTGTTCCAGCCATCCCCCCGCGACCTTTGTTCGAGGGTCTTCAGCACTCGTCTCTACTTAATAAGACGAGACAGCCTACCCCGATCACCCAACGAAAGTTGGCAGCCGGGATGGGACATGGGTAGGAGTGGGACCTACCGCGCAATGTTAGCAGGTATTGGCATTCACTCTCGCGGACCGCATTCGCTGCAATTGCGAAGCCGGAGCAACAATCTTTCGCCTAACGTCGCTGCGTCGACCGTGCAATCCAAAAGTAGCGGAATTACCTACATGTCTGGGACTGCGATTCCAAATTGCCAATATCGAACAAAACAAATTCTTCTTGGAAAGCGGGCGGTGGAATTGCTTCCACCGCCCTCAGTGTTACGGACGAGCCGGGGGGCGGCTGCCCGTAAGTAAAACCATTCAGCCCATTGTGTCCGGCGGCGGGGGCGGGCGCGATTTGGCCGCTTCGTCATCAAGCGTTGCGTGATCGAACCATGCGACGCGCATCTGCTGGCCAGCCGAATTGTATCCCACGAAATGCAGAGTTATGCCGAACCCATCACGTACAGGATGAAGCAGGCCTGTCTTATACTTGTCCGTTTCGATGTACAGCATCGTCCCCAATATTCTCTCTTCGGGGTGCTTTGCGGCCCATTCCTGTAGCAAGTGGAACGAATATGCTGTGATCCTCCAGGCTAGCCTGCGCTGGCGGAATTGCGCAGCCGTCAGGCTGCGGAAGCCGAAAAGTCTGTTCCGCAGCACGGGCTCGTAAATGATGTTTGCGGTGGAGACAGCCGCCAATTCGTCCCCGCAATAGGCAACCGCGCAAAGTTCGTTCGACCTGTTTGCGATTACGTCAGGCCGAAGGTTTGCCCCCGTCCACAAACGTTTTACATCCCCGACGATTTTGGGATCGCCATCGAGGCCCCATACGGGCACAAATGCAATATCCTCGGCGGCTGCATCCATCGCTGCCGCATCTCCCAAGACTAATCCCCAAGCCCGAAGCTGATGGAGGCGTAGGGGCCGTTGAAGGTGACGTTGGATTTCTTCGCCGCATCGATGCCCACGTCCATCGCGTTGAGGAATGTGTCGTAGCGATAGCCGAAGCTGATCTTCGCATTCGTCCATTTCAGCGACAGCGACGCGAACCCGCCGATATTGGGCACGGCGACGGATCGCGAGCGGGTGCTGTGATGCGTGCGCGTGGGATAGACCATGGGATAACCGGAGCGCTGAGAAATATGATAATATTCCTTCGTCCAGTGCGCGGTTTTTGCCTTCTGTTTGCCGAACAGAAGTGCTGCATTGATCCCCCAGTCGAGCACGAGTTCCGTGCTCTCCTCATTGCCCGCGATCGCCGCCGATGCGTTCCACGATAATGTCGGCCCAACGCCCTTGAAGCTGCGCCGTGCGCTCGCCGACATCAAAAACTGATGGAACGTGGCGAAATACTCAGGCGCCGTAAGCCTAATAGTGGCGCTGGGGTAGTGGCGGGTTGAAGAGAATATCTCTGTCTTGATATTGACGGACGGACGCGCCGTTATGTAGGCCTGCGTGCGCGTCGTGAACGACGCGAAACGGACGCCGACATTGAGCGTGGACGAGCCGCTGCGCCCGAACAGGCCGAGCCCCACATCCTTGCCGGCCGTGAAATCCAGAATGAGATGCTGTTCCTTTGACCGCGTATTCGTGTCGGCCAATTTGTGCGCACTGGGTTTGACCGTGCCGGAATATGGACCGAAAGCCGTGGTACGGGTGTAGCTGGTACTGGGGTAGAAATAGGTGGCATGGGTGCTAAAAGAAAAGTGGTGCGACCCGACAAGTTGCTCCTGGTGCCTGTGCCGCTTGGAATGCGAGCGGCCATAGCGGATGCCGGCGGAGAAGTTCCAGGTCGAATCTTCGGGCTGGAACGTGATCGCCGCCTCTTCGCCGAAAGAGAACCGGGCCTGATCCTGGCTGCCGGTGAAGGACATCCCTTTATAGACATCAGGCGTCGGCGTCAGCGACATGAAGGGCGCGGTGAACGGCGCGTTCATCCCCTGCAACTGTTCCATCTGTCCGCCGAATTCGATCCAGACGGTTGGGCGGTCGGCATCGTCGGCATTGGCCATGCCCGCGGACGCGACATAGGCCGTCAACGCCAAAGCCGATGCGCCCGTGAGCAGTTTCCAGCGGATGGTGGCGCGGTTGTCGTTTTTTTGAATGAGTTCGCTCATTGTGAAATCCCCCCGGTGAGAGCGAGAATTTGTTTTCCTCCCCCGTTTACGGGGGAGGTGGCTGCCGAGTGCGAAGCACGAGGCAGACGGAGGGGTGACAACGCGGAGTTCGCCCCCTCCGCCTCGCTCACGAAAGTTCGCTCGGCACCTCCCCCGTAAACGGGGGAGGAAAAGAGCGGTGCGATTCTGGTTTTCGTTCCCATAGCGCTCACCAATTCTTCGTGACGCGCACGCCGAAGAGGCGCGGATCGGTCAGGAATATGTTGGTGGTCAAGCCGCTGTCGTCCGAGTTCAGGAACGTGCCGGTGATGGCCGTG
>Ga0335085_10003131_pt1 | contig 29338 bp, 33 predicted proteins | sample Lox_Sample_45_FD_206712 | JGI IMG/M metagenome (GOLD analysis project Ga0335085, IMG submission 206712) | Soil microbial communities from Loxahatchee National Wildlife Refuge, Florida, United States - Lox_Sample_4.5 | ecosystem: Environmental > Terrestrial > Soil > Wetlands | place: USA... | reverse complement strand
AAGAGATTAAGAGTCTCCTGCTCTACCAGCTGAGCTAACGGCCCTTGTTCAATTGGCTGAAATTGCCTGCGGCAATTTCAGCAGACATTACTCCGTCGACCGCCGGCAAAGAGCGCGGTCTTTGCCCGCTGCGCCCTGCCAAAATGGGGTGGACGATGGGACTCGAACCCACGACAACCGGGATCACAACCCGGGGCTCTACCAACTGAGCTACGTCCACCGTCCGTACCCCGGCGTCGGCTGGCGTGCCCGGCAGGACTCGAACCTGCGACCCTCGGCTTAGAAGGCCGATGCTCTATCCGCCTGAGCTACGGGCACGATTACAAGTCGCCCCTAGCCGGCCCCGCCGCACGGGGGGCGCGAATGATACGTAAGTGGCTTCCGCAGCGTCAATTTTCCCTGGCCCGCCGCGCCAGCGCCTTTGTTACACTGCGATGTTCCCGATGAGGTATTTCCGTCCTTGATGAAGGTCGACACCAGCGCGCGCGAGCTTGCCGCAGAACGTAACGCGGCCGAATCGAAGAGCGCGGGCGCAGTAGCGCCGCCCCCTTCCCCTGCCGCCCAGGGTGGCTGCGCCGCGGTGGGCGAGGCCGCTCTCGCCCAGGTGCATCAGCTGCTCGGTGCCTGGCTCGAGCACGAGCCCGGCGCCCGCGTCGGCGCCGATCCAGAGGACCTGCACCAGCTGCGGGTTACGGCGCGGCGGCTCGATGCGACCCTCGGCCTCTTCAAGCAGCACCTCCCGCCTGCCCTGATCAAGGCCCGCAAGACGGCCAAAGCCCTGCTGCGCTCGCTCGGCGCGACCCGCGACCTCGACGTGCAGCTCGCAGGACTCGACGCCTACTGTGAGGAGCTACCCGAGGAAGACCGGCTCGCGCTCGAGCCCCTGAAGGAGCGCCTCACGATCGAGCGCGCGCGCGCCCGCGCCCGCATGATCCGCGCGCTTGACTCGGAGCCGACGCGCCGCTGGATCCAGACCCTTACCGCCGCGGCCGAGGCCACGCCCGCGGCCAACGATGCGGGAGCGGCGACCGTCGGCGCGGTCCTGCCGCAGCGCGTCCGCCAGCGCTTCCGCCGCCTGCGCAAGGCCGTCCGTCGGCTGCGCGCCGACTCCTCGATGGACGACTACCACAGGGTGCGCCGCCGGGCGAAGCAGCTGCGCTACGCGCTCGATTCAGGCTCCGCTCTGTACGGGAGACCGGCCGAGGAGATGCTGAAGGCCCTGCGCCGCATGCAGGACAAGCTTGGCGCCTACCAGGACGCCCACATGGCTCGTAATCACCTGACGCAATTGGCTGCCGACCCGACCTCCGGCCTGCCGGCGGCGACGCTCTTTCATATGGGACGCCTCGCCGAGCACCACACGCGCATCACCAGTGAGGCGCGCTCCACGGTCACCAAGTCCTGGCGCAAGGTGCGCGGAAAGCGCTGGAAGGCGCTGCGTGCCCGGCTCGGCGAGTTCGAGCACGGTGCGGCCGAGGTCCCTGATCCGCCGCTGGCGGCTGCCGTCAACGGCTCGCCCGAGCAAGCGCCCCGCCCGAGCCACTGAGCGGCCCGGCGTCGGCGCATGGAGCTGCTGATCGTCCGCCACGCCATCGCCTTCGACAGCGATGCGAGACGCTGGCCGGACGACGGCGAGCGACCTCTCTCCCCGCAGGGGATCGCCCGCGCGGAGAAAGCGGCCGCCGGCATGAAGCAGCTGGTGCGCCCTCCGGCGCGCGTGCTGACGAGCCCGCTCACCCGGGCACGCCAGACTGCGGCGATCCTCGCCGAGCGCGCTGGCTGGCCGAAGGCCGTCGACTGCGCCGAGCTCGCCCCCGGCGTATCGCCCGAGGCGCTGTTCGCCGTCCTGCGGCGCCTGCCCGAGGAACGCATCGCGGTCGTCGGCCACGAGCCCGGACTCGGCCGGCTGCTGGCGGCAGCGCTCCCCGGCGCGCCGGCAGCTCAAGGCTTCAGATTGAAGAAGATGGGCGCGGCGCTCCTCATCTTTCAGGGTGCCGCGCGCGTCAGGGGCGCGCACCTCACGTGGCTCCTGCCCGCTAGGGTTCTGCGCGCCGCGCGCTGACTAGAGGTTGCTAGTGAGCCCCGGAGGCGGCGGCCGCCGCGGCGGCGGGCTGCGGACGCGCGAGCCACACGAGCCCGATCAGCGCGATGAAGATGATCCCGGAGGCATAGAAGATGTCATCCGCCGAGAGCATGAAGGCCTGGCCGTCCACCAGGCGATTGAGCAGCGCGTAGCTCTGCTCGCTCCCCATGCCGCTGGCGTTCAGGTGAGCCAGGGTCTGCGCCGCCGCCGGGTCGTTCGGCGTCAGGTGCTCCACCAGCTGGGCGTGATGCAGGCTCGCGCGGCGCTCCCACAGCGTGGTCGTGATCGAGGTCCCGAAGGAGCCCGCCGTGATGCGCGCGAAGTTCGAGAGCCCCGAGGCATTTGGAATGCGCTCGGGCGGGAGGCCCGAAAGCGTCATCCCCATCAGCGGAATGAAGAAGGCCGCCATGGCCGCGCCCTGGATCAGGGTCGGAATGAGCAGCGTCACGATGGTCGCATCGGTGTTGAAGTGCGCACGCATGAAGAGCACCAGCGCGAATATCGCGAACGAGATCGTCACCAGGATGCGCGGATCGACGCGGTTTCCGTAGCGCCCGACGAACGGCGTGAGCAGCATCGCGAGCAGACCCACCGGCGCCAGCACCAGGCCGGCGAGCGTGGCCGTGTAGCCCATGTACTGCTGCAGCCACAATGGCAGCAGCACCACGTTGCCGAAGAAGAGGCCATACGCGGCGAGCAGCGCGAGCGTGCTCACCCAGAAGTTGCGCCGGCCGAAAAGCGTGAGATCCACGATCGGGTGCTCTTCGGTGAGCTCCCACACGAGGAACACCGCAAACGCGACCGCGGCCACGCACGCGAGCGTCACGATCACTCCGGAGTTGAACCAGTCGAGATCCTTGCCCTGGTCGAGCATGATCTGCAGCGAGCCGACCCAGATGACGAGCAGCGCGAGCCCCACCTTGTCGATCGGCACCCTCGCCGTCGGCGTCTCGCGCTTGTGGTAGATGCCCCAGGTGGCGATTGCGGCTGCGATGCCGACCGGAATGTTGATGTAGAAGATCCAGGGCCAGGAGATGTTGTCGGTGATCCAGCCCCCGAGCAGGGGACCTGCGACCGGGGCGACCAGCGTGGTCATGGCCCACATGGCGAGTGCCACGCCGGCGCGATCCTTGCGGTAGCTCGCGAGCAGCAGTGACTGCGACAGCGGAATCATCGGCCCCGCGACCGCGCCCTGCAGCACGCGGAACAGGATGAGCGCGGAGAGGCTCGGCGCGAGCCCGCAGAGGGCGGAGGCGATCACGAACAGGATCACCGAGCTCGTGAAGAGCTTCACCTGACCGAAACGCCGCGTGAGCCACCCGGTGAGGGGGAGCGAGATGGCGTTGGCGACGCCGAAGGAAGTGATCACCCACGTGCCCTGATCGGGCGAGACCCCGAGATCGCCCGCGATCGCCGGGATCGAGACGTTGGCGATCGAGGTGTCGAGCACGTTCATGAAGGTCGCGAGCGAGAGCGCGATCGTCCCGAGCGCGAGCTTCGAGCCCGTGAGCGGCGGGTGCTCGGCCGGCGTCGGCGCCGCGGGCACGGCGGCCGGTTTCTCGGTGCTCTCGCCCGGCACGGCTCGTACGCTCCCTCAGGTCAGCCGCGCTTCAAGGGGCCTTGAGAGCGCGGTGACCGGCCGCGGCGGCATTGGCGAGCAGCCCCGGGCCGCGGGCGCTGGCGGACCGCGTCGCCGCGGCATGCGCACCTTGAGGCTCGTTGGCGCTGATGATCGCGGCCACCCGCGCATCCGCCTGCGCATCGCTCGAGCCGAACACCTCGGTGGACCAGGGCGTCGCGGTGCTGGCGAGCTGCGGCAGCCGGGCACCCCTGCCGTCGCGCACATCGACGTCCGCGCGCATGGAGAGCCCGATCTGCAGCGGGTGCGCGGCGATCTCGCGCGGATCGAGCGCGACCCGCACCGGCACGCGCTGCACGATCTTGATCCAGTTGCCGGTGGCATTCTGCGCCGGCAGCAGCGAGAAGGCCGAGCCCGTGCCCGCGCCAAAGCCGGCCACCTTGCCGTGGAACACCACATGGTTGCCGTAGAGATCCGCGCTCAGGGTGACCGGCTGCCCGACGCGCATACGGGCAAGCTGCGGCTCCTTGAAGTTTGCATCCACCCACACCTCATCGAGCGGCACCACCGCCATGAGGGGCGTGCCGGGAGCGACGCGCTGACCGAGCTGCACGTTCCGGCGGGCGATGTAGCCCGATACCGGCGCCGGGAGCTCCGTGCGCTTCCAGGTGAGATAGGCGTTGCGCACCGCGGCGGCCGCGGCCCGTACCTCGGGATGATCCTCGAGCGTAGTGCCGTCGATGCGGGCACGGTTGGCCGCGAGCTGCTGCCGGGCGGCATTCAGGTCCGCCTGCGCGGCCTTGACCGCATCGCGGGCATGTTGCAGCTCCTCGCCCGAGACCGCCCCGGAGGAACCGAGCCGTGCGCGGCGCTCGAGGTCGTTCTGCGCACGAGCGAGCTCGGTCTCTTTCGCCTCGACGGCGGCCTCGAGCTGGGCGCTGGTGGCGAACTGGTTGCGCACCTCGCGCACCGTGCGGGCGAGCTGTGCCTCGGCCTCATCGAGCGCCACCTGGGCGTCGGCGTGGTCGAGACGCACCAGCGGCTGCCCGGCCTTCACGAACTGCGTGTCGTCGGCGCCGATCGCGACCACGGTTCCGGAGATCTGCGGGGTGATCTCGACGACGTTGCCGCTCACGTAGGCGTCATCGGTCGTCTGGTGATAGCGCAGCACCTGCGCCCAATAGAGGCCATAGGCGAGCGCGACGGCGAGCACTCCGCCGGCCACTCCGGCGAGCAGGCGCCAGCGGCGCGAGATGGCAGGGGCTTTGAGGTTGTCGGTACTCATGGCGTTCCTTGATGGGATATCCCTGGCAAAGGTCGATTTCGGTGCGACTGCCGTGTCGCTTCAGGCACTGGCGCGCACGGCGGGCGCTTGCGCGTTCTCGAGCATGCGCGCGAGCAGGCTCTCGAGCTGGCGCGCTTCCGTCTTGCTGAAGCCGCGCAGGAATCGATTGGCGACGGCGAGCGAGGCCTCGCGCATGCGCGGATAAGCCGCGCGGCCCTCGTCCGTGAGCTCGAGGTGCACCAGCCGGCGGTCGTCCGGACTGCGGTTGCGGCGGATCAGACCCTTACCCTCCAGGCGGTCGAGCATGCGGGTCATGGCCCCCGCGTCGTAGGAGATGCCCTTGCACAGATCCGACGCGGACTTGCGCTCCTCGCCCGCGAGCGATGCGATCACGATGAACTGCGCCGCGCTCAGCTCGAGCGGCGCCAGGCGCCGGTCGGCGGCCAGCTCCTCATCGAGCGCCGCGAGCATGGCCACGCGTACCCGCGCCAGCAGTGAACCGATCGACTTGCGCGGTTGGTAGCTCGCACTGTCGTAAATGTCGCCCAAGGCGGTCGCTCCTGAAATCTGTCGTTAGGGGGATCGGAATGCCCATCTGCGGGCTCAGGCCTGCGACAATACTTGCCTAGGCTACTATTGTCAAGGCTTACACTGTCGAGCCTTCCATTGCCCCGGCAGTACCCCTGCCTGACCCGCGGCTGTCATACGCAGGACGCACAATGCTGCCCGGCCGCATCTCGAGGAACGTATCTTGATGTCACAGCCGAGCACTGCCGCACGCTGGCGCGATGCCCTGAGCGAGGCCGCCCGGCACACCCTCGCCGCCCGCTGGCGCGTGACGCTCGAGGCGCTCGAGGCGGCACGGCGCGAATACCGCGTGCAGTACCGGGCGGCGGCCATCGACGTGCGCTCGCTGCGCAAGGCAGCCCAGCGCGTGCACGACCTCGAGCAGCTGCGTGCGGTGCTCGCGCGGGAGCTGCCGGCAAACGACTGAGACGGCGGCGCGCCCGGTTCCCGTTCTTCGCACCCGTGCCCCTGGCGTAGAATCACGCCGCCCGACGGCGGGGTGTAGCTCAGCCTGGTAGAGCGCTACGTTTGGGACGTAGATGTCGCAGGTTCAAATCCTGTCACCCCGACCACCCGTCCCAAGGGGGGTCAACAGCCCCGCCGGGGTCAGGGTGAAGTCGGCGACGATCCCCTCCTCGTCGGGGCCGATCTTGATCTTCCCGCCGAGCAGCAGTCGGCTACGCAGGATCGTCCGCGCCTCGGCCGCCGCCGCCGGGTCGCCGTCCAGCCCCCGCTTCACCGTCTTGCGGAACAGCTCCGCCGCCCGGGGCAGGAACGCCTCGAGTTTCGCCGCCGCGCCATCGCGCCGTGGCGGCCCCGCGGCAAGGGCCTGGCGCTTGGCCGTGGCGGTGTCGATCGCCGCCTGTAGCTCATCAGGGGCCATGTCGGGATCGCCGCTTGCCAGCCGCGCACGTAGCCGCAGGATCCGCTGATCGAGGTCGGCCAGGGCCTTCGGTGCCGGCGCCCGGGCGGCTGCCGCCTGTAGCCGCGCCTGCTCCTCCCGCACTACCTCCCGCGCAATGCGCGCGATCCGTGCCGGTGCCAGCATATCGTCGACGATCGGCCCCAGGATCACCTCTTCCGCGTGCGTTCGCTTCACCCGCGCATGGTTGTCGCAACTGCGGCCGCCGACGTAGCTGCCGCAGGTGTAGTGGTGCTTGCCCCACAGCACCATGCTCCGGCCACACTTGGCGCACGCCATCAACCCCGACAACAAAAACCGCGCCTTGCCGCCGGAGCGACGGCGCGGGTCGTCCAGCGGGAGCGTCGAGAAGCGCTGCGCCCTGGCGAACAGCTCGTCCGACACGATGCGCAGCTCCTCCTTCTGCACCACCACCCACTCGGCTTCCGGCCGCTCGCGCCGCAGGTAACGCTTGGTCTCCGGGTCGCGCACGAATTGGGAGGTGTTCCAGCGCTGGCGGCCGGTGTACAAAGGGTTCAGCAGAACGACGCGCACGCTGCTGTCCATCCAGCCTTTGCAGCGCCGGACGGTGCGCCGCCACGTGCTGCCGGGGCTCGGCACGCCCCGCGCGTTCAGGTCGGTGGCGATCGCCAGGCACGACTCGCCGCGCGCGTAGCGCTCGAAGATCTCTACCACCGTCGGCGCCTGCTCCGCGTCCACCGCGAGCACCGTGCCGATCCGCTCCGGCTCGCCGTATGCGTCGAGTCGTGCGGGGTCCGTCAGCCGGCGCAGCCGGTAGCCGTACGGCCGGCCGCCGTTCCAGCGGCCTTTCTCGGCCTGCCCTGCCTGGCCGCGGTGTACGGCGGCGGCCAGGTCGTCCAGCTGCATCTCGTCCATGAGGCCCTTGACTGCGCGATGCACCTTGCGGGCCTTGCTCTGCGAGTCGTAGCCATCGGTGCACGAGATGATGCGCACGCCGTGAAACTCGAGGCGCCGGATCGCTTGCTCCTGCTCAATCCGGTCGCGCGCCAGGCGCGAGAGCGCGTCAATCAGCAGCACGTCGAAGGTCTTGCCGGCCTCGGTGAGCATCTTCCGGTATTGCGGCCGCTGGTTGTCGGCGCCGGACATGGCCGCGTCGGCGAAGTTGGCGACGATCTCCCAACCCTCTTTCGCCGCGCGCGCGTAGGTGCCGCGTTGTTGGTCCTCGATGCTGGACTCGCGCTGCTGGTCGGACGAGTATCGCGAGTAGGTGACTGCGCGCAGGTTCATTTGACACCTCGGTACTTCGCGAGCAGGTCGTCGAGGGCCTCGCGCACGTACACCTGCGCAGGCACCCGAGTACGCTCCGACAAGGCGCGCAGCGCCGCGTGCTGCTTAGGCTCGAGGTAGCAGCTGACGATGGTCTTCTTCAGGCGGTCCTTGGAATTCGGCTTGCGTTTCATGAGGCGGGTCCGTGGTGAGTATGCCGTGTGTCAATGGTAACACACTAGGAATGCGACTGCGAACCTCCTGCCACGGCAGAGAGCCGCTGCTTCGGTACGTGCGCGGCGACAGACGCGCGGCACTGCTCGATGACGCTTTCGCTGAAGATGCCACTCGACTGCATCGCAGCAAGGAACGGCTCCATCAAGGCCGGGTCGCGACCGCGGGTGACGAGGAGCCGCTCGTAATGCAGCACAACCGAGAGGATCGCCATCGCGCAGCGCGTGGCCTCGGGACTCTTAGCGATCAGGTCCCGCGCGGCATCCGCCGATGCCAGGATGTTCGCCATGTGGTGTTCGGCGCGAGAGCCTTTCGGCACGTCTGACACGGGAGTGATCCTCAAGTTAGGTTGCTGTCTAGCGCCGGGGGCGGCGGCAGCGCAATGGAACCGGAATCCGGCCCAGCGTCACCGCCGCCCCTCAGCCCCACGCGGGGTCTCCAGGCACCAGAGCGGAAGGAGTTGAACCGCCCTCGTGCACCCGCGCGGTTCACCGCGGGCCGTTGGGTTCTAACCGGCCCGTTGTGTACGTTCGAGTTCTTCAGCCTCTTCGAGAGCCGCAATCAGCTGATACCACAACTGACACAGTAGCACTCGTTTCTGGTCGATCGGCGACGTCACGGAGATTGAGCCGAAGCCTTGCCAAAACGCCTTGTTCAGCGGGCGCAGCACGCGCAAGATCGTTTCCGCCGTAGGCTTTCCGGCCGACAACTCCCGATCCGCTTCGCGCAGCATCGCCTGCACGGTGACGGCGGTCAGCACGTTCGGGTAAAGCGCAGCCTCTAACCTAGTGGAGACGCCCCCACTAGGTTCTAGATCCGCGGCGCTCACTAGCGTTCGCCTGGCTGATCGGCCCATTCGCGAGCCAGATTGGGATCGGCCTTGAAGACGGCCTTCGCTGCCTGGAGGAGTTGTTCGAACGTTTGCCCCTCAAAAGCCTTACCCGCCTGGCGGCGTTCGATCACGAGACGTTCCGCCGCTTCCAACACGCGGAAGTCCGCGCGGCCAGAGCCAGGTATGACGGTGGCGCCGCCGGTTGCAAGAGACGTGGCGCGGTCGGACTTCTGCGGCCGCGGCGTGTCACGGAGAAACACCTCCGCATCCTCTACGCTGGCGTCGGGGAACCGTCTGGTGAATTGTTCCCTGTCGCGCGGCAGCGCGGCACCTGAGCGGATGGCATTCTCAAACAGCAACGCGATGTAGCGCTTGCTCAGGGCAGCAAACTGTTCTTTTGTCTCCATATCTTCATCAGTCTCCTGTGGTCGAGTGAATGAAACCATGTCTTCAAAGTTGAACGCTGTGCGGCTCGCCTTCAGCGGGCTCAAGGTGCCGACCGCGGGCGGAGTGGCGCCCAATAAAGCGACGGCATCCAATATCCAGGGGATCTTTCGATTTCCGGCCATCACGTTCTTGAGTAGCTCCACTGAGACGAAACGGTACGCGCCCGAGCGGATCGCCTCCATCACCGCGTTGCTCACGTTGGTGAAGTCGGCCAGGAGCTTGTGGCCCTGGCGATAGACCTTGCTCACCCACCCGAGAGCGGGCTCGCCGTCGGTGCGCGCGTCCTGACCTTGATGGCCCCACTTCAAGGGCACATGTCCCGCGAGACCGAGCGTCTGAAAGCTGGACACGATCCCGTCGAGATCGGCATCAGTAAAGTAAAGGCCATTCCATGGCCCGCCACTTTCGAAAATCTCAGCGCCTTCCAGTGTTGAGCCAATTGTTTTCATCTACTCATCCTCCACAGCAACATCGGCCTCGCTCGGGTCCGCCACGTCGGCGCGCGAGAGGCGCACCAGCTCGCGGTGCGTCTTGAAGCACACGTGCTGCAGCGCCTCCGCGAGCGGTCGGTTTGTGCTAAATGCCAGCTGCTCGGCGATCTCCACCAGGCGCCGCTCGGCCTGGTCGCGCACGTCGCGGGTGACGGTCACCGTCATGCCGAGATGCTTCACGGCGTCGTCGACGATCTTCAGCTGATCGCGGTCGAAGAGTACGCGGCCTGCGGGGTCGCGCTTGAACGTGTGTCGGGTTGCCATTGTCGGTCGTATCTCCTTCGGTGATTGCAATCAGTATCTGTGCCGCGGGCCGCCCAGGTCGAACGGACTCGGGTCGGCCCACGAGGCGCCGGAGTTGTAGTAGCTGCCGCTGTCGCCCGGTCCCTGCTCGAGGATGTCCGAGAGGCCCGCCTCGATAGCCGTCTCGGCGGGTCTCCGCGATACGAGCCAGAGCGCACCGATCGCGCCGTTGGCAATGTCATCGCGGCCGCCAGGTCCGTGCGTGACCGCATCCCGCCCGCCCGGGCGAGGCCGCCGTTCGAGCCCACGCAGCTCGGCGATGAGACGCACGTTGTCGAGCAGGTCGACCCGCCGCTCGGCGAACGCAGGGAGCATCTCCACGAAAAGCGCCGAACGGTCGCGCTCGGACGGCGAGTAGCCGATGCCGGCGCGGCCGAAGGCACCCACGACCCACTCGGCGCCGTACCGGTCGCCGACGACGGTGCTCAAGTGGTAGCTGCGCAGCGTGGTGGCGAACTGCCCGACGACGGCCTCCGGGTCGAAGGGCGGCTGCGCGATGCGCAGGCAGTCGAGGACGGCGCGGCCGCCTTCGGCATGTGCTACCGCGAGCACCATGGCGTCGTGCCGGCCACCCGAGGGGTCAACGAACGCGCGATAGCCGGGGGTGGCGCCACCGATCGCGGTGCGCGGCGGCAGCTCGGTGCGCCCCGCCACAATGGCCTCGTCGATGTCGGCGTCGGGGAAGTGCTGCGAGATGTCTTCCCGCGTCTCTGCACCCCACTCGGTGCGGGCCGACACCGGGTCCGTGGCGTACGCCGCCTCGATCACGGCCGCGTCGAACGTGGGGTTCAGGGTCAGCGTGTCGGCCTTCGCCACCAGCACATCGGCACTCGCATCGTTGGCGTAGTACCGCTGCTGCTCGCCGTAGATGAACCCCCGGCGCGCCCAGGGCGATGAGATGGCGGCCAGGCGGCCGCGCAACGTGGTCAACCCCGGCGTCACGGCGCGCACCAACTCGATATCGGGCGCGGCGCTCTCCTCGCTGCGAAGAAAGCAGGCCTCATCGATCGCGAAGAAGGCGAAGGTGCGCCCGCGCACGCTGCGGAAGTTCCCGCACATCACCGCGATGACGTTGCCATTGGCAAGCTCGATCGTGTCCGCAGTCTCGCGCACCACCTCGCGGCTATAGACCGGGCTGTCGGCGATCAGCCCCGCGATGCGACCGAACATCACCCCGGCCGCGGCCGTCGTGACCGACGCCACCGCAACCACGGCGCACTCGCCAGGCGCGAGCAGCGCGGAGTGGTCCTCGAACCCGGCATGGACGCTCATCGCGGCGGTGAAGCTGGTCTTCCCAGAACGACGGCCGGCAATGGCGATCAGCCGGTGCTGGTAACTGCAAGGCGCAAGCTGCCGGCCAGTGAGGCGCCGGAACACCAGCAGCTCGTCGTCGGTCAGCGGCGCACCGTCCACCGCCTTCGCGAGCACGCGCCACGCGGACCAGGACGGTGCACCGAAGGTGCGGCCCATCAGGCGCGGGTCGGTCATGGCGTCGTGCAGGTTCACGGCGGCGCGTCCTTCGGCTTGCCGGCGTATTCCGCACGGATAGCGGCGAGGCTTGGCACGTCGCGCGCGCTGCGCTTCAACCCCAACGTGCGGCTAAGGCTGTGCACGCGGTCGACCAGGCTGAGGTACGTCATCACGTCGGTCTGCTGACCGGCCGCCAGGGCGGTCTCTGCGTTCGACGCCAGCAGTTCGACGAAGACCAGGCGCCGGGCGAGGCTCTGCTGCAACGTGCTGGGCGCGCCGCCGAGGTGCGCTTCGACTGCGGCAAGGCGATCGCGAATCCACCGTGGGATGCGATAGCGCTGGTCCAGCGCGGCGAAGTCATGCGGCCGCGCCGGCACCACCGGCTTCTCGGACTTCATGCCGACCTTACCGGCCATAGGCCGCCACCGTAGGGGTTGTGTGAAATGGGGAAGGGGATTTGCGTGCCCAACGGCCAATCAATGGGTTACGCGAAAACCCTAACAGCGCGGCAGCTGAACCAGCACCCGGTGCGGGAGCTTGGTTTCTGGCGGCCACCATGTGTACAAGGGTGTACAAGGGATGGCTTTGTTCATCCATTGCAGGCGCGCGCGCGTATACGAGGGACGGGTTGGCGTATCTCATGTACACCCTTGCCCACCTCGAACGTACGTGGTGCGCTTGAGGCGGCCTCGGCGTCCGTCCTTGCGCCAGCCGCACCGCTCCAGTGCCTCTGCAACGGCCGGGCCGAGCTTGCGTGCCGTGTCCGGATACGTCGGCTTGTCGGGATCGAGGTACAGGCCGTGGATGAGCACGTCGCGGATGGTCACCTCGTTGCCGGTCACGTTCTCCATGTAGTCCGCCACATCCTGCTCGAGCTCGGTGACGTGGACGCGGTCTTGCTGCTGCTCCGTCGCCAGCGCGCTCTCCTCCGGTGTCGGGTGCCACGCCTCGCCGGCTTTGAACAGCGCGACAGCCTCCGCCCACAGCTGGTCGCGGTCCCGCAGGAGTGCGGCGACGTCGATCTGCCCGCAGCGCACCGGCCACCAGCGGCGGTTCCCGGTGCGGTCGCGCAAGTACTCCGACTCATTGGTGGTGGCGACGAACACGCTCTGGCGCGGGAACTGCGCGGTGCGGCGGCCGTAGGGTGGCCGGAACGTGTCGTGGGTCTGGGTGATGAACGACTTCTGCGCCTCGATCTCGGAGCTGCGGATCGCCTTCAGTTCCGCGATCTCGATGATCCAGCGCCCGACGAGCTGCAGCCGGGCATCCTTGCCGTGCATCTCCGGCAAGTCGCCCGCGGCCCACTCGGGCTTTACCGCCAGGGCCCGCACGGCGCTTGTCTTGCCGGCGCCTTGCGGCGCCTCAAGCGCGAGCACATGGTCGGCCTGACACCCAGGCTGCATGACCCGCGCGACGGCCGAGATCAGGAACTTCCGGCCCACGGCGGCGAGGTACACGGTGTCGCCCGTCGCGTTGAGGTACTCCAGCAGCCAGATCTGCAGCCGCGGCTCGCCGTCCCACTTGAGCGCGTTCAAGTAGTCGCGCACGGGGTGGTACGCGTGGTCACGGGCGGCTACGGCGATGCAGTCGGCGACCGCCGCCGTGCCGCGCACCTTCAGTCCCTGCATCTGTAGCCAGGCGGCGCACTGGGTATCGTCTGCCTCGCTCCACACCGTGGCCGCCTCGGCGGTGCGCCAGGGCGGCGATCGCGCAAACTCGACAGCAAGCGCGAATTCGTTGAAGCGCGTGAGTCCCTTCAGTTCCGGCGCACTGCGCAATGCGATCAGCACGTTCCGCTCGTCGCCGAGGTAGCCGCTGCCGCTCGGTGCCAGCTCTTTCTTCCAGGCGTCGGCCTCTTGCTCCGTCCGGAAGAATTCCACCAGGCGCGGGCCGAGGTTTTCCGCAGCGCTCATGCGGTGCGCCTTGCGCCAAGCAGCGCCAGCACGTCCGCCTCGGTGCGCAGCACGTAGTGCGGCACCTGCCGCTCGTTGAGCCGAATGCGCAGCCGCACCTGCTCGTCGGTGAACTCGCTCCGCCAGCCTTCCTTGCGCGGGTCCTTCACCTCGCACAGGTTCCAGGCGCTGCGGTTCCACAGCCAGCCGTCGAACGGCGGACCCGGGAGCCACAGGCCGCCCAGTGCCTCCACGCCGGCGATGATCGCGGCCTCGTTTGCGTCGCGGCGGCCGTGCCGACGCACGCTCATGGCCGAGAACCCACCGTTGCCGCAGAGTCTGCGACAACGACTTCGGCACGCTCAGCGAGAACGCGCCTGACTTGCTCAACGCTGTATTTCGTCGCTGCGCTGATCGTGTATTCCGACCAGCCCTGTGACGCCATGCGTCTGATCGCCTGCTCCTGTTCCTCGCGCGTCAGCAACAGAAAATGGTGCAATTCTCGACTCAGGGTCCGCCCACGCCTCCTGGTTCCTGGTTCAAGGGCTCCTGGTTCAAGTCCGCAGAACGGTGGACTTGCTCGCGCTCCTCCAGCCAGGCGCGAAACGCGGCCCTCATGTACACCAGGGCCAACTCGTCCAGCGCCTGCTCGCGCTCCTCGCTCATCGACCCCGCGCGCCTTTCTCGATTTCTCGCAGCAGCGCTGGTAGCGCCGCCGGCAACGCGACGATCGAGCCGTTATCGATGCGCAGCAGACCAGGGGTGCCGATATCGGCGAGGCGCTGCATCACCAGCCGGGTGGTGGTCTCGTTGGAGTTGCACAGCTTGGCCACGCCGCTCGTGCCGAAGGCGTCCGGTGCGGCGGTCACATGTGAATTTCTTGCGGCTGGGCGGCCCATGGGGCTTACTCGTTATCCCGTGTGCTGGTACGATTTAACCCACGATGCGCATGTCCCGCTAAGGGTGCGCAAATTGCTGAGGTCGACGTGATTGGGCGATGCGACTCCTGGGTCTTCGTGAACAGCGCCGACGGCCGTAGCATCGAAGCGGCTGAGCCCCTTGGGGCTGACGCGAAAGGGCGCCTCACCTTGCCGCAGACGGCTGCGGAGATTGGCGTGACCGAGAGCGAGCTGCCCCGCTGTGCTGTAGGTTCAATCGCCCTGCGGGATAAGGTCGAGGAATACGGCTACAGCCGCCGCCGCTCGCAGCAACTGGTCAAGGTGCTGAACGGCACCATCATCACCGTGAGCCCGCACGGGCTGCCCTGGGCGCGGCTTGAGGCGCTCCGGCGTGCCCTGGATGCATGGCGCGCGAAGGACGGACGGCGCCGCCCGCAGTCCTGACGGCGGTCATGTGGATCGCAATCGGCAGCCTCTTGGTGTCAATCCTTGCGCTCTGGCGTGCGGGCAGGGTCCGCGTGCTCGATCTGCGGACAGACGTACGCAAGGACGTGGTTGAACTCCGCCTGGCGCTCGAAAACCTCGCGGCCACGATCCCAGTGGCGGTGCAGTCCCGCGAGCGCGTGTCCGCCGCAGCAGGCATGATGGGCGGAGCAATGGAGCAATTTCGCGCGGAGGCACGGGCAGACACCGCAACGGTCGAAACCCTGCGCGGCCAGCTCGGTGGTATTGAGCCGATCCCGCTGCTAGCCAGCTACAACACAGTTGAGGCGAAGGCCGTGACCGCGCAGGAGGTGCGCGTTCGGGTGCAGGCGCTCCGGGACAAGTATCTGGCGGCAGCGGACACGGATGCCAAGACACGCGAGCACCTGCGTGCCTCGGCTATCGCTCGCAGGAATCGCTCTTAAAGCCGGGTTTCCCCGCTACTTCAGCCTCACGCGCATAGGGACTTGAACGGCACAAACCGTTTCACCCCGACCAATACCCCGATGGTCTATTCCGGTTACACGGGTAACGTTTATACCGGACACAGAGGTAACACTCTGGCGTGTTCGCCGCTGAGCCTCGCCCTCAAGCCCGCCGCCAGCTCGTCTTGCCGCCCGGCTTGTCCTCGAGCAGCACGCCGCCCGCGGCCAGCTCGTCCCGGATCCGGTCGGACTCCTTGAAGTCGCGCCGGGCGCGTGCCGCGGCGCGTGCTTCGATGCGCGCTTCGACCTGCGCGTCGCTCAAGCCCGCGCCGCCCGTTGTGGCGCCCGCGGCCCGTGTGAGGCGGAACCACTCCTCCGCCGGCACGCCGAGCAGCCCCAGCACCCTGCCGAGCGAGACGAGCTCCGCTGCGAGCGCCTGGGCGCGCTCGAGAGCGCCGGCATCCCGGGCGGTGTTGATCTCGCGCGTCAGGCCCTGGAGCACGGCGAGCGCCTCGGGGGTATTGAAGTCATCGTCCATGCGCTCCCCGAAACGCGCCGTCGCCTCGCCCGGGACGGCCGCGCCCCCGGCCGCAAGCCCCCGCAGCGCGGTGTAGATGCGCGACAGCGCGGCATCGGCCTGCTCGAGCTGCTCGGGGGAATAGTTGATCGGTCCGCGGTAGTGGCTCGAGAGAAAGAAGTAGCGCAGCACCTCCGGGTGGCGGAGCCTCGGCAGCACCTCGCGCAGCGTGAAGAAATTCCCGAGCGACTTCGACATCTTCTCGTCGTCGACGTTGACGAAGCCGTTGTGGATCCAGAGATTCGCGAACGCATCGCCCGTGGCGGCGCACGACTGCGCGATCTCGTTCTCGTGGTGCGGGAACTTCAGGTCCATACCCCCGCCGTGGATGTCGAAGTGCGTCCCGAGGAGCGCCGTCGACATCGCCGAGCACTCGATGTGCCAGCCCGGACGTCCGCGCCCCCAGGGGGAGTCCCACTGCGGCTCGCCGGGCTTGGCGTGCTTCCACAGCACGAAGTCGAGCGGATCGCGCTTGGCCTCGTCGACCTCGACGCGCGCCCCGGCATGCAGGTCCTCCAGGCGCTTGCCGGACAGCCGCCCGTAGGGCGCGAAGCGGGCGACTGAATAGAGTACGTCGCCGTCGGCGGCGACATACGCGTAGCCCCGCTCGATGAGCTGCGCCACCATGGCGATGATCTGCGGCAGGTACTCGGTGGCGCGCGGCTCAAAGTCCGGTGGCAGGATTCCGAGCTGCGCGCAGTCCTCGTGCATGGCGGCGATGAAGCGCGCGGTGAGCGCCTCGGGCGGCTCGCCATTCTCGGCGGCGCGCCGGATGATCTTGTCGTCGATGTCGGTGATGTTGCGCACGTAGGTCAGCCGGTAGCCGCGGTGGCGCAGATATCGGCTCACGATGTCAAAGACCGTGAGCATGCGGGCGTGCCCGATGTGCACGTAGTCGTAGACGGTGAGCCCGCACACGTACATGCGCAGCTGCCCGGGCGTGATGGGCTCGAGCTGCTGCTTCTCGCCCGTGAGGGAGTCGTGGATGCGGATCATGCGAAGCGCGCCAGCCGCGCGCGCGCCTGCCCGGGCGGCATGGCTTTCAGGAGCGGCGCGAGCTCGGGCCCGTGGGTCCGCCCGGTGAGAGCTAAGCGCAGCGGCATGTAGAGGTCTCGGCCCTTACGCCCGCTGGCCGCGCGCGCAGCTCCCGCAATCGCCGCGAGGTCATCGCCCGTGTCGGTGGCGGCGGCGGCCGCCGCGGCGAAGTAGCCGGCGCCGGCGGCGCGCACCACGGCCTCACCGCCCTCTTCCAGCTTGGGCGGCCCGCCGAAGACGATCTCGACCCACGGCAGCGCATCGGCGGGCAGCACCAGGTTGGGAAGAATCGCGCTCACGAAGGCGGTCGCCGTCTTCTCATCGAGCCCGGAAGGCAACACCCCGCCGAGCCAGCGCCGTGCGGCCTCGGGACTCAGGTGATGGACGGCGTCCTTCTGCCACACGATGAGCTGCTGCTCGTCGAAACGCGCCGGCGCGCGCCCGAGGTGCTGCGGCTCGAAGCCCCGGGCCATCTCCGCGAGTGACAGGAATCCATGCAGCGCGCTCGAGTGGCCGAGGCGAAAGAGCTGGTTGAGAAGCGCGAGCGGCTGGTAGCCGCGCTCGCGGTACTCGCGCACGCTGGTCGCGCCATGGCGCTTGGAGAGCGGTGCACCGTCGGCGCCGACGAGCAGCGCCATGTGCCCGTAGGCGGGAGCGGTGAGGCCGAGCGCCTCGAGGATGAGGAGCTGCCGTGGAGTGTTCGCGAGGTGGTCTTCGCCCCGCAGTGCGAGCGTCACTCCCATCGCGGCATCGTCCACGGCGTTCGAGAAGAAGAACGCGGCCGTCCCGTCCGCGCGGCGCACCACGAAGTCGCCGATGTCATCCGTGGCGAAGCTCTGCGGGCCGTGCACCAGGTCCTGGAACTCGACCCGCACCCCGGCCGGCACCCGAAAGCGCAGCGTTGCGGCGAGCCCCTGCGCCGCGCGCTGCGCACGCCCGGCGGCATCGAGGTCCCGGCAGGTACCGCCGTAGCGCGGCGGCTGCCCCGCGGCGCGCTGCGCCCGGCGTGCGAGGTCGAGCTCGAGCGGCGTGCAGAAACACGGATAGACGGCGCCGCGCGCCGTGAGCTGCGCGAAATACCCGGCATAGAGCGCGCCCCGCTGCGACTGGCGGTAGGGGCCGAGCGCGTCCTCGCGGTCGGGACCCGCGTCCCATTCGATGCCGAGCCAGGCGAGGTCCTCGAGCAGCCCGCGCGTGTGCTCCTCGAGGCTCCTTTCCATGTCGGTGTCCTCGATGCGCAGTACGAACCGGCCGCCCGCATGGCGCGCGAGCAGCAGGTTGAAGAGCGCGGTGCGCGCATTCCCCAGGTGCAGCTCGCCCGTGGGGCTCGGCGCAAAACGGGTGACCGGCGGGGGGCTCATCGAGCGCATGGTACGGGAAAGGAGCGAAGCGCCACAAAAGGCACAGGCGCGCACGCACCGCCGCGCTGTCGCTGACTCGCGCGGCGGCTTAGAATCCGCCGCCGCACCTCGCGTTTACCGCGCCTCAACCGCTGGAGGATCGATGCCCCTGAAGCCCCGCGCAGCAGCCGCCGCGTTGCTCCTGATTTCCGCGCTCACGCTCGGCACGGCGCGCGCCGAAGAACAGACCACCCAGGTGCGGGTGGTCACCAACCTGGGCGATTTCGTCATCGAGGTGCGACCCGATCGCGCGCCGCTCAGCGCCGCGAACTTCCTGCGCTACGTGAAGGAGGGCTTCTACACCAACACCCTGATCCACCGCGTGGTGCCGAACTTCGTCATCCAGGGAGGTGGCCACGACGCCGCCACCATGAATCTCAAGCCCGCCCACGAGAACATCGTCAACGAGTCGGGCAACGGCCTGCAGAACAAGCGCGGCGCCGTCGGCCTGGCGCGCAGCTCGGCGCCGCACTCGGGCAATGCCGAGTTCTACATCGACCTGGTCGACAACCCGGATCTCGACCCGGTCCCGACCCGCTGGGGCTATGCGGTTTTCGGCCGCGTGGTGCAGGGGATGGACGTCATCGACAAGATCGGCGAGACGCCGACCGGATCCAGCGGGCCCTTCAAGCAGGACGCGCCCTTGAAGCCCATCGTCATCCAGAGCATGACCATCGTGGCGCCCAGCGCGGCGGCGCCACCGGCTGCGCCGGTGAATCCGGCCGAGCCGCAGAAGATCCTGTCGCCGAAATAGTCCCCGCTGCCTCGCTCCCGGCGATGACGCGCCTCTTCGTCTCGGACGTGCACCTCGGCGCCGACTCGCAGGGCGCGATCGAGCAATTCCTCGGCTTTCTGCGCACGCAGGCCGCGCACGCCGAGGCGCTCTACATCCTCGGCGACCTTTTCGAGAGCTGGGTGGGCGATGACGACCGGAGCGAGGCTGCGCAGACCGTGTGCACGGCGTTGCAGAGCCTCACCGCGGGCGGCGTGCCCTGCTTCGTGCTGCACGGCAACCGGGATTTTCTCTTGGGTCCCGGCTTCTGCGCGAGGAGCGGCTGCCGGCTCATGAGCGATCCGGTCATCGTCGAGCTCGACGGCGAACGGGTGCTCATCACCCACGGCGATGCCCTCTGCACCGACGACCATTCCTACCAGGAGCTGCGCACCATGGTGCGCGATGAGCGCTTGCAGCGATGCTTCCTCGCCCTGCCGCTCGAGCACCGCGAGGTGCTGGTGGATGAGGTGCGCGCCGGCAGCCGCCGGCACACGGCACGCACCGTGCCGACCATCATGGACGTCAACGGCGAGGCGGTCGCGACCGCGTTCCGCGTCGCCGGCGTGCGCCGCATGATCCATGGCCATACCCATCGCCCGGGCATCCACGCGCTGACGGTCGACGGCGAGCCGGCCCAGCGCATCGTGCTGGGCGCGTGGTACGAGCAGGGAAGCTGTTTGAGCTACGAGCGCGGACGCTACGAGCTGCGCGAGCTCGCGCGCTAGCCCGAGCGCGGGCGAGTCCTTCGCCCGCGCTCTGCACAACCAACCGTGGGGTGGTATTCAGTTGCTGGTCGGTGCCGGAGGCGCGCCGGCCGGCGGCGGGCCACGGTGTCCGTAGCCGTGGTGCATCTGCTGCAGCGCCTGGAACTTCTGCAGCTGCACCGTCGAGAGTACGCCCGAGAGCTTCGTGACGGTGTCCTCGCTGATCTGGGTGCGTGCCGCATGCATCGCCTGGAAGTCGGGCTTGCCGCCGGCGGCCCTGGCCTGATCGAACAACGCCTTCATCTGTGCGTGCTCGGCCTGCAGGATGCTCTCGACCTGCGGCTTCTGCGCCTCCGTCAGATCGAGCAGGAGGGCGAGGTTCTCCATGTGACGCGCAGGGTTCCCGGTGCCGCCCGGGCCCTGGGCCAGCGCGCCACCTGCCCAGAGCGCCGCCAGTGCCAGAACGGAAACTTTCATCGACGCTTTCATCGGTGATCTCCTCGTGGCGGTGACATGAGATCTCTTTGCCCCGCACGATCTAAGCTAACGGGCGTGCCGGCGCTCGCGCCGTGAGCAATCGTGAGCGAGTGTCATCGAGGCAAGTGCCCGGCCCGCATCGGTTTTTGAGCCCTCCGCGGGGTCGTCAGCGCCGCCGCGGGAGCCTGAGGGTCGCCTCGAGCCCGCCCTGCGCAAGGTTCGCGAGCGTGAGCGTGCCCCCGTGCGCCTGGGCGATGTCGCGGGCGATCGTCAGCCCCAAGCCCGTGCCGCCGCTGTCGCGGTTGCGCGATTGCTCGAGGCGGTAGAAGGGCTCGAAGACCCGCTCGAGGTCCTCCGCCGGGATGCCCGGCCCCTCATCGCGCACGCGCACGATGAGCTCGCCGTCGTCCTCGATCAGCACGGTGGCGCGGGTGCCGAACTTGACGGCGTTCGCGATCAGGTTGGTGAGGCAGCGCTTGAGCGCCTGTGCCTTGCCGGTCACGGGCGCGAGCGCCCGCCCGCTCACAGTCACCGCGGCGCCCATCTCGGCGAACTGCTGGCGGATGCCCTCGAGCAGCTCGTTCATGTCGAGCGGTACGGCGGGCTCGCCGTCGTCGAGCCCGCGGAACAGCGCCAACGCCTCGCGCACCATGAGCTCCATCTCCGTGAGCTCCTTGCCGATGCGCGCCTGCAGCGCCGGGTCGTCGAGCGTCTCCACCTGCAGACGCAGCCGCGTGAGCGGCGTCTTCAAGTCGTGCGACATCGCCGCCAGTACCCGGCTGCGGCTGTCGAGATAGCGGCGCAGCCGGTCCTGCATGGTGTTGAAGGCGCGTGCGGCGTCGCGCAGCTCGCGCGCGCCGGCCTCGGGGAGCTTCTCCGGGCGCGTATCGCGCCCGACACTGTCGGCGGCCCGCGCCAGCGCCGAGAGCGGCCGGGTGATGCTGCGTGCGGTCACGTAGAGTGCGATCACGAGCAGCAGCACGAGCAACGTCAGGTTGACGCGCAGGTTGCGCGGCAGAGGCGCCCCGCCCGGCATGCGCGTGACCCGAAAGACCTGGCTTGCGCCGTCGGGGAAGCGCACCGCCACGTCATAGCGCAGCGCGCTATCGCCGCGCGCAGCGAGCTCGCGCGCCTCGTAGAACGGCACGGGCAGCGCGATCGCCGGACGGCTCGCATCGAGGGTGCGGCCGACGGTGACCTCGTAGTCCGCGCCGAGCGCGGCCTGCACCTGCTCTCTCAAGGTACGCTCGAAATCGGTGAGCAGCGGCACGCGCACGAAGCTGTGCCCCCGATCGAGCAGGTTGTGCGACGGCCGCGGCGGATCGTCGGGAGGCGGAGGCGGAAGCGTCGGCGGCATAGCGGGCGACAGCCCGGGCGGGGCTCCGGACGGCATGCCAGGCATGCCGGGCGGCAGGCCGCGCGGCGCCGCGAGCTGCGCGAGCGCCGTGGCGCGCTCGGCGGCGCTCAGCGGCGCGAGCATCTGCACGGTCTCGCTGATCCGCCGCGTCCATTCGCGCACGCTGCTCTGCAGGACGAAGGTCTCGCGCTCTTCGGCGATCAGCACCAGACCCGCGGCCTGGGCGATCAGCACCGCGATCACCGAGGCAGCGAGCAGCCGGCCGAAGAGCGACTGGGGCCAGATTCTCAGGCGCAGGTGTCTTACGGGCTCAGTGGCTCTCGACGCTGACGCCGATGACATAACCCTCGCCATAGACGGTCTTGATGATCTGCGGCGCTCGCGCATCGTCGCCGAGGATCTGCCGCAGCCGGCTGATGCGCACGTCGATGCTGCGGTCGAAGGGATCGGCATCGCGCCCGCGCAGGAGCTCCGTCAGCTGCGCGCGTGTCAGCACGCGGTTGCCGGCGGCGAGCAGCACCGCGAGCAGCCGGTACTCGGCGCCGCTCAGCGCCACGTCCTTCCCCTCGGCATCGGTCAGGGTGCGGGTGATGGTGTCGAGCCGCCAGCCGCCGAAGGTGAAGGAGCGCACCGTCTCAGGCGAGGGATCGCGCGGGGCGTGCGCCGAGCGGCGCAGCACCGCCTTGATGCGCCCGAGGAGCTCGCGCGGGTTGAAGGGCTTGGCGACGTAGTCATCCGCGCCGAGCTCGAGCCCGACGATCCGGTCCACGTCCTCGCCGCGCGCGGTGAGCATGATGATCGGCAGCTGCGAGCGGCCGCGCAGCTCGCGGCACAGCGACAGTCCGTCCTCGCCCGGCAGCATGAGGTCGAGCACCAGCAGGTCGACGTGCGAGCGCTCGAGCACCCGGCGCATCTCCCTGCCGTCCGGGACCGCGGTGGTGCGGAACTCGTGCTTCTCGAGGTACTGGGCGAGGAGGCCGCGGATCTCGCGGTCGTCGTCGACGATCAGAAGGTGCGGGCGTTCGTTCATGGCGCTCAGGGCCCCCATGGCCAGCGAGGATACCGGCCAACAGACAGCGGTGCGGGAATTTCGTGCCGTCAGGCTTGTAACGGATTGTCAGGGTGCGAACGGCGGTCCCGAGTGGAAGCGCAGCTCGGGGTCGGGCGCGGTCGCGAGCTCGGCCTCGCGGGCGGCGAGCTCGGCGAGGCGCGGCTGCCACTCATCCGGCGCGCGCTCGTGTGCGAAGGCGAGATAGAGCTCGAAGTGGCGCGCTTCGCAGTGGGCGAGCTGCGGATAGAGCACGGAGAGCGGTGCCGGCAGGGGCTCGGCGGCGAGCAGTGTGAACCGCTCGGCCGAGCGCGCCTCGATGAGCGCGGCCGAGAGCAGCAGGTCGAGCTTCCTCTGCGGGTGAGTGGTCCGCAGCGAGCGCCGCAGTTCCTGCGCATAGCGGCCGGGGCGCTGCCGCACCAGGGGTACCGCGAGCTCGCGCATCGCTCGCTGCACCTGCTCGAAGTGCTTGAGCTCCTCGCGCGCGAGACGCGCGAGCGCGAGCGCGAGTTCCGTGTCCTCCGGATACGCGAAGATCAGCGCCATGGCGCTCGAGGCCGCCTTCTTTTCGCAGTTGGCGTGATCGACCAGCAGCTCCGGCAGGCGCGCCGCTGCCGCCGTCACCCACGCGCGCGGTGTCGGCGCGCCGAGGATCCCCGCCGGCCCCTTCACGCACGCACCTCGCGTGCCAGCCATTCGCTCAACGCGCGCGTCAGTGCCTGCGCGGCTTCCGCGGCGCTCGCGAAGCGGTCCGCCGGCGCCTTGGCGAGCAGCCGCTCGATGAGCGGCTGGAGCGTGGCGCAGCGCTCCGGCAATGCCGGGATCGGCTCCTTGCGATGCTTGTAGACGATCGCCATGGGGTTCTCGGCGCGGTAGGGCTTCTCGCCGGCGAGCATCTCGAAGAGCATCACGCCGAGGCTGTAGAGGTCGCTGCGCGCATCGATCGGCTCGGCATGACCCTGCTCCGGGCTCATGTAGTGAGGCGTGCCGAAGATGGTGCCGCCGCCGGTGACCTCGCTCGTGAGAATGAGGTCCTTGGAGAGCCCGAAGTCGACGAGCGCAATGCTGCCGTCGCTGCGCAGCATGACGTTGCCGGGCTTCAGGTCCCGGTGCAGCACACCCGCCTGATGCACGCGCGCGAGCGCCCGCGCCACCTCGATGGCATAGAGCAGCGCCTCGCGGGGCGTCAGCGCCTGGGCACGCATGCGCCGGCGCAGGTCGCCGCGCGGGAAGTACTCCATGACGAGCCAGGCGTGCTCGTCGCTGATGCCGAGGTCGTAGAGATGCGCAACGCCCGCACCCTCGATGCGCTGCACCAGCTGGTACTCCTGCAGGAAGCGCGCGAACACATCCACCGGGCCCCGCTCCTCCTGCCGGTCGCGCGCCACCTTGAGAGCGACCAGGGTGCCCTCGCGCTCGCTCTCGCCGACGTAGAGGTCGGTGAGCGTGCCGGCGTGCAGCCGCCGGATGCAGCGATAGTCGCGGATGAAGGCATCGCCAAAGCGCTGCGCCGCCCGTCCGGCGCTGCTCGCACGCCACAGCGCCCGCGCGTGCGTCTGGCGCTGCTCGGCGGCGGCGAGCACGCGGCGGAACTCTTCCCCATCGAGTTCCTCGCCGCTCACCGACCACGCCCCGAGCGCCGCCGTCTCGCTCGCCGCTGCGCGGTCGGCGCTTTCGCGCAGCAGCACGATCGGGGCGAAGCCCGCGCGCCCGGCGAGCTCGCGCGCCCAGACGAGGCCGCGCCCGCCCGACCATTGCTCGGCGAGCAGCACGGCGTCGAACCCCTGGGCGAGAAACTCGGGTGCGAGCGCGCCCTGGGCCACGGGGTCGTGCACCGTCAGGCGCGCGTGCGGCCGCCACGACTGAAGCCGCGCGCGCATCTGCGCACAGCGACCGGCGTCTTCGTCGATCAGCAGCACCCGCATGGGAGCGGGATTAGAGCACGGCGGCCCGCGGCCCACCACGCGCACCGGGGAGCGCCGCGGCCGCTTGCGCGCTGAGCTTGAGTCCTATCACGAGGTCGCCGACGTTGGTGCCGGTGGGACCGGTATGCAGCAGGTCTCCGCTCGCCGCGAGCGCCGTGCCCGAGTCCGCCCCCGCGAGGCACGCATCGACGTCGAGGCCGCCGAGCGCCACGCGTGCGCAGCTCTCCGCGTCGATGAGTGCGCCGGCGTCCTCGGTCACGCCATCGGTGCCGTCGGTGCCGGCCGCGAGCAGCATCAGGTCCGCCTGGCCGGCGATCAGCTTCGCGGCGGCGAGCGCCAGGTGCTGGTTGCGCCCGCCCCTGCCGGGATTCGCGGGCAGCTGCACGGTCGACTCCCCGCCCCAGACGCACAGCGCGCTCTCGGTGAGCCGCAGCTCGTGCGCAAAGCGCGCCGCCAGGCGCAGCGCATCATCGTCGAAGCGCCGCTCGGGCGCATGCACCGCCAACCCGAGGGCGCGCGCCGCGGCGGCCGCTGCCGCCACCGCCTGGGAGACGGCGGCGACGACCGAGCGCTCGACGCGATCCGCGCCCTCGCTCGCGCGACCCAAGAGCCCCGAGCCGATCACACCAGGATCATCTCCCGGAACGTCCGAGACGAACAGTGCCCGCGCACGCCGCCCGCCGAGCCGCGCGGTGAGCCCTCCGCCCTTGATGCACGAGAGCGCGATGCGCTTGGCGTTGAGCGCGCCGATCGCGGTGCCGGCGGCGAGCTCCCGGGCCGTGAAGCGCTCGAGCTCGCCGAGCGTGACACCTGGCTTGAGTACCTCGACGAGGCTCGAGGCGCCGCCGGAGATGAGGAACAGCGGCGCGGCGTCCTGCGGCAGCGCCTCGACCCACTTGAGGAGGCGCGCCCCGGCGGCGAGCGAGCGCTGATCGGGCACCGGATGAGAGCCCGCGATGACTTCGACACCGCGCGCGCGCTCGAGCTCAGGCGGCGTGTGGCCGTCGCGGGTGATGATGAGGCTGTGCGCGATCCGCGCGCCGAGCGCATCGTGGGCGCCGAGTGCCATGGCGGGAGCGGCCTTGCCGACCGCGGCGAGCCACACCGGGCCTTGCGCCGCGAGAGCCCCGGAGCCCCCGAGCGCGGCGTGCACGCAGCGCCGGCCGTCGACGGCTGCGAGCGCCGTCTGCAGCAGCCCGAGCAGCAGCTCGCGCCGCGGATCGCCCGACGGTCCCAGCTCAGCTCCCGCGCACCACTTTGAGCTTGCGCCGCGCGCGGCGCTCGAGCTTGGCGGCATCCGAGCGCTCGTCCTGCAGCCGCTCGAGGTACTCGGGGGTCACGTCTCCGGTGACGTAGACGCCGGAGAAGCACGAGGTGTCGAACTCCTCGATGCGTGCGTCCTCGTGCTTGCAGGCGACGATCAGGTCCTCCAGGTCCTGGTACACCAGCCAGTCGGCGCCGATCAGGCGCGAGATCTCCTCGACGCTGCGCCCGCTCGCCACCAGCTCGCTCGCCGCCGGCATGTCGATGCCGTAGACGTTCGGAAAGCGTACCGGCGGGGCGGCGGAGGCGAAGTACACCTTGGCCGCGCCCGCCTCGCGCGCGAGCTCGATGATCTGCGCCGAAGTGGTGCCGCGCACGATCGAGTCATCGACCAGCAGCACCGTCTTGCCGCGGAACTCCAGATCGATGGCATTCAGCTTGCGGCGCACCGATTTTTCGCGCTCTTCCTGCCCCGGCATGATGAAGGTGCGGCCGATGTAGCGGTTCTTGATGAAGCCTTCGCGGTATTTGACGCCGAGCCGCTGCGCGAGCTGCAGCGCGCTGGTGCGGCTGGTGTCGGGAATCGGGATGACGACGTCGATGTCGTGCTGGGGGCGCTCGCGCAGGATCTTGTCCGCGAGCCGGTCGCCCATGCGCATGCGCGCCCGGTACACCGAGATGTTGTCGATCTTCGAGTCGGGCCTGGCGAAGTACACGTACTCGAAGATGCAGGGCGTGTGGTGCTGCGTGGCGATGCACTGCTGGGCGTGCAGCCGTCCCGCCTCGTCGATGAACACCGCCTCGCCCGGCGCCACGTCGCGCACCAGGCGGAACGCGAGCGAATCGAGCGCCACGCTCTCGGAGGCGAGCATCCACTCGGTGCCGCGCGCCGTGCGCCGCTCGCCGAGCACCAGCGGACGGATGCCGTTCGGATCGCGGAAACCGAGGATGCCGTGACCGATCACCATGGCGACCACCGCGTAGCCGCCGCGGCAGCGGCGATAGACGGCGCTCACCGCCGCGAACACGTCCGCCGGCGTGATGCGCGCCGTGCCCACGCGCTGCAGTTCCGAGGCGAATACGTTGAGCAGCACCTCGGAGTCCGAGGTGGTGTTGAGATGGCGGCGATCCTCGCGGATCAGGATCTCGGCGAGCTCGGCGGCGTTGGTGAGGTTGCCGTTGTGGCCGAGGCAGATGCCGTAGGGTGCGTTGACGTAGAAGGGCTGGGCCTCGGAGGCGCTGTCGCAGCCGGCGGTCGGATAACGCACGTGGCCGATGCCGGCGTTGCCCTTCAGCTCGAGCATGTGATGCTGCTGGAAGACATCGCGCACCAGTCCCGGGCCCTTGCGCACCGAGAGCTCGCCCTCGCCCGAGGTGGCGATGCCGGCCGCGTCCTGGCCGCGATGCTGCAGCACGGTGAGCGCGTCGTAGAGGCGCTGATTGACTGCGCTCGTGCCGACTATGCCGACGATGCCGCACATGGGCTGCTCTCTAGCTCCTCATACCTGGGTGTCGCGGCTGTGGGGCAGGCCACCCTCCCCCACCAGGAAGCGCAGCGCATTGGCCACCGACTCGCCGGTCGGAATGAGATGCGAATCGCGCCACCAGTGCTCGCGATCGAGATGCACCAGCTGGCCGAAGATCACGAACAGGCCGAGGAACAGCAGTCCCCGCAGGCCGCCGAAGGCGAAGCCCCCGAGGCGGTCGACTCCGCTGAAGATCGACAGCCGTACGAACTGGCTCACCATGGCGCCGATCAGCGCGCCGAGCAGCAGCACCAGGAACAGGATCACCAGGCGCGCCACCCACGGCTTCACGCTCGCCCCGGCAAGCAGCCCCCCCAGGTGCGGCTCGATGACGTCGGAGAAGTGCCAGGCGACGATCACCGCCGCGATCCAGGTGACGAACGCGATCACTTCGCGCAGCAGTCCGCGGGCAGCGCCCAGGATCGCAGAGAGCAGCAGCGCCGCCATGATCACGTAGTCGGCTGTATTCATTGCGGATGGGTGCGGGCACGCCGATTGCGTGCGGCGCGGATTGTACAAGAGCACCCGCACCGGCGACGAGCGCTGTGTCGCACCGGCACGCGGCTACTTCGCCATGACCGCGCCCTTGTGACCCTGCGCGGCGAGCTTCGCCGCCATCTGTTCCGCTGCCGCGCGCTCGGGCGTCGGGCCCACCTGCACGTGATAGAGCCGGCGTCCGGTCGTGCCCCGCGACACGCTCACCGCATAGCCGAGCGAGCGCACCTGTTGCGCGAGTCGGTCGGCGTTCGAGCGGTTGGCGAAGCTGCCGAGCTGCACCACCCAGCCGGCGGCGCTCGGGGCCGCCGCTGTCGTTGCGGCAGCCGGCGGCGGACCCGGCGGCGGCTTGTGCTCGCTCGGCACGGCGGCCGTCTTCGCAGGCGGCACCGCCACGGGTACGGGCGCAGCAGTCGAGGGCGTCGCCGGCTGTGGCGCGGCCCGCTCGGCCGCCGCCGGCGCGAGCGGCGAAGGCGCCGCGCCCGCGGGCTGCGGCTGCGCGCTGCCCCCGTGGGCTTCGTCCGCCAGACTGATGGTGTAGGAGCGTAATGGCGGTTCCTCCGCCGACGAGCCCGGGCCGTGCGCGCGTGCCACCGGACGAATCGGCCCGCTGAGCAACTCGGGCACCAGCACGACGATCAGGCCCACGAGAATGATTGCGCCCGTCAGCCGTTCTTTCACCAGGGTGTCCACGATGGGGGCGAAAGCCGCGAAAGCCAAGTGGGCAGACGCCGCACTGATTCGTTCTCGCCTCGAGCTCAGCGCTGCGTCCGTCCGACGCTTCCTAGTATATCCGAAGCCATTCGAGCGCCGGCCCCACCGTGAGGAAGGAACCCAACACCACGACCCGGTCGCCCGGGCGCGCGAGCGCCGCCGCCCGCTCGCAGCCCGCCGCCACCGAGTCGGCGAGCGTGCGGTGCGCGTTCGCAGCGAGCAGCCGCCCGGCGAGCTCGGCGGCACTGCCGCCACGCGCGCCCGGCAGCGCGCACACGATCCAATGATCGACGAGCGGCGCGAGCGCGGCGCCGATCCCGGCCGCGTCCTTATCGGCGAGTACGCCCGCGACGGCGAGCGTACGCGCGCGTGTCCCGTCGGAGCGCACCGCGGGTGCCAGCTCGCCGAGGTGCCCGGCGAGCACGCGCGCGGCGGGCTCGTTGTGCGCGATGTCGAGGATCCACTCGATGGGACCCGGGACGATCTGCAGGCGCCCCGGGAGGCGCACGCTCCCGAGCGCGGCATTCACCGCGGCACGGTCGAGGGCTCGCCCCGGCGGCGCACACGGCTCGAGCGCGGCGACCGCGGTGATCGCCGTGGCGGCGTTGCGGTATTGGATCGAGCCCGCAAGCGCCGAGGGCGCGAGATCCTCGAGCGCGAGGCCGGGCCCCCGGTAGCTCCAGCGGTCGCCCGCGCGCTGCCAGGTGAAATCGCGGCCCGCGATCAGGGCGCGCGCCGGCAGCGCCGCGATCGTCCGGTACACGCTCGCGGGCATGTCGGCGGTGCCGAGCACGGCCGCGCGGCCGGCGCGGAAGATGCCGGCCTTCTCCCGCCCGATCGAGTCGAGGCTGTCGCCGAGCCAGTCGCGGTGGTCGAGCCCCACGGAGGCGAGCACGGCGACAT
>Ga0335085_10003129_pt1 | contig 29349 bp, 31 predicted proteins | sample Lox_Sample_45_FD_206712 | JGI IMG/M metagenome (GOLD analysis project Ga0335085, IMG submission 206712) | Soil microbial communities from Loxahatchee National Wildlife Refuge, Florida, United States - Lox_Sample_4.5 | ecosystem: Environmental > Terrestrial > Soil > Wetlands | place: USA... | reverse complement strand
AGGTCGATGAGGTCGGGGTGGACGCGGCCTGCGACCTGCGAGTTCGTCTGCGCGACGATCGGCACCGGCATCAGCTTCCCGAACGCATAGCCGATCGCGATCACGAGGATCGACCCGGCCACGATCAACCCGAGCGAGCGCATGAGGTTGGGGCGGTCGCCGGTCATCACCGAGAAGACCGTCCCGACGATCGGCGTCATCAGGGGCGCGACGATCATCGCGCCGATCACCGTCGCGGTCGAGTCGGAGATGATCCCCGCCGACGCGATCGCCGCGGCGAGCGCGAGCAGCACCCAGAACGCGCTCAGCTTGCGGCCCGCCTCGGGCCCGTCGAAGAGCAGCTGGTCGTGCATGCGCGGAAGCTCCGCGGCGGCGAGCCTGGGCACGGCTGCGAGTTCTCGCACGGCCGCCGCGTTCCTGCGGCGGCAGGCGCGCCGCCTAGCGCTTGCGCTTGAGGAGGCCCTTCGCCGCCTGCTCCACCGTGTCGTCCTTCTCCGGCGGAGGCGGCGGGGGCGGCGCCTGCACGACGATCGGGTCCGGAGCGATGTAGCGGTAGCGGCTGAACGCGCCGCCGCCGGGGGAGACCGCATCGGCCGCGCTCACGATGACCGAGGGGGACGACGGGTCGACGATCACGCCGACGACGGAGCTCTCGTCGTCCACGCCGGTCACCGCCCAGCCGAGGATCCGCGACACGGTCTCCGTGCCGTCCGGCTCCTTGAAGACCGCCTTCCAGCCGGCCTCGGCCGGGACGAGCTGCTCGATCTGCATCAGCGCTTCCCTCGCAGTGCCCGCCTGAGAACCTTGTCGTACTCGTTCAGCCCCTCGCGATAGAGGCGCGCGTCCGGGCCGGCGGCGATGCCGACACGCTCCGGGATCACGCCCCAGATCGAGACCCGCTGCGACCGCCACCATGCGATCGCCTCGTCGAGGTCGTTCGTCCCGAGCCGCGCCGCGCAGATGACGACGCCGCGGGGCGTCCTCGACGGGATCATCTCGAGCGTCTGGAGCACCGGCGAGAACTCGACCCCGCCGGCGCGGGTCGGGATCACGACCGTGTCCGCGGACGCGACCGCGGACTGGAGCAGCCGCTCGTCGCCCGGCGGCGTGTCGACGACCGCGAGGCCGCCGTGATCGCCCATTGCGCGCTTCAGCGTCCGCTCCGACGGCGCCTCGAGCACCGTCACGCCGTCGAACGGGCGCGTCTCGTGCCACTCGGCCGAGGACGCCTGCCGGTCGGCGTCGACGAGCACGACCGGGTCGTAGCCCCGCTCGGCGGCCGCAGCCGAGAGGTAGACGGCGGTGGTCGTCTTGCCGACGCCGCCCTTGACGTTGGAGACCACGACGTTGGGCACGACGGCATCGTAAACCGGCCGCTAGTGTGGTCGGCGCCGCAACGAGGGAGGAGCACGATGATCGAGCCGATCGAGGGCGCCCCCGAGAGCGTGCTGGCGTTCAGGGCCGTCGGCCGGATCGAGGCTGCCGACTACGAGACGGTGCTCAGGCCGGCGGTGGAGGCCGCGATCGCCGACCACGGGCGCGTCCGGCTCGTCTACGAGCTGGGCCCGGAGTACGAGAGCTACTCGGCCGGCGCCGGCTGGGAGGACATGAAGCTGGGCGTGTCCCACCTTTCCAAGTGGGAGCGATGCGCCGTCGTCACCGATCATGCGGTCATGGCCGACGCGGTCCGCGCCTTCGGGCTGCTCATGCCCGGCGAGGTCAAGGTCTTCGCCGTCGCCGCGCTCGACGATGCGCTCGCCTGGGCCTCGGCCTGAGGCCTATACGGCCGGCGCGGCGGCGTACTCCTCGTCGGTGACGTGCTCGCCCCAGGTCGCGCTCGTCCCCGCGTCGTCGACCTCGACCATGGCGATGTGGGTCATGAAGCGCGTCGCCGCGGCCCCGTGCCAGTGGTCCTCGCCGGGCTCGAAGAAGACGCGGTCGCCGGGGCGGATCACCTCGGCCGGGCCGCCGCGGCGCTGGCAGAGGCCGACACCCTCGAGCACGTAGATCGTCTGGCCGTTCGGGTGCGTGTGCCAGGCGGTGCGCGCGCCCGGGGTGAAGTGGACGGCGCTGGCCAGGAGGCGCGACGCGCCCGTCGGCGTCGTGACGGCGTCGATGAAGACGGCGCCGGTGAACCAGTCGGCCGGCCCGGCGGTGGTCGCGATGGCGCTCCTCGTGATCTGCATGTCTCTCCTAGGTCGTCGGGTCGAGCCTGAGCGTCGCGGCGCGCGCGCCCGCGGTGACGACGGCGTCGACGTAGCTCGTCGGGTAGCGACGGTACTTCTCGCGGTAGGCGGCGTCGATCTCGTCGGCGGGTCCGTCGGTCTCCACGAAGGCGACGTCCTTCTCGACGCCGCCGGCGCCGACGCGACCCTCGTGCCGGACCTGCGTGCCCCGGAACCAGGCAGAGCCGCGCCCGTTGACCGGCCGGACGTAGACGTCGTCGCCGACGCGGACCATCCAGATCGTCACCGGCCGCCGCAGCGTGCCGTCCTGCCGGCGCGACGTAAGCTCCAGCTCGTCCGTCGCCGCGATCCTCGCCAGCTCGTCGCTCGTCCACGCGGTCATCAGGGCCTCACCATCACCTTGATCGCCTCCCGGTCGTCTCGCCTAGCGGTCGATCATTCGCTGGTTCGCTTCGCTGTACCGGGCGCCCTGCGCCGTGATCCGGGCCGACGCCGTCTCGATCTCCTGGAGGTCGTCGGCCGTCAGCTCGACGTCGGCCGCGGCGATGTTCTCCTCGAGGCGGTGCAGCTTCGTCGTGCCCGGGATCGGCACCATCCACGGCCTCCGGGCGAGCACCCACGCGAGCGCGATCTGCGCAGGCGTCGCCTCTTTCCGCTCCGCGACCTGCTCGAGCAGCTCGACGAACGCGCGGTTCGCCGCGCGCGCCTCGGGCTCGAAGCGAGGAAGCGTATTGCGGAAGTCGGTGCTGTCGAAGGTCGTGGACTCGTCGATCTTCCCGGTGAGGAAGCCCTTGCCGAGCGGGCTGAACGGGACGAACCCGATTCCCAGCTCCTCGAGCGTCGGGAGGATCGCCTCCTCGGGCTCGCGCCACCAGAGCGAGTACTCGCTCTGCAGGGCCGTCACGGGCTGGACCGCGTGCGCGCGGCGGATCGTCCGCACGCCGGCCTCGGAGAGACCGAAGTGCCCGACCTTGCCCGACTCGATCAGCTCCTTCACCGTGCCGGCGACGTCCTCGATCGGAACGCTCGGGTCGACTCGGTGCTGGTAGAGCAGGTCGATCCTGTCCGTCCTCAGTCGCGTCAGCGAGGCGTCGACGGTGCGCTTGATCGTCTCCGGGCGGCTGTCCAGGCCACCGCGGTCCTGTCCGTCGAAGTCGAAGCCGAACTTCGTGGCGATCACGACCTGGTCGCGGACGGGCTCGAGCGCCTCGCCGACGAGCTCCTCGTTGGTGAACGGCCCGTACACCTGCGCGGTGTCGAAGAACGTGACGCCGCGATCGACCGCCGCCCTCGTCAACGCGATCATCTCGTCCCTGTCGGGGATCGGCAGGTAGCTCTGGCTCATCCCCATGCAGCCGAGGCCGATCGCCGAGACCTCGAGGCCGTCGTTCCCAAGCGTGCGCGTCTCCATTGCTGCTCCTTTCGGTGTCCGGCGTCACTCAAGCACCCTGGGGTGCCCGGTGACCGTCCCTGTCGATCCGGGTACCGCCAGGGCCCCTCAGCTCCGGCCGGGCGCGAGTACGCTCACGGCGTGGACGCGAAGAGCGAGATCCGCGAGTTCCTCGTCTCGCGGCGCGCCAGGATCACGCCGGAGCAGGCGGGGCTGCACTGGTACGGCGAGAACCGCCGCGTCCCGGGGCTCCGCCGCGAGGAGGTCGCGCTCCTCGCCGGGGTCAGCGTCGACTACTACACGCGGCTCGAGCGCGGCAACACGAACGGCGTGTCCGAGAGCGTGCTGGAGGCGCTCGCCCGCGCGCTCCAGCTCGACGACGCCGAGCGGGCGCACCTCTTCGACCTCGCCCGCGGCGCGCGCACGACGCCGCGCCGGCGCCGGGGCTCGGCCGCGCGCGTGCGCCCGACCGTGCAGCGCACGCTCGACGCGATCGGCGCGCCGGCGTTCCTCCGCAACGGGCGGATGGACCTGCTCGCCGCGAACCGCCTCGGCCGCGCGTTCTACGCGCAGCACTTCGACAGTCCCGACGGGCCACCGAACTCGGCGCGATTCATCTTCCTCGACCCGCGCGCGACCTCGTTCTACCTGGACTGGGAGCAGGTGGCGACCGACGCCGTCGCCGTCCTGCGCTCCGAGGCGGGGCGCGACCCGTACGACCGCGGGCTCTCGGATCTGATCGGCGAGCTCTCGACGCGCAGCGAGACGTTCCGCATGCGCTGGGCGGCGCACAACGTCCGCTACCACGACACCGGCGTCAAGCGGTTCCATCATCCCGTGGTCGGCGACCTGGAGCTGACGTACGAGACGATGACGCTCGCCGCCGACGAGGGACTGATGCTGTTCGTCTACACGGCCGAGCCCGGCACGCGCTCCGAGGAGGCGCTCAACCTCCTCGCGAGCTGGGCCGCGACGGCCGAGCCCGCTACGGCGTGATCCTGAAGACGCCTCGCCGCACGGTCGAGTGCCGGGAGACGCACGCCCACTTCCAGGCGCCCGGCTTGAAGTACGTGATGAGCGTCTGCTCCTGCCCCGGCTTGATCAGGAGCGTCCTGTACGGGCCGCCGATGTCGAAGCCGTGGACGACGGTTCCGTCGTTGAAGACGCCGAACACGACGGTCGTGTACTGCGAGCCCACCGTCGGGTAGCTGACGACGCAGCCCTTGTCGCTGATCCGCACGGTGTTGTTCAACGCGTCGAGCGGGCGGGCGAGTCCGCTGGGAACGAGCAGGACGGCGGCCACCGCCGGAACGATTGCTGCAAGAAGGTGCTGGATTCGCATCGGGGACTCCTCCGGAGTCGTATGTGTCGGGCCCCCGTCCAGCACCCTGTTCTTACCACGCGGGTCGGTCGCCGAAACCGCCCCGAACGTAAGGCTCTTGCAAAACGTGTCGCGTCCGTGCGTCTACGCGCGGCGGCGCCGGCCGGGCAGCGTGTTGCCGCCGCCTGCCGCACGAACCGCCGCCACGAGCGCGAAGAGCATCCAGAGCAGGTAGACCGGCTGCACGATCGTGCGGAGGTTGTGCAGGAAGATGCTCATCTGCTGCGTGTCGAGGTAGCCGATCGAGACGCCGATGCTTCCGAGCTGGGTCCCGATCGCCGACTTCAGGTCGTGGACGAAGATCACGTACTTGCCGACGAGGATCCCCGCGGCCGCGAGGAGCCCGGCGACCGCTCGCGCCGCGGGTCCGACCGGTCGGCCCGCGATGCCGACGACCGCAAGCCCGGTGCCTGCGCCGACGAACCATGCGAGGAAACCGATGTCCATGCGCGTCGCGATCACGACCCCGGCCCAGGCGAGCCCTCCGACGAGCGCCGTCCCGGCGCCCGCGAGCAGCGCGACCGGCACGTTGCCCGACGCCTCCTCGCGAACCGGAGAGACCGGCTCGTGGGCGACGAGGAGCGGAGCGTCGGCTTCGGGTGCGATCGGCGGCGTGATCTCGCTCATCGACTTGCCTGTCGGCAACGGACGGGCGAGTCTTTAGCGACTTCACCCTCCGGCCCGGCGTCCGCGGCTCACCTCATGTCGAGCGCTGCCGGACGCCGGACGTTCGAGCCGGCCCTGATCCTGATGAAGCTGAACCTGCGGGACCGCGTCCGGGCGGTCGTGCTCGCATACGAGACAGGCGTCGTGGAACCGGGCTCGACCGAAGCGCGCTGAGGGACCTCCCTCTGGCTTAAGCCACTGTTCGGCGCCTCGTAAGAGGGGCGCAAGATCGCGGGTCGAGACTGGCGATGCCGGGGGATGAGCCCTCGGGTCCGACGATCTGGGGGTTCGAGGATGAAGAGCTGGTTCGGGTTCATCGCCGTCGCGGTCGCGGCCGCGGCGATCGGCGGCTGGGACGCACAGGCATCGTTCGCAGGCACAGGCGCCTCGGCAGCGGGCTTCGACGAGGGGACGGGTCATGCGGTGTTCGTGCAGACGGACAACACCGCCGGCAACGCGGTTGTGGCCTACAGCCGCGCCGGCGACGGGACGTTGACGGAGGCGGCCTCGTATCCGACCGGCGGCCTCGGGGGCGTTCTCGCGGGGTCCGTGGTCGATCACCTCGCGTCGCAGGGATCGCTGGTGTACGACCAGTTGCACCGGCTGCTCTACGCCGTCAACGCCGGCAGCGACACGGTCTCGGTGTTCTCGGTGCACGGCAACCGGCTCAGCCTGAGCCAGGTCACGAGCTCCGGCGGCACGTTTCCGGTCAGCGTCGCCGTCCACGGCGATCACGTCGACGTCCTGAACGCCCTGGGCGGCGGCTCGGTCCAGGGGTTCATCGTCGTGCTCGGGCATCTGGTTCCGCTGCCGGGGTCGAACCGTCCGCTCGGTCTGAACGCCTCGGCGACGCCGCAGTTCACCAACACGCCGGGCCAGATCGCGTTCTCGCCGGACGGCTCGAAGCTGATCGTCACGACCAAGGCGAACGGAAACGACATCGACGTCTTCCGGGTCGGCCCGTTCGGATACCTGTCCGGCACGCCCGTCGTCACCGCGGAGCCGGGCACCGTCCCCTTCGCCCTCAGCTTCGACCGCGCCGGGAATCTCGTCGTGGCCGAGGCGGGAACCAATGCGCTGGCGAGCTTCCGGCTCAACGCCGACGGCACGATCAGTCCGCTGACCGCCGTGCCCACCGGACAGGCGGCGACGTGCTGGGTCGAGCCCGCCGACGGCCGCTTCTACGTCTCGAACGCCGGCAGTGCAACCCTCAGCGGCTTCCAGTCCGGCCCCGGCGGACAGCTGACCCTGCTCGGCGCGACGCCGACCGATCCGGGGACGGTCGACGCGGCCGCGACACCGGACGGACGCTTCCTCTACGTCCAGACCGGCGCGGCGGGAATCGTCGACGCCTTCAAGGTCAACTCCGACGGCTCGCTGGCCGAGCTCGGCGCGACGGTCGTCCCCGACGCCGCCGGCGGCGAGGGAATCGCCGTCTCCTGACCAGGGCCCAGGGCGCCGCCGGATCGCGCGGCGGCGCCCTGTCAGCCCAAACAGCCTGTGGCGGTAGTCCATGTCCTGGTGCAAACTGGTGGCATGGCATCAGGGCGGAGACGTCGTCTAGGGGTTGCCGAGGCCGAGCTTGCGGGGGCGGCGGCGTTTCGCACCGAGTTGCGTCGGTTCCTGTTCCGGACGGATGCGGTCACCGCGGAGGCCGGCTTGACGCCGCAGCGGTACGACCTGTTGCTGATGATCGCCTCGGCGGGCGAGCTGCGGGTGACCGAGCTGTGCGAGCTGCTGCAGCTTCAGCAGACGGCGGTGACGGAGCTGGTGAAGCGGACGGAGGAGGCGGGTCTGATCGGTCGCCGGCCGTCGAGCGAGGACGGGCGGGTGTGGCTGCTCCACGTCACCGCGGAGGGTGAGCGGCGTTTGTTACGCGCGTTTGCGGCGCTCCGCGACGACCGGGAGGCGCTGGCGGCGGCGTTCCGCGAGGTCGACCGCCGCTTCCGCGCGGCGAGCGTATAGCGGGCGGTCGAGCCTGCCGTCTCAGCGACCGTTGGTGTCGTAGGCTCGGAGCACGTCGAGGTGGGTGAGCCAGCCGACCGGAGTCGTGGCGTCGGCGGCGGCCACCGGGAGTCCGGAGTCGGCGCGGAGCAGTGTCGCGAGCGCGTCTTCGAGTGTCTGATCGGGCGTGAGCGTCGGAACCTCTTCGGCGAGCTCGCCCGCGGTGCCGTCGAGGGTGTTGTCGCGGATGCCTTGCTCCAGGCGGCGACGAGTGATGACCAGGCGGCTCCCGTTCCCGCCGCCCACGACGGGGAGGCCGTCCGTCGGAGCGTCGGCGAGGCGGGCGACGACGTCCTCGAGCGGGAGCTCGGCGGGCAGCGGCTCCGGAACGGGCTGCATCGCGTCCGCAACCCTCAACTGCCGCATCAGGTTCGCGCCGCGGTCGCGTGTGACGTCGATGCCACGGCGGCGGAGCTTGAGGGTGTAGATCGTGTCGGGGATGAGGATGTGCGACACGCCGGTGGCGAGGGCGATCGCGAACATCAACGGCAGGACGATCCGGTAGTCGCCGGTGAGCTCGAACACGATGATCACCGCCGTGATCGGCGCGCGCGCCGCCGCCGCGAACACGGCGCCCATGCCGACGAGCCCGTACGCGCCCGCGGGCGCCGTGAGTCCGGGCAGCAGCTCGTGGACGCCGGCGCCGTAGGCGCTCCCGAGCATCGCCCCCATGAAGAGCGAGGGTGCGAACACGCCGCCCGATCCACCGATCGCGATCGTCAGGCTCGACGCCAGGATCTTCCCGGCGAGCAGCAGGAGGAGGAACACGACCACGTACTGCCCGTGGATCGCGTTCTCGAGCGGCGGATAGCCGACGCCGTACAGCTCGGGAACGGCGAGGAGCAGCAGCCCGAGCAGGAGCCCGCCGACCGCCGGGCGGAGCCATTCCGGGCCGCGATAGAGACGGTCGGCCGCGTCCTCGGCGCCGTACACCATCCGGATGAACGCGACGCCGACGAGGGCGGCGACGAGTCCGAGCAGGGCGTAGAGCGGGTACTCGACCGGCGATCGGATCTGGAAGGCGGGGAGGGTGAGGAACGGATGCGATCCGAATGCGGCCCGACCGATGATGTTCGCGGCGAACGAGGAGAGGACGACGACGCCGAACGACTCCGCCTCGAAGTCCCGCAGAATCAGCTCGAGCGCGAAGAACACCCCGGCGATCGGCGCGTTGAACGTCGCCGAGATTCCGCCGGCGGCCCCGCACGCGACGAGGACGCGAAGCCGGGACTCGGGGACGTGCATCACCTGGCCGAGCGTCGAGCCGAGCGCGGAGCCGATCTGCACGATCGGCCCCTCGCGTCCGACGGAGCCCCCCGAACCGATGCAGAGCGCCGACGCGAGGGCCTTGACGACCGCCACCCGGGGACGGATCCGGCCGCCTTCCTCGGAGACCGCGTACATCACCTCGGGAACGCCGTGACCCCGCGCCTCGCGGGCAAAGGCACGGATCAGCGGGCCGTAGAGGAGGCCGCCGACCACCGGAGCCAGGACGACGAACCAGATCCCCAGGCCCGGAAGCGACGGATTCGCGGCGCGCCCGGCCGCGCTGTAGTCACGGTGCCCGCTGAAGGCGAGGGTGAAGCCGAGAATCAGGTAGCGGAATGCGACCGCGCCGGCCCCGGCTCCTGCGCCGATCGCGAGCGCGAGCGCGACGAGGCCGCTGGGACGGACGCGCAGCCACTCGTGGACGTGACCGACGATGTCGCCGGGCCGGAGGCGGGGAGTGGCCCACCCCCGCAAGAGGTGTCGTCGTGCCCGGGTAGCCAATACGAGTATACATCATATCATGATGTATACTCGGTCACGACTTCGCGTGTGCGGCCCTCGCCGCCGCGCGATGAGTGGATCCTCACACGATCTTCACCGCGCGGTCAGCCGGCTCCCGACCTGCATGCTGCGAACGGGCGAAGGGACCCGCCGGGCCCGCGAAGGTCGATGGAGGGCAGCTCGACGCGCCGCGTCACGTTCGCTTGCGAATCACCTTGCCGGAAGGAGCGATGACGTACCAGAGACCGCCGTTGAGATCGAGCGCCTGACCCCTTGCCTGGCCCGGAGCACTGTCGCCGACGTACGTGTACAACGGCCATCTGTCGTACGTGACGACGGTTCCGCCGGCGGGGTCGCGGTCGCCGGCGAGCAGGCGTGTCTTCGCCCCGCCCTTCGCGACGGCCTTCTGGCCCTTCACCAGCTCGAGCGGGGGCCAGACCGCTGCGCATGTCCCTGTGCACGTCACCAGCCTGCGCCTGTCGGGGACGAACATGTAGAGGGTCCGGCCCCGGCCGTCGACGAGCACGGTTCCGAGCTTCGGGAGCCGTCTCGTCGAGATCACGACGGTCTTCCGCGAGGCTCCTGTGCGCGCCGGACTCGTGCCGCGCGCGCCTGCCGCGCCGGTCAGTGTCGCCGCGGCGGCGGCGGCGAACAGCATTGCCCTCTGCATCGTCCACAACTCCTTTTCATTCTCGGGGTCGGGGCAGCTCGGCTCGCGATGCACGGATCTCGTCGGCGACATCGGTGTGGAGTGCGGCGATCCCGTCCGGGCGAAGCAGGACGGCGCGGAGCACCGACGGTCCACCGCAGCGGCCGATGTACGAATCGCCGACGATCGCGCTCAGCCTGCGCCCGCGCCGATGCTCGCGGTGGATGTACGCGGCGAGCTCCGCCTCGCGATAGGGGCGGGGTCCGACGAAGTAGAACGGTGTGTGTGCGAGCTGCGCGCGTGTCGTTGGAATCCCTCCTGCACTTTACTTCATGTCATGATATATATTCGGCACCTGCCTCGACGGAGCAGCCCGAGAAGTCGTGGCTCAGGCGTTCATAGATGCCCTTGAGCTCTGCGGCGAGGGTCGGCCAGGCATACCTCCGCGCCAGCTCGCGCGCTGCGGCCGCGAGTCTGAGCCGCTCGCGATCGTTCTCCGGGGATTCCTGCTCGACCGCATCGACGTGCGGATCGCCGTCTCCGACGCCGCCGCGACGACCGCACGCGACCGTCGGCGTACACGCTGTTCACGAGCACGTCCACCCCGTCGGTGTCTACCCAGGCGCACGCCGCAACACACCATATCATGATGTATTGTCCTCGCGTGGGCCGTGAACCCCATTCCGCGCGGCCTGCAGGAGGCGGCGGTGCCGAATGCCCGCCCTGGCCGCCGCCGCCTCCTCCTCCTTCGCTTCTTCCTCTATTTGCTCGACGCGGCCGCCTCGAGCGCCTGGGTGATCGAGGCAGGCGGCCGGGGCACTGGACGTACGTCTTGAGCAGACCGTTGAGCGTCGACCGGAAGGACGCCGACTGCAGTCCGGCGAAGTCGAGACGGAACGTGTTGGTCGCCGCCACCTGCGTCGCCATCGTCCGGCTTCCGGCGACAGGGTACGAGTTGTACGCGGGCCGGCTGCCGCGAGATCGTCGGGAACGCGAAGGTCGCGAACGAGGACACCGGCCTGGCCGCAATGGTCGCCGGATCGCTGTGCTTGTGTCCGTTCCCCTCGTCGTCACGGGTCGGACGTTCGCCCAGTGCATGCGCAGCCACGGGGTCACGAACTGGCCTGACCCCACCGTCGACTCCTTGGGGCGGCCCTCCGTTCAGGTCACCAAGGCGGGCATTTCCATCGACGCCACGCGATCGCCGCAGATGCTTACCAGGATTGGCGACTGCCAGCGCCAGCCCGGCGCTCTGCTCCTGCGGCAGGAGTGAGGCGCGACGATGAGAGGCCTTGCCGGAGCGACGGCCCGGACTCCGATCAAGGGACATTGCGCGGGCCAGCGTCTTATGCTCCGCGGTCGTGCGACGCATCTTGCTCCTGCCGCCGACAGACCCCGATCCTGGCGAGACGGCCCGCCGGGACGTCCAACTCGTGCCAGTTTGGGAAGACGGGGTCACAGGCGTTGCGGGATGGTCGGATCACGGCTGGGAAGCTCTGCGCATCGCGTATGAGCATCCCGAGGTGGAACGGCTTGTCCTTCTTGCCACGCCAGTCCCTGACTGGTCGGACGTGCCGCCGATTGCTGCGAAGACTTTGCTTCTCTTCGGTGCCGGCGATGAGCGCAGCGGCTCGAAGGCAGCCCGATGGTGGAAGGCACACATTCCGCACGCGCGGATCGAGATGTCTCCCCGCCTCGGGCATGACCTCCTCGCGGAGCGCTGGCCTCGGACGCTCAGCCATTTGGCTCCCGGCACGGTTCGTTAGCTTCCCGACTCTCTCGGTCAGCTGTCGTTCCCGAACACTCGCCCACCGCAACCTCCTGTTCCCAATCCCGGCATAGTTCGTGCATCGACGATGTCTGATGAAGCATCGAGAGGCGCTGCGCCGCGTTATGACGAGGTCGCCGAGTTCTACGACGGTGTCGTCGGCGATGAGCTGGACGACCCAGCTGCGGTAGCGCTCTTTGATTTGCTGCCCGATCTCGCTGGACTGCGAGTCCTCGATCTCGCCTGCGGCCAGGGCCGTCTGAGCCGCGCACTGGGTCGTCGTGGTGCAAGCGTCGTCGGGCTGGACATCTCGTCGGATCTTCTCGCAATGGCTCGCACGGCAGAGGCAGGCAAGCCACTGGGGATCAGCTACGTCGAAGCCGATGCGACTTCACCCGGCGTGCTCGACGGCGAGAGTTTCCAGCTGGTCACCTGCCACTTCGGTCTCTCGGACATAGACGATCTCCGTGCCGCGGCAGCGAACGTCGTCCAACTGCTGGAGCCAGGCGGACCGTTCGTGTTTTCGATCCTCCACCCGTGCTTTCCTGGCTGGGGTGATGACGCTCCAAGTAGCTGGCCGCCGGGCGAGAGCTACTTCAGTGAGCGGTGGTGGCGTGCCGAGAACTCGGGCTTTCGCGGGAAGGTCGGCGCGAACCATCGAATGCTCTCGACCTATTTCAACGTTCTCGTTGAGCAGGGCCTGGCTATCGAATCGATCGCTGAGCCACGACCCGTCGGCGACTGGCTGAGAGCCAACCCAAGCAAAGACCTCGTCCCGGTGTTCCTCGTCGTGCGGTGCCGCCGCGTCCCTGAGTAGAGACTGGGCGAGGGTGTCTGTCTGGGGCACTCGCCAGCCTGGTTGTCGCCGTGCCGCGCGTGACTCGTCACGTGACCGATCGTGCTGATATGCCCGGTATGCAGGTGAATTGGGAGATGGGCCGGGGAGGGATCGAACCTCCGACCTTGGGATTAAAAGTAGCTCCGACGGGGTTCGGTGGGGTTCGGGCTGTCTCGGAACATGGCATCGTTGAGCCGAATCAGCACGGGTGACGTTGGTCGTGATCGGGGTTGCGTGTTGACCCTACGTTGACCCGCACTGTTGTCTGTCGTGTCGACAGCCGCCTGCGGCTTGTTGAGGCGGTTCTCGAGGTCGGCGCATGTTGCTACCCCCGGTTGCGATCGGGCTGGCGGAGTGTGGTATCCTGGTATCTTGATACCGAGATGGAGAGCCCGATGACCGATCGCAAGAATATGACGTTGAGGCTGCCCGCAGAGCAGGCGGACGAGCTGGAGGCGGTAGCGCGCGCCGAGGGGATCAGCGTCTCGGACGCTGTGCGCGAGGCGATCGCCGAGCACATCGAGCGCAAGCGGAAAGACAAGGTGTTCCGCGAGCGACTGCGTGCCGTGATGGAGCGCGATCGCGAGATCCTCGATCGGCTCGCCCGCTAAGCGTTGGCGGAGTACCTCGACCTCGCCGACTATCTGCTGATCGCCGAGGCCGTTCTTGGAGTTCCCGCTGAAGCGATCGCGCGCTGGCCGGGCGTCGGCCTGGCAGAGTCGGCGCTGCATGCGCCTGCAGCGGGTTTCGAGGACGTCGAGTTCTACCCGGACCTGATCGACAAGGCTGCCGTGCTCTGCGTGCGGCTTGCACGCAACCATCCTCTACCCGATGGGAATAAGCGTGTCGCCTACCTCGCGATGCTCGACTTCCTCGCCCGCAATCGCGTCGAGTGGACGCCGTCGTCCGTGGACGAGACGGTCGCCACGATGGAGGGTGTCGCCGCCGGCGGAATCTCGGAGCGCGAACTCGCGGACTGGCTGCGAGCAACGGTGAAGTAGTAGCTCGCGCCAGCGAGCTACAGCCTGTGCGGTCCGCTCAGGCGGCGAGGGCCGTGAGGGTCTGCTGCTCGCGCGTGAAGCCGAGAGCCTTGTACGCGGCGAGGCGTCGCGCGTGCATCGTGCGCAGCACCGGAACTCGAAGGTCGGCGTAGTCGTAGACGCGCACGCTCGTCTTGCCCTCGTGCGCTCGCATGAGGCGACCGGTGTACTGGACGAGGCGGCCTTTGAAGGAGATGGGGAAGGTGAGAAAGAGGGTGTCGAGTTGCGGGCAGTCGAAGCCCTCGCCGAGATACTGGCCGGTGGCGACGACGACGAGTGGATCGGAGGCGGGCGTCTTCTCGACTCGATCGAGGAGGACGGCTCGTGCGCGCTTGCCCAGACCTCCCTCGAGCAGGTACGGCGAGACGCCGTTGCCTTGTAGCCGTTCGACGAGCGCGTGGCAGTGCTGCTTCCATTGACTGAGGACGAGGCAGCGTCGACCCTCGGCGAGCGCGGCGAGCACGTCGTCGCAGACCAAGTTGATACGCCGCTGGTCTTCGACCAGCAGACGGAAGACCTCGTGGATCGGCATCTCAGCCGCATCGACGAACGCGAGCTCCGTTTCGCGGACGACGAGCTCCAGACTCACGCCGCCGGCCCGGCTCTCGTTGCTCGCGATCCGATGGCGGATCGGGCCGCACTGCATCGTGACGATCTCCTGTAGCCCGTCCCGCCGGTACGGGGTTGCGGTGAGGCCGAGGAAGTGGCGGACGGGCGCCTGCCGAACGGCGGCCTCGAACGAAAACGCCGGCAGGTGGTGGCACTCATCGATCACGAGCAGCCCGTAGTCGCTGAAGAACGACCCGAGATCGTCGACTGCCTTCAGGCTCTGGATCATCGCCAGATCGACGACGCCGGTCCGACTGTGTCTGCCTCCGCCGAACTGGCCGATCTGCTTCGGCTGGAGCTCGAGAAGCGTTGTGATCTGAGCGCGCCACTGCTCGAGGAGCGGTTTGCTGTGTGCGAGTACCAGCGTCGGGAGCCTCCGCTCCGCGATCAGCGCGCAGGCGATCACCGTCTTGCCGGTCCCGGGTGGCGCGACCAGAACCCCGTCGTCGTGCGCAAGCATCGCGGCAACAGCGCTGGTCTGCATCGGTGTCAGCTCGCCACGGAACTCAAACGGCAGCGACGCGTGGGTCGGTCGCCGGTCATCGGTCACGGGCCGGCTTCCGGCGTTGGTGACCGCTTCCTCGAGTTGACCGAGCACGCCGCGCGGGAGGTGGAGGTAGGTCAGGTCCTCCTCGTAGCACCGGATCAGCCGTGGCGTCTGGTGGGTGGAAAGCCGGAGCCGTTGCCGCTCGTAGAAGAGCGGATTGCGGACCGAGGCCAGGTGCTTGAACTCGGCCAGCAGCGACGGCGGCAGCTCCGCTTTGGCGATCGCGAGGTCGGCACCTATCGTGCACCTGATCTCGGCCGGCAGGCCTTTGTCGCGCGGCGGAGCAGCGCTGCGACCCGAGAGCGCTGCCGCGCCGAAGGCGACCTCGCCGCGCTCGGTGATGAGACACTCGAGTTGCTCGGGCGCGACTCGGTCGAGCGAGCTCAGGAACGCCCACTGGTTGGGCCACGGCTCGAGTGTCGCCGGGTCGAGGAAAACGCTCGTACCGGTGGCGCGGCAGCGACCCTGGAGCGGCAGTGCGATCAGGTTGCCGAACCCCTTTGACGGCAGGAAGTCCTGACTGGGGAACAGCCGGTCGTAGCTCGCGAGGTCGAGCTCCCCGCGCCGCATCATCGCCTCGCGGAGCAGCAGCGCCCCGAGCCGACGAGCGGCTGATGCCGTTACTGGCGCGGCGAAGAAGACCCAAACGTGGCCGCCCGCCCCGGAGCGGCTCCGCTCCAACGCCGCCGGCACCCCGTACGCCTCGCACGCCTTGAGCAGTGCGAGCGCATCGAGCTGCCACGTCTTGCCATCCAGATCGCAGGCAAGAAACCAACACGTGTCGTCTGCGAGCAGCGGGTAGACCCCGATCGACTCCCGTCCGAGCAGATGGCGCTCGACCGCCTCCTCGCTCAACGGCATGTAGGTCTTCGGGCCGTGCCGATCCCACCCGTCCGCTGTCGCCGGGGCATAGCCGCTCTTACCGGTGCGTGTACTTTCCCAGTGAAGCGCGTACACGTCGTCGCGGCCGCGGAACAGGCCTCGCACGAGCGCGACCTTTTCTTTCGCCGAGGCTGGAAGGCCGACGCGTAACCGCGATTCTCGCGTGCCGGGAGCAAGGACCGCTTGCGTCTGCTGAGTCAGCGCGAGCAGCGTCCTCAGCCGCTCGTTCTCGGCACGCAGGCGCTCCACGTCGCGTGACGTCTGCTCAAGCCGGCGCTGCAGGTCGCTTTCGGACACGGCTGCGATCGCCGCGAATCTACTGCTGCGACCGGTCGGAGCAACCGACGTGGTTCTGAGGGTTTCTAACGTCCCCGCGGAAACCTCGCACATGCGACCGGCATGGACTGACCCGTTCTCTTTGAGAGACATTCCCGTCTTGTTTACCCCGAGCCGGTCTGGCTCTGTGCGCGCAGATGGGCAGACCGTGCGTGCCCGCCTCGCTTCTGTTGTTGACCTTGTGTTGGCCAAAACGGAAGCCGGTATCGGACAAGTCCGGCGCAAGCCGCCTCGTTGCGCCGGTTCTCGCGACCGACACGAGTCGTTACCGTGGGATTCGTGGTGTGCTGCTACGAGCTGTCGGAGCTCGGAACGACTGGACGGTCAAGCGCTCCGACTCTCGCGTGGCCTGGTGTCTTCTCGAATCGAGTGGGCCGGGGAGGGATCGAACCTCCGACCTTGGGATTAAAAGTCCGGACGAACGAACCGAAGCGCGCTCCGTCCAACTGCGCGACGCTGCAACCTGCGCGGCTTGCGGTTGCACCGGACTGCAGCGAGATGCACCTCATCGAGACAAGCCTGTACGCGCATCCGTACGCGCACTTCTCGTCTGATCAGACAACATCGACCAACACGAGGTTCATATCGAACACGCTGGTTTCCGATGACCTTCGGCGCCGTGTCCGCCGCGTGATTAACACGCGATGAGCGCACCGAGCAAGGTCGGCGTGACCTCCTGGAGCGAGGATACGATCACGGCGACGCCGTCGAGCAGCGGCGCGCCGTCGAGCAGCGAGCTCCGTGGCAGGACGCCTCGGGAGTGACGAGTTCGTGCTCGCTCGACGGGGAACCGACGCGCAGCGCTGGCGGAGATCGTGGACGGGATCCGCGTCCGCTTCGGCGAGCAACCGATCGACAGCGGCACGACCCCACTGGATCCCCGTCGCGACCTGGCACCGTCAGCACCGGAGTCGCCGACCTTGAATATCCAGCCGCAATCGAGGATACGAGGACGCTCGCCACGCAGCTGCTCGAACGCGTGCCAGACAGCAGGGTTTGTCGCCGGCCAACACGCCGCCGGAGACGTTGTCGCGAAGCTCGCCTTGCTTGTGCAGGCGGCCTGAGACGACGCGCACCGACCACTACCTCCACCCAGTTGCGGCGCGTGACGGCCGTGACCGCTGTTCGAACGGGTCAGGTAACAGTCGAAGCAAGAACCGATCCCGCTCCGAGGGAGTTCCTCCGATGCGCCAGCGGGACGCTTGCGTGGCGAGGCGCGTTGGCCACGAGTCGAATGCGCTCTGCTGACCCACACCGTTCTGCAATGCGAGTATGTGCTGCGTGCGGCATGCCCCGGCCGATGACTACTTCGTGAGCCTGCGTGAGGCGTTTCCGATCACGCGGACTCGGTCGTACCTCTTTGCCGGGGGCCTCGCCCCGTTGTCCGAGCCGGGGCGGAAGGCCCTTGCCGAGTACGCGCGATTGTGCGCGGCCGATCCCGTCACCGCCTATCGCGAGTACGCGTCGAGCGAGGCTGAGCGGCTGCGCGAGAGGGTCGCGCGGTTCATTGGTGCCCGTGCAGAGGAGGTCGGGATTGTCGATAGCACTTCGAGGGGTAACAACCTGGGGGTTCAGCTGATCGATGCCCCTCCAGGCGGGAACGTTGTGGTCGACTCGACCACCTACCCGAGCGCTCTGTATCCCTGGCTGCATCCGACGAGGGCCCACGTCGAGATCAGACGCGTTCCCGACGAGTGCGGGAGGCCGGTGGTCGAGGCGTTCGAGCGGCTGGTCGACGACCGGACTGTCGCGATCAGCGTCTCCCACGTCTGCCGGCTGACGGGCTTTCGTCACGACCTCCGTCGACTCGCGCGGCTCGCCCACGCGGTCGGTGCCTCTCTGCTTGTCGACGCAGCCCAGTCGGTAGGAGCGATCGCGATCGACGTGGGCGACGCGGAGGTCGACGTGATGGCCTTCGGAGCAATGAAGTGGTTGCTGGGGACGCCCGGTGTCGCTTTCCTGTACGTCGCTCCGGCATTTGCCGAGCGGTACGCCGCCTCGGGGTCAGGGGCTGCGCTCACCGACGCTGCACATGCGACCGGGTCGCTGCGGTTCGAGCTTCGTACCTTGCACTGGGGCGGTCTCGCCGCTTCGCGTCGCGGAGCAGAGCTGCTGTCGGGGCCGGGGATGAGGGCGGTGGAGCAGCTCGTGCTGCAGCTGTCCGGGCTCGTGATCGAGGGCCTCCGGGAGCGCGGGATCGACGTCCTGACCCCAACAGACGCCGAGCGGCGCGCGGGAATCGTCGCTTTTCGTCACCATCAGCCCGAAGCGCTGCGGCTCCATCTTCGCGCGCTCGGGATCGACGTGTGGGGTTGGCAGGAGCGCGAGCTCGTCCGCGCGGATCCACACGTCTACAACGACCAAGCCGACATCGAGCGCTTCCTCAGCGGGCTCGACGTCTTTCCGGGTTAGTTGTCAGACAACTGCCAACCTGGTAGGCTCAGGACGTGAGCACTCGAACCTCGACGGCAAGCCAGGGCGTCCGCGCGGATCAGACGCAGCCGATCCCTTCCGAGGATCTGACGAGGCAGTACGAACAGCTTCGCGCGGAGCTGATGCCGGCGATCGAGTCGGTGCTCGCTTCCGGGAAATACACGATGGGGCCGACGCTGGCGAGCTTCGAGCGGGAGTGGGCGGACTACTGCGGGACGAGCGAAGCGGTTGGCGTCTCAAGCGGCACGGCCGCGCTCGCCCTCGCGTACCGCGCAGTCGGCGTCGGCCCCGGCGACGAGGTGATCGTCCCGGCGATGACCTACGTGGCGACGGCGTTCGCGGTCAGCCATGTCGGCGGCGTCCCGGTCTTCGTCGACGTTGACGAGGCGACGTTCACGCTCGATCCGGACGACGTCCGGCGCGCGGTCTCCCCGCGTACGAAGGCGATCGCCCCGGTCCATCTGTACGGGCAGACCGTCGACGTCGACGCGGTCCGCTCGATCGCGGCTGAGCACGGTCTCCGTGTCGTAGAGGACGCGGCCCAGGCGCACGGCGCCACGCACAACGGCATACGAGCCGGTGCGCTGAGCGACGTCGCCTGCTTCTCGTTCTACCCGCACAAGAACCTCGGCACGTACGGCGACGGCGGCGCGATCACAACCGACGATCCAGCTCTCGCCGAACAGCTGCGAATCCTCCGCTACGTCGGGCAGCGAACCAAGCATGTACACGAACTGCTCGGCTACCAGGAGCGCCTCGACGAACTGCACGCAGCGATTCTGCGCGTCAGGCTACGGCACCTCGATGAGTGGAACGCCGCGCGGCGGCGGTGGGCGGACATCTACGACGAGCTGCTCGCCGACACCCCCGTCCGGCCGCCGGTGCGCCGACCTGGGTGCGAGCACGTCTTCTACATGTACACGGTGCTCGCCCCTCGGCGTGACGACCTGCGCGCCTATCTCGAGGCTCGCGGGATCGGCAGCCAGATCATCTATCCGACGATCGTCCCGGACCAGCCCGCGTACAGCGAAGGCGTCGCCAAGGCTCGGGTCGTATCGGCTGACCGAGCGCGCCGGCTCGCAGGCGAAATCCTGAGCCTGCCTGTCTTCCCGGAGCTGCGTGAGGATGAGGTGCGCACCGTCGCGAGCGCAGTCCGGGAGTTCTACGGCACCGGGTGACCAGGGTCGCGGTACTCGGCGGGAGCGCGGTCTCAACACCGCAGCTTGCAAGCGCACTCGTCGACTCCGGTTGCACCGATGTGGAACTCGCGTTGATCGGACGCTCAGCGGAAAAGCTCGCTCTCGTTGCATCGGCATGCTCGCGCGCCTCCGGAGAACGCCTCCGCATCTCCACGCACACATCTCCCGAGGAGGGCGTGCCGGGAGCGGACGTGATCCTGTGCCAGATACGCGTGGGCGGCCTCGAGGGCCGCAGCTTCGACGAGCAGTACGCACGCGACCTGGGGATACCAGGCGAGGAAACGGTCGGGCCGGGCGGCTTTGCGCTCGCCTGGAGAACGCTCCCCGTCATGCGCCACCTGCTCGAGCGGTGCAGCCGCCTCGCCCCGGATGCGCTCCTGCTCAACCTCACGAACCCCGCCAGCATGGTGCATCAACTCGCCGACCGATACCTGCGGACTCTGACGCTCTGCGACGCCCCCGTCGTGCTCGCGCAACGCGCTGCGGCACTGGTCGAAGCAGACCCAGGCGCCGTCGCGCCACGCTACGTCGGTCTCAACCACTGCGGTTGGATCACCGCACTCGAGGTAGACGGCCGCGATCTCCTGGACGCCGTACTCGAGCACCGAGCCGAACTCGCCGAGCTGACCAAGATCGACGCTGACGTCCTGGCATGGATGGAGGCAATCCCGAACCCCTACCTCCGCTACCTGTATCACGCCGACCGGGAACTGAGCCTGCAGGCTGGACGAGCGCACGTGCGGGCCGACGAACTCGCCGAGCTCGAAAGCCAGGCGCTCGCTGACTACGCCCGCCCCGACGCGGATCTCGCCGCCGTCGCCAGGCGACGGCCGGCACCCTGGTACTCCGAGTGCGTCGTGCAGCTCATTCGCGCCCTGAGAGGCCAGCAGGTTCGAACGATCGTCAACGTCACGAACGGACAGCTCGTTCCATACCTGCCTGCTGAGGCCGCTATCGAGGTCGCAGCAGACATCAACAAGCGCGAGACGACGCCGCTTCCTCCAGACCCCATTCCACCGGATGCCCGCGCCGTCCTGGAGTCGGTCGCGGCGTCCAACGTACTCGCGACCGAAGCGATCCTGTCCGGCGACCGAGACAGGTGTGTGAGAGCGCTCACATCCCACCCGCTAGTCGGCTCGGTGGCAGTCGCCCGTGAGCTCGTCGTCAGGGTCGAGCGACGGTTCGGACCGCTGGAGCGAGCGGCATGAGCAGCCCGATCACGCCGATTCGCGATCGCCGACCACTGCCTCTCCGCGTGTTCGAAGCGCTTCGGGAACGCGTCCTGGGCGGCGAGTTCGGTGCGGACGGCCGTCTGCCGTCCGAAACCGAGCTCGCCCGCTCGTTCGGCGTGAGTCGCGTCACCGTGCGTGAGGCCCTGCGCCTGCTCCAGACAGAAGGTCTCGTCGTCGCCCGCCACGGGCTGGGCCACTACGTCGTCGGCCGGCCGCTGATCCGTGAGCCGATCACCGAGCTGCGCAGCGTGACCGACCTGCTGCACTCGCTCGGCGAGACGGTCTCGACGGACGTGCTCGCCGCGGATCTCGAGGAAGCGGGAGACCTCGGGACAACGCTCGATCTCTCTCCGGACGAATCGGTGTTGCGTCTCGAGCGGCTGCGCCGCTCCGGCGGCGACGTTGTCATCTACTCGATCGATGTACTGCCGGCGAGGATCCTCGCCGGGATCGAAGTCGACTACTCGGGATCGTTGATCAACGCGCTTGCTGAGCACGGAGTCGAGCTCCACCAAGCTCGGGCGACGATCCGCGCATCGACGCTGCCGCGCCGGATCGCCCGACGCGCCGGCGTGCCGGCATCGTCGCCCTGGCTGCTTCTCGAACAGGTCCACTACGACGCCGCACACGCGCCGCTCCTCTGGTCGCTCGACTATCACCGCGGCGACCGGTTCGAGTTCAATGTTCTACGGCGCCGTCTCGGTGTCTGAGCCGCTGCTCCTCGGGTTCGACGTCGGCACCTCGGCCGTGAAGGCGGCCGCATACACGCTTGAAGGCGAACCGGTCGGCGTCGCACAGCGGCAGATCCGCCTCGATGCTCCTCGCGAGGGTATTTGCGAGGTCGACCCGCGAGACTATTGGGAGGGTCTCGCCGGGTGCTGTGCAGACCTCCGACGCGACCACGTGCCCATGGAAGCTGTGCACGCGCTGGCCGTGGCGGCGAACGCCGAGACGCTGCTGCCGGTCGACGAAAGCCTCCAGCCGGTTCGCGCGGGCATCGTCTGGCTCGACACACGGTCGCGCCGGGAAGCGGTCGATCTGGGGGAGCGCTTCGGGGTCGACGAGCTTGCCCGGCGGTCAGGTCAGCCGCAGATCATTCCGATGTGGCCGGCCACGAAGATGCTCTGGCTCCGGCGGCACGAGCCGGAGACGGTCGCAGCTGCACGTTGGTGGCTGCAGCCGCTCGATTACCTCGTAGCGCGGCTGACCGGTCGGATACTCAGCGACCACTCCGAGTACTCATCGTCGCTGCTCCTGGACATCGCGAGTCGCAGCTGGTGGCGTCCGATGCTCGACGAGATTGGCGTCGCTCCGTCGTCTCTTCCGGAGTTGGTTCCGGCCGGGTCGCCGCTCGGCCCGGCGACCGCTGAAGCTCGACAGGCGCTCGGCCTCACGGCCGACACGCTGGTCGTGATGGGAGGGTTCGATCAGGCATGTACGGCAGTCGGCGCTGGCAACATCCGAGCCGGCATCGTCTCCGAAAGCACCGGAACGTCGCTCGCCGCGGTCACAACGGTCCCTGCTCCGCCTCCGTCAGCCAGCACGGTCCCTTGCCACGTGCACGTCGTTCCCGATCAGTACTTCCTATGCGCACACAATCCGGCCGGAGGCTCGCTCCTCGCCTGGTTTCGCGATCTGTGCGGGACCGACCTTTCGTTCTCAGCTCTTGACGATCTGGCCGCTACGGTCGAGCCGGGAAGCGACGGTCTAGTCGTCCTCCCATACGTTTCCGGCGCGGTGACGCCGACGTTCGACCCCGATGCACGCGGCGTGTTCTTCGGCGTCACACTACGACACGAGCGCCGTCACCTGGTGAGAGCGCTACTCGAAGGTGTTGGTTTCGCGCTCGCCGACCTCGTCGATGCCGAGCGCGCTCTCGGTACGAATCCGCTCGAGTTGCGCTCGGTCGGCGGCGGTGCGAAGAGTCGCCTTTGGTCCCAGATCAAGGCCGACGTAACCGGGCTGACCGTTCGAACCGTCATGGGGAGTGACCACGCCGGCGCATCCGGTGCAGCGATACTCGCCGGTGTGGGGAGCGGGCTGTTCCAAACCGTGGGAGAGGGAACCGACGCGCTCGTACGGTTGGCCGAGGGCTTTCGGCCAGACCCAGCTCGAGTCGCAGCGTACGCGGACGTGCGACAAACCTACAGTCAGCTCTATCCCAATCTTCAGGCGCTGTTTGCGCGCGGAACGGAGGGCGGATGATCCCGCTCGCGCAGCGGGCCGGTATCGAAGCGTGGGTCGATCCCTCGAGCGGACAGCTCGAACTCGGCGAGGCAATGGTCGCAGAGGACATCGGAGAACGCGATCTGGAGACCGCGCGAGCCGCGTACTGGCAGCCGCCGGCGGAGACGCCATCGCTCTACCACATGCTGAACGGGATCACTCCGCGCGGCCGGCGGGAACCGGAGTCGCCGCTCCGGTATGAGCTGACCTCGTTACGACCCGGCACAGTCGGTCCGGAGTACGTGAAGACGATCGGCCATCTCCACGATCTCGCCCCGGACGGTCTCGGCTATCCGGAGGCGTACGAGGTCGTCTCGGGCCAGGCGCTGTTCGTGCTCTTTCGGGTGCCACAAGAGGCAATGTCGTCTGCTGATCCGCTGTGCGCGATCGTCGAAGCGAATCCCGGCGATCAGTTCGTGATCCCACCCGGATGGCACCATCTTGCGGTCAACCCCGGCGCCGAGGCGATGGTGTTCGCAGACGTGGTCGGACGCCAGGTCGCTCCCGACTACTCCCAACTGTTCCGGCGCCGAGGCGCCCCCGCCTACCTGCTGCCCGACGAGATCCGTAGGAACCCACGCTGGCCCGCGATGCCCGTGGTTCGAATCGGCTGCCCTACGCTCAGAGAGACCCTGCCGGCCGAACATGGAAGGCTTGCAGACGCCTACTTCGCGGGGGACAGGGGAGCATTTGCGTATCTGCTCAAGCCCGCTGCCGTGAAGGAGTGCTGGGCGGCGTTCGACGAGACGGTTGCCGCTGCCCCGCCCGAGCAGGTGGCCACCGATCCAAACGGGGCCTTGAAACCGTAGGTCGAAGGCGCTAGGGTTGCAACCGGTTTCATGAAACCGGTTGCAACAAGGGGCGCGGGCAACCAGTCCGGCAAGGAGGAGAGCTCCGCCGTGGACAAGTCGTCTGCCCCCGACGCGAAGCGACCTCGGCGTGGTGGCACCACGGCGAGGCGCGAAGGGCCGGTGACGATGATCGACGTCGCGCGTGCGGTGGGCGTCTCCAAGAGCTCCGTCTCGCGTGCTCTCAACGGCGTGCCCAGCGGCGTCACTCCTGAGGTGGCGGAGAGAGTGCGACGGGCGGCGGATGAGCTCGGCTATGTGCCGAATGCCATTGCGGCGAGCTTGACGCACCAACGCACAAGGACGGTCGGCCTGATTCTCCCCGACCTCGGCAATCCGTTCTTTGCGCTGGTCGCGGCGGGTATCGAGGCCGAGATCACCGATGCGGGCTACACGTTGCTGGTCGCGAACACGGCCAACGACCATGATCGTGAAACGTCGTTGACGAGGACGCTGCTGGAGCGCCAGGTCGACGCACTCTTGATCGCATCCACCGGGCCGAGCGGCGCGCACCTTCGACTCGCAATCGATCGCGGCGTGCACGTGGTGCTGCTCGACTCCCATCCCCGCCGACTGACTACGGATTGCGTCATGGTCGACAACAGGCGCGGGGCCGCCGACGCGACGCGACATCTGATCTCCCTCGGCCACAAGGAGATTGCGGTGATCACAGGTCTGCTTGCGAATGACAGCTCAGCGGCCGAGCGGCTTGACGGCGCCAAGCGGACGTTGGCTGCAGCAGGCCTGACCCTGCCGGCGCGGTACTGCGTCAGCGGCGACTACGAGATGGCAAGTGCGGAAGAGGGCGCGCGAGCTCTGCTCGAGTCACCGGAGAGGCCAACGGCCCTGTTCGTGACCAACAACCTGATGACGCTCGGTGCGTTGCGTGCGATCGCGCAACTCGGGCTCTCCGTACCTCGAGATCTGTCTCTCGTCGGCTTCGATGACATGGACTGGTATCCCGTTGCGAACCCGCCGATCACGGCGATTGCACAGCCGGCGTACGAGATAGGCGTGCGTGCGGCACAGCGCCTCTTGCTGCGGATTCAGACCCGAAGGCGGCTCAAGCCGGAGAAGATCCTGCTACCCACCGAGCTGATCATTCGAGGAAGCACGGCACACCCGCCGGCGCGGGTGACGTCTTCGTCTTCGCGAAGGAGGCGGCGTTGAGCGCGCCTCTCGGGTTGAAGCCATTGTCGGAGATTCGTCGATCCGTGGCGACAGAGAACGAGCTGGCTCTTTCCCTGCCCGTTGCCCCAGGAGGAGTTGAGACACGTGTCCCTGCTAACGGCTGAAGCCCTTCCCACCATCGACGACACCGAGTTCGCGGAACGCGGTTTGCGCCTGCAAGCACTTGTCGCGGAGCAGGCACTCGACATCCTGCTCGTGAACTCGAGCGAGTCCGACTTCGCAAGTGTCCGCTATCTGTCCGACTACTGGCCTGTATTCGAGTTCGCCGGTGTCGTCGTCCCCCCAGCCGGACCTCTCGCACTACTGATCGGACCGGAGAGCGAGACCTTCGCTCGCGACCGAAGCCGGATCAGCCGCATCCACAAGCTCACGGAGTACCGCGAGTCGGCCGATCCGGCGTATCCCGATATCGAGGTCGCCTCGTATGCGTCGGTATTCGAAGAGGCTGGCATCACCGATCCGACACACATCGGGATCGCGGGCTCGTTCGCCACCAACTACGTGATGCTCGAGTCACTCCGCAATGCGTTTCCACGTGCAGAACTCATCAGGGCAGACGCACTGTTGACAGAGTTGCGCGCCGTCAAGTCAGAGGCCGAGCTCGAGTGCCTCCGCGCGGCATTCCGCATCTCAGAGGACGCGATGGAACGTGTGATCGACGCGATGCGGCCGGGCATGACCGAACTGCAGTTGGTCGGCATTGCGCAGGAAGCGATCTACCAGCGTGGGGCCGAATACGAGGGGATGGTCCAGTACGTGATGTCGGGACCGAACTCACGGCACGCCATCTCACGAGCGAGCCACCGCGTCCTTCGTACGGGCGAGGTCGTCCAGCTGAACATCTCGGCACGGGTGGCCGGCTACGCCTCCGGTGTGGGAAGGCCGGTCGCGCTGGGGCGGCTGCGCCCGGACCAGCGCGAGATCCTCGAGTTCGGCCTCGAAGCGCACCGGGCGACCACAGCGTGGCTTCGCGCAGGTGCGATTGCGAGTGACATCGCGAAGCGCTACCGCGCCTATTTCGGCGAGCACGGCCGCGATGACCTCTATCTCTACGGCCCCTGCCATGGCCTCGGTCTGATCGAGGTCGAGCCGCCTTGGATGGAGGAGACCTCTGACTACCCGCTGCAGGAGAACATGACCTTCCAGATCGACACCTTCGTCGTGAACGAGGAGTTCGGAGCGCGTTGGGAAAACGGCGCGCGCATCACGGCAGAGGGCGTCGAGCTGCTGTCCGACCGTCGGATGGAGGTGTGTGAGCTTGGCTAGCGCGATCGCACCATCACGCGAAGTTGGCTCGGTGGCGATCGAGTGCCGTGGCGTCTGGAAGCGGTTCGGCCACCTCGAGGCGCTTCGCGGCGCTGATCTGACAATCCGCTTCGGTGAAATCCTCGCTCTGCTCGGAGACAACGGCGCCGGCAAGTCAACGCTCGTCAAGTGCATCTCCGGCGCCTATCACGCCGACGAGGGCGAGATCTGGGTGCAAGGCGAGAGAGTTCAGGTCGAGTCGACCCGCGACGCCCAGGTGCGCGGAATCCAGACGATCTACCAGGACCTCGCACTTGCGCCGGACCTCTCCGTGCTCGACAACGTGTTCCTCGGCCGCGAAGAGGTGCTGCCCGGATGGCGCGGCCGGATCGGCGTACTCGATCGAGCACGGATGCAACGGGAAACCGAGGACGCCGTCCGCCAGATCGGAGTCCGCATGGCAACCGTCCGCGCACCCGTCCGTGACCTCTCGGGCGGGCAACGCCAAGCCGTGGCCGTCATGAAGGCTCTGCCGTGGGCCACGACCGCGATCCTGATGGACGAGCCGACGGCGGCGCTCGGGGCACGACAGCGAATGATCGTCTACGACGCTGCGCGCTCGGCCGCGGCGGGGGGACTCGCGGTCGTGATGATCTCGCACGACATCCCGCAGATGCTCCAGATCGCAGACCGCATCGCGGTCATGCGACAAGGAATCGTCCTCGCTCAACAACCGGCTTCGGAGCTCGACCTGCAGGGCGTGATGACGCTGATGCTTGGAGGTTCAAGTGTCTAGCCCGGCGACGGAGAAGCCGATACCCGCCGAGCTCGAGCCCGGCGTCACGGCCGGTGAACAGCATTGGCTCGGTCGGCTCGCAACCAACGCTGCGTTCCTCGTTCTACTCGTCCTGATCGCGCTGGTGATCGTCTTCGGCATCGCAACGCCGGGACACGCGTTTCTCCACACCAGCAACTTGCTCAACGTCATGCTCGACGCCTCCGAGCTGCTGCTGCTCGCCGCCGGGATGACTTTTCTCTTGGGCGCCGGACAGCTCGATCTCTCCATCGGCTCGGATCTGCTCCTGTGCTCCGTCGTCGCCGCGAAAGTGATCACTGCACTCGGCGGAACGACTGCCCAGATCGCAGCCGGCAACTATCCGCACCTCGCGCTTGCGCTCACGGTCGGGATCCTCGCCGCCATCGCCACGGGCCTGCTGTTCGGCCTCGTCAACGGCTTGGCGGTCACGAAGCTCAAGGTCAACTCCTTCATCGTCACCCTGGCGACGCTCGGGATCGGGCTCGGCGCAACCTACGTGCTGACGAATGGGACAGATGTGCCGTATCTCCCGCTTCAGCTGCAGTCAGGGTTCGGAATCCGGAAGATCGCAGGCGTCGTCCCACTTCCGGTGATCGTCACTCTTTCGATCGTCGGGATCCTCTGGTTCATGCTCGTCGCCACGCGGTACGGACTGCGAACACTCGCGATCGGCTCGTCAAGCGAAGCGGCCGAACGAGCGGGTGTGCCGGTCGCGAAGAATCTGATCATCCTCTTCATGCAGATGGGCTTCCTCTGCGCGGTCGCGGCGATCATCGACATCTCCCGCTTCGGAACAACCAATGTCGCGGGACATCAGACCGACAACCTCAACGCCATCGCCGCCGCAGTGATCGGCGGCACAGCCTTGTTCGGAGGAGTTGCCTCAGTAGGCGGGGCGATCATCGGAACGCTAATCCCCGTCACGCTCACCAACGGGCTCATCCTCATGTCTATCGATCCCTTCTACCAGCTGATCGCAATCGGCGTGATTCTGCTCTGCGCCGTCTACTTCCAGGAACGTCGACGCCGGAGGTACACGTAGTGACAGCGATCGCACGCTCGTACGAGACCGTCAACGCTCACATGAAAGGAACAAGCGAGCAATGAGAATGCGCATCAAGCTCCTCCTGCTGTTCGCCGTAGCCTCGGTGGCCGCGGTGGCTGCGATCTCGGCCAGCGGAGCGACGACGAGCAATCCCAAGGTGATCTTCGTCGCCGGACAGGTCGGGATTCCGTTCTACACCTCGGTGCAGTGCGGAGCGCAAGACGCAGCGAAGAAGTACGGCATCGATCTCAAGTGGACCGGTTCAACCGACTGGGACATCACCAAGGAGATGCCGTTCATCAACGCTGCCATGCAGTTGAGCCCCAAGGCGATCATCTTCTCGCCGACCGACTCGACCGCCCTCGTTCCGATCGCACAGCAGATGACAAAGCAAGGCATCTTCCCGATTACGGTTGACGCGCCTCTGGCGAAGCCGGTCGACGTGGCCAACTTCCAGTCCAATCACTTCGCCGGTGGCGTCGCCGCCGCGAAGGCGATGATCAAGCTGACCGGCGGCAAGGGAACATTCCTCGACGTCGACCTCAAGCCCGGTCTCCCCGACATCGGCGCGAGGACGCGCGGCTTCGTCACCACGATGAAGGCACACGGAGCGAACGTACTCCCGGTGATCTATCCGGGCACCGACTCGTCGAAGGCGGCTGCGATGGTGTCGGCGACGATCCGCGCCCATCCCGACCTCACCGGCGTGTACGTCACCCACTCCGCGGCAGCGCAGGGAGCTTCGGCTGCGCTCAAGCAGGCGGGCGACCAGGGCAAAATTAAGCTGATCGCCTTCGACGGAGACCCTCAGCAGATCGTCGACCTCAAGCGCGGCGTGTACGACGCGCTGGTCGTGCAGGAGCCCTACCAGATGGGATACCAGTCCGTGAAGCTCGCAGGCGAGCTCGCCCGCGGCCAGATCAAGCCGAGCCAGGTCAAGGAAGAACACCTGCTGCCGTTCTTCGTCGTCACCCGGCAGAACGTCAACAGTCCGGCGGTCAAGCCGTACTTCTACAAGTCCAGCTGCAGCTAGCAGCGCAACCCGGT
>Ga0335085_10003126_pt1 | contig 29367 bp, 30 predicted proteins | sample Lox_Sample_45_FD_206712 | JGI IMG/M metagenome (GOLD analysis project Ga0335085, IMG submission 206712) | Soil microbial communities from Loxahatchee National Wildlife Refuge, Florida, United States - Lox_Sample_4.5 | ecosystem: Environmental > Terrestrial > Soil > Wetlands | place: USA... | reverse complement strand
CGAGATTGCGGAAGGCAGCCGATAAGCTGTCGCTGCGGTGCTGCAGGGGCGCTCTGCCGAGCGCCCACAGGGCGTTCTGCAGTCCCTCGGCGAGGGCGACAAAGCTTTCGCCGCCGAGGACGACCGCGGCATGCTCCCAGCCCGAGAAAGCCAGGCGAAAGTGGTACAGCCGGTGATCGAGCGGCACGCCGGCGATGCTGACACCGCGGTCGGCCATGCCGGTGAAGTCGGACAGGCCAAGCCGGCCGGGCGGGTGCTCTTGCCGGAAGATCACATCCTGCTCGGCACCATAGAGCGCTCGCCAGGTTCGGATGCGCCGCTCCAGCGTGCGGCGGATGCCGGTGCCGAGCTCGGGATGGCGGCGACGCACCTCGTCAAAAACGGCGACTGGCCGTAGCCCTGGGCTGCTCTTCAGGAGCGGTACGATCTCGCTATCCCATACCGAAGCCAGCGGATCTTGTCGCCGCCGACTTCGCGGTGCTTGCTTAAGCGACGGCAGCCGCGCGTCCTGTTCGATCCGATAGGCAGTGGCAGTACTGAACCCGGCCTTAGCGGCGGCGATGACGGGCGTGTCGGTCTGACGGAAACTCATGAACAGCCTCATCTGGCAATCGGTAATGTGGCGGCCGGGCAAGACAGGTTCCTCATCAGATGAAGAACCCCCTCCTATCCGGCCGGCCGCGACCGCCAGCCAACGCGCCCCGTTCGGGGGCACGCCGATCGCCGCGCAACACGGCCAGACCCGCCGGAGACCTGGAACGACCCCGCGCTCCTACACCACCACCAGGGGCACGATCGGAAGACGCGGAAGGGACGGTTCAGCGAAGACCAGATCATCAACGTGCTGAAGGAGCATCAGGCGGGCCTGCCGGTTGCCGATCTGTGCCGCAAACACGGGATCAGCGATGCAACGTTCTACACGTGGCGATCGAAGTACGGCGGGATGGAGGTCTCCGACGCCCGCAAACTGAAGGCGGTAGAGGAGGAAAACAGCAGGCTGAAGATGCTATTGGCCGAGGCGATGCTCGACGCGGCGACGCTGCGCGAGGCGTTGGGAAAAAACTGAAGCCCCACCCATCATCCGGCGGGGCTTTTTTAGGACCGGCTTGCTATTGGATTTGCTACTAAACGTACGAATATAGCCTCGTGGCAAATCGGACTATCGGTGATGAACCTCCGCGGAAAACCAGGAAAAATCGGACGCTGGGAGATGGTCAGTTATGAAATAAGACGCAGGCTCGCAATGTGGGAGATCGGCCATTTCGAAATACGGGGCTTTGCCAAAATGCAGCGGTTGTTCGAATTGCCGCCGCAGGGGCTTTAATGCGCTGAAGCCTCAGCTCGCCGCAAATAGCTCCTGGCCGATAAATTCTCCCGGCGCCACGCCGCGCGGGCAGGCGAACAACCCGCCGCCGACATGGGTGACAAACTGGTTCAGCATGTCGAGCTTCGCCATCTTCTCGAACAGCGGCATAAATCCCGTGCGCGGGTCGCGCTGGTAGCAGATAAAGAACAACCCCGCGTCGTATTCCATGCCCTGGCGCCAAGGCGGCCAGCGCTCCGCGGTGAAATTCACCCCGTCATTGTAGGAATAGGGCCGGCGCAGGATCTGCGCTCCGTTATTGGTTTCCGCCGCCGCGAGGCGGACATGGGCATTTTCGGCGATGACGTAATTGCCGTCCTTGTCTTTGGCATCGAGGTCGAGCGCGTCATGTTCGCGCTTCTGGCCGATCGGCGCGCCACTCACCTTGTGCCGACCGATCGTCTCTTCCTGGAAGGCGATTTTGCTGCGGTCCCAATGTTCGAGCGCGATGCGGATGCGCCGTACGACAAGGTAGCTGCCGCCTTGCATCCAGTTCGGGCCTTCAGCACCGACCCAGACAAACTTCTCCATCATCGCCGGATCGGCGATGGACGGGTTTCTTGTCCCATCCCGAAAGCCCATCAGATTGCGCGGTGTCTGGCCGCTGGCGAAATTCGGCAGAAACCCGGTCTGCGCCCAGCGCACCTGCGCCACGTCATCGGCGAGGCGGACTAATTGGCGAACGGCGTGAAACGCCACCTGCGGGTCGTCGGCGCAAGCCTGGATCGACAGATCGCCACCTGAGCGGTCGGCGGCCAATTGGTCGCCGGCGAAATGCGGGAGGTCGGCCAGCGCGGCCGGCCGTTGCTTAACGAGACCGTAGCGGTCCTTGCCGTCCTTCTCGAAAAGACCCGCACCAAAGCCGAAGGTCATCGTCAACCGCGCCGGCGACAGGCCATGCGCCTCACCGGTATCGGGCAGCGACACGATCGTTTGCGTCGGCTTGTCGCCGGCCGTCGTCACCACCGTGCTGGTGGTGTCGTAATTATAAGCCAGTTCGACCGTCTCGATCGGTTCGATCGGCTTGCCGCTCGCCAGCCGGTCGCCCGCGCCCGTCCAGGCTTTGAGCAACCGCACCACATCCTCGCGCTTGGCCGTCGTCAGATCGAGCGCGGCGAAATAGGTGTGGCTTTGCGCGGGAGTGATGATGCCAGCCTGATTCCTGCCGCGGAACGGCTCGACATCGACCCGAGCCGGCGCCGTGTCCGGCGCTTCGGTCTTGGCGAGCGCCGGGTTGGCTGCGCTCGCGCCAAGCGCCGCACCCGCGAGCCCGGCGACGCCGGTGAGAAATCCGCGCCGTGTGGCGCTATCGGCTGGCGGAAGACGTTTTTTCATCGCGTGGCTTCGACCAGCATGTTCACGTCGTCCTGGACGTAATAAAAGCCCTTGCCGTCCGCCCTCATCGCGATCCCGAACAGGTCACCATTACCCGGCGGCGTCTGCGCCGAATTGGTATCGATCCATTGGGCGTAGAGCTGACGGCCGCCCGCCGGATCGATCTCGACGACCTGACCGTTTTGCGCGTTGCACGCCAGCAAATGCCCTTCGGGGGTAATCGCGAGCGCCAGCGGACGCTTCAACAGCCCGTCCTTGGTGACGAGGCGTCCGGCGCCGGCGCTGTCGTGGCGGGTCGGGGCGTCGGCGATCGCCACGATCCGGTTGTCGACTGCGTCCGACACGTAAAGCGTCTTGCCGTCGGGCGCCAGCGCGAGCCCGGTCGGGCCGATCATAAACACATCCTTGTCTGCGCGGGCGCCGAAACCATTGGCGATCACCGTCTGGCTGGTGATTGTCGGCGGACTGCCTTGCGGGATTTTCAGGTCGAGGCGCAGCACCGTCGATTTTCTGACGATGACGGGATCGTGGGTGGCCGGATCGGTGACGTCGGGCGATTGGATGTCGAAACCGGCCATGCTGACAAACAGCGTCGCGGTCGCGCCGTTGTCGATCACCGCCATATTGCCCCACGGCCCGTTGATGTTCGGTCCGGTCCAGACGGTCGCGACCTGACCGTTGGCGTCGAGCACTATCAGACAGCCTTGCCCTTTGGTCTTAGTCGTGCCGTCGGTGCTCGGCGTACTGCCGACGACGACCCAGCCGCTTTTGAGCATCGTCATCGCCGTGGTGAGACCGACGCCGCCAGGGCATTGGGCGAGGTTTTGCGGCAGTTTGGCGAACAGCGCGGCCTTGCCTGTCGCCGGGCTGTAATTGACGATCGTCGTGCCGGTGCCCTGAAGGTTCGATTGATTGTTGAAATTGTCGACCAGCACGTCGCCTTGGTGGATTTTGCCCGCGGAGACCGAGGCGACCACCACCGCATACGGGTTGAGATCGCCGTTATCGGTCACAGTCGATGTGCGCGTGACATGCTTGTGGATCGTTTCCAGCAGGCCTTGCGGCGCATCCGCTCGCGCTAAGGGCACCGAAACCGCAACCGCGCCGGCAAGGCTCAACGGCAAAGCAAATCGCAACACGTTTTTCATCGGCAACTTTCCTCGCATTCGCCACCCATTGCTATGCGACTGCGAATGAGTGGCAGTGACAGTAATAATCGTTCGCAGTTTCGTCAATGGGCTGCGACGAATAGGTCTCATTCGCGGCGTCAGAATGTGATGGTGGTCCTGATTCCGATCACCGCTTCGTCGCCGATCCGCGCGGTTCCGGCGGCGTTCGGCACCCCCCCGCCGGGGTTGAAGACATATTGGAAATCGGGCTGGAGTTGCAGCCAGGGTGTCAGCGCGTATTGATAAGTCGCCTCGATATAGGTCTCGCCGCCGCGGACCGGAGTGAAAGCGCTGGTGAAGAACGCCGTGTCACGGTCCAGCCCGGCAACCCGCGAACTGACATGCGCGTAACCCATCGACAGGCCGAACGTGTCGTCGCCGCGCCCGGGCAGCGGTGCATGCACGTTGAAACCGGCATTAAGGCCGACATCCACCAGATTCCGGTCGGATTGCGGTGTGCCCATCACGCGGGTAAAGAGGCTGAGATTGTGGCCGGGTTCGTCGGGATCCTGCCACACCATCTGATCCACGACCGCGTAAAGGCTGTAATTGCCGCGGTGCTGGCGCGGCATGCCGCTGCTGGCGGGATCGGCCAATGACAGGCCGGCGGTGTCGAAGCGCTGATCAGCGAAGCGCTCGCTGTCGTACCAGAAGCCGATCTTGTAGGTGCCCGGCAACGCCGGGGACTCGCCCGGCATGACCATCGCGCCCGGCGCGGGGGATGTGTACTGAAGCTCTCCGATCACCAGCACCCCGCCATTCAGCGGAAAGCTCGTGCCCGAGGCGTTGGCCAGTTGCGGATCGCCGCCGACATTGGCCTTGACCGGGTTGCCGTTGAAGACACCCGCCAGGAAAGTCAGCGGGGCGGCCACCCGCCAACGGCCGCGAACACCCAGCGACGACAGCGGATAGGCAGGACCGCCCCCCGGAAGGTCCAGTGACGGCACCACCGGCCAGCCATCCGCCGTGTTGACATAGATCAGCGCGTTTTGGCTAACGAGAAATTCCTGATCGAGGCTTTGCTGGCCGACCTTCAAGTCGAACACGTCTCCCGCGAACATCTTCTGGTCGTACCAGAGCTCCCAGAGCCGTGTCGCCCGATCGGCCTCGATGCCGCTGGCTGTCTCCAACGTGGCGAGATTTTCGGTGCTGAGGTTGCGGCCGTGAATCTGCAGCGCGCTGGCACTGAACGTGCCGCCGGCCCAGCCGAAGGCTCGGGCGGTATCGAGCTGGAAGGTTGCGGTGGTCAGGCCGTCATAGACGAACCCGGTCCGCAAACCTCCGGTGACGTTGCCGAGAACTTCGCTGATCTCCTGCAGCGTCAGCGTCATCCCATGATCTTTGAGCAGCGGCCGAAGCCCGCCCATGTCCCCGAGCAGCTGGCCATTGGCGCCAAGCCCGCTAAGAAAGCCGGAGTCGCTCTCGGCAGCGGGGCCTGTTGCGGCGGGCTGAGCGGCCGTTACAGGCGCGGGCGTCGTCTGCGCCGCCGCGTCACCGGGGCCACCACAAAGCGCCGCGGCGAGGAGCCCGCCCGCAACCGCGCCAGCTCGCCGTAGGCTGTACCGTCGATCGGGGCGCATGCCCGCCGCCTGCGCTCTCTTAACCGTTTTGAATGTGCGCATAATCGCTTTCCTAACGCCGAGATTGCGTTAATGCTATCGAGAACCATTCTCATCTGGCAAGCGAATAATTCTCATTATCGATTCGTTTTCAGCGCCGGTCGCGAAAAAACGCCCGCAATAGAGCGCCGGCACGGCGCTCATCGATACCGCCATAAATCTCCGGCCGATGATGGCAGGTCGGCTGATCGAAGACGCGCGGCCCGTGCTCGACACCGCCCGATTTCGGGTCGTAGGCACCGAAATAGAGCCGCCGCACTCGCGCCAGCGCGACCGCCGCGGCGCACATCGGGCACGGCTCCAGCGTCACGTAGAGGTCGCAGCCGTCGAGCACCTTTTGTCCGAGCGCTGAAGCGCCGGCACGCAGCACCAGCATCTCGGCATGGGCTGTGGGATCGTGCCGTGCTTCGACCTCATTGCCCGCGGCGGCGATGATCGCTCCGTCGGGGCCAATCAGCACCGCACCCACGGGCACCTCGCCGCGCCAGCCGGCCTTCTCGGCCTCAGCAAAGGCTTGCGTCATCGGCGTTTCGGCCTGTTTCGTCATTGCCGCGACGGTTGCCTCTCGCTATCTGCTGACAACATGCCACAACCAAATGACGATAACGCAGCGCCACAACGCATCGCCAAGGTGCTTGCGCGCGCCGGGCTGTGCTCGCGGCGCGATGCGGAGCGCTGGATCGCCGAGGGCCGCGTCGCGGTCAATGGCGACGTGCTGACGACCCCGGCCGTGGTCGTCGGCGACAATGACGAGATTCGCGTCGACGGCAAACCACTGCCCGAGCCGGAGCGACCCCGGTTGTGGCGCTACCACAAGCCGACGGGGCTGGTGACCACGCATCGCGACGAAAAGGGCCGCGCTACGGTCTTTGCCGCATTACCGAAGGAATTGCCGAGGCTGATCTCGGTCGGTCGGCTCGACCTCAACTCGGAAGGGCTGCTGCTACTCACCAATGACGGCGCTTTGGCGCGCCGGCTCGAACTGCCGGCAACCGGTTGGCTGCGCCGCTACAAGGTTCGCGTCCACGGGATCGTCGACCCTGCACGGCTTGCGGCGCTCGAAAACGGCGTCACGATCGACGGAATCGCCTACGGCCCGATCCGCGCGCAACTGGAGCGCCAGCAAGGCAGCAACGCCTGGCTTGCGTTGAGCCTGCGCGAGGGCAAGAACCGCGAAGTGCGCCGCGTACTGGAACATTTAGGCTATCCGGTAACCCGGCTTATTCGCCTCAGCTACGGTCCGTTTCAGCTTGGGCACCTGGCCCGCGGCGCGATTGAGGAAGTGCCAAAATCGGTGCTCGCCGACCAGCTCGGCAAGGGCGGCGGGGAAACACAAAAACATGCGCGTCGTCGGCGGTAGGCATCGCGGCCGTGGGCTGGTCGCGCCGCCGGGCGATGTGGTGCGTCCGACTAGCGACAGGGCACGCGAGGCGCTGTTCAACATCCTTTCGCATGGCGATTTCGCCGCCGACGGATCCCCGTTCGCTGGCGAGAACATCGTCGATGCCTTTGCCGGCACTGGTGCGCTCGGGATCGAGGCGCTGTCGCGCGACGCCGCACGCGCCGCGTTTATCGAGCTTGACCGCGCGGCGTTGCGTGCCTTGCGGCAAAACCTCGCGGCGCTCGACGAGGAGGATGCCGCCGATATCTTCGCATGCGATGCGACCCGTCCGCCGCGCGCGCCGTATAGGGCGGCGCTGGCGTTTCTCGACCCGCCCTATCGCAGCGGTTTGGCGGCCCCGGCGCTCGCTGCGCTGGCATCGGCGGGCTGGCTCGCGCCCCGCGCGCTGAGCGTCATCGAACTCGCCGCAAAGGAACCCTTTTCCCCGCCCGCTGGGTTCGCCATGATCGACGAGCGCGTTTACGGCGCCGCGCGACTGATCTTTCTCCGCAACGATGGAGGAACGCGATGAACATGCCGCGGATCACCCTGCCTGATGGCGAGAGCGTGCCGGCTTTTGGCCAAGGCACCTGGCACATGGGAGAAACCCGCTCCCGCTTCGCCGACGAGGCGGCGGCGCTGAAACTCGGCATCGATCTTGGCGTGACGCTCATCGACACCGCCGAGATGTACGGCAACGGCGTTGCCGAGGAAATCGTCGCCGAGGCCGCGAAGGGCCGGCGAGATCAACTGTTCATCGTCAGCAAGGTGCTGCCCTACAACGCCTCGCGGCGCGGCGCCATCGAGGCTTGCGAGCGCAGCCTCAAGCGGCTCAAGACCGACAACATCGACCTCTATTTGCTGCACTGGCGCGGCTCGTACCCCTTCGCCGAGACGCTTGAGGCCTTCGACAAACTCAAGCAGCAAGGCAAAATCCGCCATCACGGGGTCAGCAATTTCGACCGTCGCGACATGGAGGAATGGGTCAAGATCGCCGGCGGCGATGCGGTGGCTTCGAACCAGATCCTCTACAACCTCTCGCGGCGCGGCCCGGAATGGGAGGTGATTCCCTGGTGTCGCCAGCGCAATGTCTCGATCATGGCCTATTCGCCGATCGAGCAAGGCCGCATGCTCGGCCATAAGGGCTTGGTCGAGGTCGCCGCCCGCCATGACGGCGCGACGCCGGCCCAGGTGGCGCTGGCCTGGCTGCTGCGGCGCGACGGCATGATCGTCATCCCCAAGGCCGGCAACAAAGACCACGTGCGCGAGAATACCGGCGCGCTTGACTTGCAGCTCACCGACGACGACCTCGCCGATCTCGATAGAGCCTTCCCGCCGCCCAAGGGCCGCACCGCGCTCGGAATGTTGTAATTACCGTGTCTGGATCGACGTGCCGCCGTCGACGGTAAGGATCTGGCCAGTAATGAACTGACCGGCGGGTGACGCGAGAAGCAGCGCCGGCCCCGCGATGTCGACCGGCTGACCGAGACGGCGCAGCGGCGTCGCCGCCTCGCGTCGGGCGCGGCGTTCGGGGTCTTCGTAGAGGACGCGGGCGAACTGCGTCACGACAAGGCCGGGCGCGATGCAGTTGACGCGGATGCCGTCCGGCCCCCAGGCCGCCGCCAGATTGCGGGCGAGCCCGTAATCCGCGAGTTTGGTGATGCCGTACATCGGCAACTCCAACGAAGCGTGCAGCGCGGCGACGGAAATGATGAAAATGATCGAGCCATCCTTGCGCTCGACCATCCCCGGCTTGACCGCCTTTGCGAACCAGAAATTCGACTGCACGTTGTTGACCATCATCCGCTCGAAGACCTCATCCTTGAGATCATCGATCGGGCCGTGATGCGGGTTGATCGCGGCGTTGCAGACCATGATGTCGACCTTGCCATACGCCTCATGCGCCTGGGCGATGAGGTTCTCGCACTGCGCCTTGTCGGAGATGCGGCAGGTGATCGCCGTCGCCTCGCCCCCCTTGGCCTTGATCGCCTCGACCACTTCCTGGCATGGCTCCAGATTGCGCCCGGAAATGACGACTTTGCCGCCCGCCTCGGCAAAGGTCTCAGCCATCGCCCGGCCGATGCCGCGCGACGACCCGGTGATCACCGCGACTTTGCCGGAAAGATCGAAAAGAGAGAGGCTCATGGGCTGTACCTTTCTGGTTCATCAGGCCCGGACTTGTCCCGCGACTGCCCGATTTAGCAGGGGTTCCGCCGGATGACCAGTTGATCAGGCTTGGGATTGGCGGCAGCCGCGATCCCGCTCGCCGGCATCGTGAAGAGCCGGCATTACACCGCCGACATCAACGGGCGGGTTCGCGGCTGAGGCCCTTTTCCTTCAGCGCCGCCAGATAGCTGCGCCAGCGCTGCGGCTGCTCGACGCCAAGCTGATAAAGGTAATCCCAGGAATAGATGCCGGTGTCGTGCAGATCGTCGAACTTGATCCGCACCGCGTAATTGCCTACCGGCTCCAGATCCATGATGCCGACATGGATGCGGCCGGGGACGGTGATCTTTTCGCGCGGATCGTGCCCCTGAACCTCCGCCGAGGGGCTTTCGACGCGTAGATATTCGGCCGGCAGGCTGAATTTCTTGCCGTCGTCGAATTCGATCTCGATGCGTTTTTCAGCGCTGATCAGGCGCAATTGAACAGGCCAGGGCGCGGCGCTTGGCATCTAGCTCAATCGCAATCTCTGTCGCTCCCCGGCGAAAGCCGGGGCCCATCCTTCAACCGCCCGAGGCGCCGAAAGATGGGTCCCGGCTTTCGTCGGGAAGCGGTTCTGGGGGGCCATTACCACGGATTTTGACATCAGGCCTTCGCCTTCTCCCCGTCGTCAAGGCGGCGCGCCTCGTCGACCAGCATGATCGGGATGCCGTCGCGGATCGGATAGGCCAGTCCCGCTTCATCGCTGATCAGCTCCTGCGCGGCGTGGTCGTAGCGCAGCGGTGCCTTGGTCAGCGGGCAGACGAGAATTTCGAGCAGCTTGGGGTCGATCGCGACAGGCCCTTCCATCACCGGGTTTCCTTCTAGTGTCGCGTCACGCCGCTTTCCGGGTCGGGCACCGGCGCGCTCGCCATCATCTCGATCAGCGCGGTGAGAAGCCGCGCCCGCTCGCCAAACGTCCTCGCCTCCAGCAGCGCCTGCTTTTCGTTCGGCGCAAGGGGGCAGCCCATCGCGATCGAGGTGACGAGATGTTCGCTCGGCGCCCGGTCGATCGCCTCCCAATCAGCCTCGACCTGGCGCTGACCGAAAAAGCCCCGCAAGCCGCGTGCAAGACGCGCGCGATCAAAGCCAGTGTCGTCATCCGGAACGCGGTCGTAGGCGAAATCGCCCCAATCGGGCACCACCCGGCGATATCCCGACAGCAAGGGCAGCTCCTCCTTGACGCGAAAGCGCGACACACCCGTCAACGCCACCAGGAAACGGCCGTCCTCGGTCTCGGAAAAGCTGGTGATCCGCCCCGCACAGCCGAGCGGGTAGACAGCGGGGTTCATCTCGCGGATTGGCGGGTCGGAAGGCTGGATCATCCCGATCAGCCGCTCGCCCTCCATCGCGTCGCGGAACATCGCCAGATAGCGCGGCTCGAAAATATTGAGCGGCAAGCGGCCGCGCGGCAGCAGCAGCACCCCGGTCAGCGGAAAGATCGGCAGAATGTCGGGAAGGGCTGCGTCGTCCGGCATCACGAAAACATCAGCGACGACAGGCGCCGCCGCGCGCTGACGGTCAGCGGGTCGGTCGGCCCCATGACCTCGAAGAATTTGACAAGCTGCTTGCGCGCCGCCTCCTCGTTCCAGGCGCGGTCTTTACGGAAGAGGGTGAGGAGTTCGTCGATCCCCGCCTCGCGCTGGCCGGCGCCAAACAGCGCCGTCGCCAGCTCGAACCGAGCTTCGTGGTCGTTCGCGTCCTTGGTCAGCCGCGCGCGGTACTGGTCGGCCTCGCCCATCGCTTTCGAGCCCTGCTCGGCGAGTTCGAGCGCCGAATGCGCCGCGGCGACCTCAGCATGATTGAGCTTGTCCTTGGGCACGCGCGACAGCAGCTCGCGAGCCGGAGCGTATTCGCCCTTGGCGGTCAGCACCCGCGCCAACCCGGCGAGGGCGTCAATATTGTCGGGCTCGCGCTGCATCACTTGGCTGAAAATGCCACCGGCGCTGTCAAAGTCGCCGGCTTGGAGCGCCTCCTTGGCCATCGTCATCGCCTCTTCGATCGGCGACGGCCCGGACGGTCCGCCGAGGCGCTGAATGAACTGTTTGACCTGCGACTCCGGCACCGCGCCGACAAAGGCATCGACCGGGCGGCCATCCTTAAAGGCATAGACCGCCGGGATCGACTGGATGCGCATCTGCTGCGCGACCTCGGGGTTGTCGTCGATATTGAGCTTGACCATGCGCACCGCACCGTTTGCCGCGCGCACCGCCTTTTCGAGGATCGGCCCCAGCTGCTTGCACGGGCCGCACCATGGCGCCCAGAAATCGACGATCACCGGCTGGTCGAACGACGCGTCTACCACCTCGGTCATAAAGGTTGCGGTGGTTACATCCTTGACTGGCGTCGCGGCGGCGGCGCCATTGCCCAAGCCACCGCCGATTAAAGCTTCATTCGGCATGTTCGTCTCGCGATCGGGTCGTGTGCACAACATGGCCACGTGCGCGCGGGATGACAAGCGTCGGATGAGGCTCCGGACGGCATGGCCTCAGCCGTCACGTTCGGGGACGTCGACGGTGCGGGGAGGATGGCCGCAACTCTGCAAAAAACGCACGAGATCGCCCGGCGCGATCGCCGTCGTGCGGGTGTTTTCCAGGGGGTGGTAATTGAGCGGGTCGTGCGCCAGCATCGCTCGCTGCAGCACGACGGCGACCCGTCGCTCGCCATCATTGATCGCCGCGTACGGCGTGACGCTGCCCGGCCGCACGCCCAGCACCTCGAAGAGCAACTCGGCCGACCCGAACGAAAAGCGCGGCGCGCCCAGCCGGTCCGCCAACGCCTTCAGATCGACGCGGCATTCCTCCAGCGCCGCGACCAGCCACAGGCCGCCCTTTTTGTCCTTGAGAAAAAGGCTCTTGCAGTGCCCACCGGGCAGCGTGCCGCGCAATGCCTTCGCCTCCTCCACGGTGAAGACCGGCGGGTGCGTATAGGTTTTGTGCGCAATCCCCAGTTCCTCGAACCGGGCCAGCAGCGCATCGGGAGAAAGATGTTCGGCCATGTCCGCACGATGCGGTGCGCGGTTGATGCCGCGCAAGCACTTGCATTCCCCACCCCTCTCTATGATATGCATCGCACACTCCGGATGCGGGCGTAGCTCAGGGGTAGAGCACAACCTTGCCAAGGTTGGGGTCGAGGGTTCGAATCCCTTCGCCCGCTCCAGAATTTTCAAGATATATCAATGCATTATTGGAAGCCGTCGGGCTCCCAATCTGCTTCCAAGCAGTTTTTTGGCAGGAGATGGAAGCGCAATGGAAGCAACCGACGGAAAGTCGGCGGATACGGTGGCGTAGCGCCGGACACGGTGGTTCGCCTCGAATCGGATACGATGTATCGCGCATTGTCGAGCGATTGCCGCTAATCTGATTAGCCAAGCGTCCAGCATCGAGGGGAGGAATCGAGGGCTAACGGGTGAATTGAGTTCCGACCGTCGCATGCATCGTGTGTTTCAAGCTTTTATCGATGGCCTCACCGCCAGTAGCGATGTCGATAGTCTCCGGACCGTTCTCTCGGAGGCTGGCGCGGCGCTTGATCTGAGCTGCTTCGCATATCTTTTGCTGTCATCGCGAAAGGGGGGCTCGCCTGAGCTCATCTCGACTTACCCCGTGAAGTGGACCGACCACTACCTTCGGCAGAACTACCAGCGTCTCGATCCGGTTATCATCGAAGCGCTCGCGACGTGTGAACCCTTCGAATGGGGGTACGGGTTCTCGGGTAGGCGTTTGTCAAAACCGCAGCATGGGTTTTTTGATGAAGCAGCTCAGTTCGGCATCCGCTGTGGGTTCACTGTACCCATCCACGATGGGCGCGGGCCCGTCGCTGCCGTGACCTTTGCCGCAGACGAACGGCGTCCGACATTCCAGCGCTGCATAGAGCAACACCGGCACGTCCTGCAGCTCATGGCCATGTACTTTCATACCTACGCGCGGCGGCGGGTTACACCCGATCGCGTGGTCGACGGTGCTACGCTCTCGGCGCGCGAATTCGAGTGTCTCGAATGGGCTGCGCGCGGCAAGTCGGCCTGGGATATTGGCCAAATCCTGAGTATCACCCGCCGCACAGCAGCATTTCATCTCGACAACGCCAAAGCCAAGCTTGGCGTCCGCTCGATTTGCCAAGCCGTTGCCCGTTTCGCGGCAGCAAAACGCCCGCCCGACTAAGTTCCCGAGCCTCGCCCTGTGCACCTGCACAGGCTGAGAACCGAAGCGAATTCGCCTTCTTTACGGGTCGCCCAAACCCGCATGGAGGCGGCCATGATCCAGCTCATCACACCCGAGCGCTACGGCGCGTTTGTCTACGCGCTTTCCGAGATGTATCGACTTCGATACCGCATCTTCAAGGAACGCCTCGGCTGGGACGTCGAGGTCAGCGGCGACATGGAGATAGACGTGTTCGACGCCCACCGGCCTGTGTATCTGCTGCAAACAGATGATGATGGCCGCATTCAGGGTTGCGTCCGGCTGCTGCCGACAACCGGCCCGACAATGCTGCGCGATACCTTTCCAGCGCTGATGGATGACCAAGCAGCACCCGCTTCGGAAGCTGTCCGGGAAAGTAGCCGGTTCGGCCTCGACCTGAGTGCCGGGCATACGAAGGCCGCTGGCGGGATTGCGGTAGCAACCTACGAGCTTTTCGCTGGCATGATCGAATTCGGTCTAATGCAGCAGCTCACCGACATCGTCACAGTCACCGATGTTCGGATGGAGCGGATCCTTCAGCGGGTCGGCTGGCCATTGCGCCGCCTTGGCCAACCGCGGTCGATCGGCAGCACCCTCGCCGTCGCCGGTTATCTCAGCGTCTCGCGCGAAACGCTGGACCATCTCCGCCAGGCGGCCGATCTCAGCACTGCGATCATCGCGCCGGTAGCCAAAGAGCGCCGGCTCGTGGCCTGAGCAGGCGCCGAGCTTGGCTTTTGCTACGGGCGCCACAGTGATGGAAGTCCGCGACCTAAAGTATATCGAGGCTTCCGCAGCCGCGGCCAACTTCACGCGCGCCGCGAGGTCCCTTGGCATAAATACCTCTACAATAAGCCGCCGGGTCAGCCGGATCGAAGATGAGCTCGGTCTTGCATTGTTCGAGCGCGGCTCGGCCGGCGTTCGGCTGACCAACGGCGGCAGAGCGCTGTTGCCACATGTCCGCCGCGTGCTCGCCGAGCTTGACGCGATCAAACTGGCGGGCATCCAGAACGGCAACGGGCTTGCCGGGGAGGTCCGGCTGGCGGTGCGCATGCCGCCGGTCGGCGAGCCGCTGCACGGCCTTCTCGCGGACTGGCGTCAGCGGCATTCTGGCGTCTCGTTGACCATCTTCGAGATGAACGAGCTCGAGACACAGGCGGCGATACGCGAACGCCGGATCGATGTCGCGCTGATGACCCGTCATACGCTATGGCCGGACGCCGTCACCGCGCCGCTCTATCGCGAGCGGCTGCTCGTCGCTTTGCCGCGCAGCCACCCGCTCGCCGCCCGCCGAACAGTCAATTGGGCCACCCTGCGACGAGAGACCCTCCTCGTTCAGGGATGGGACAACAGCCAATCGGCCCGCGAGTTCTATGCGTCGTTCATGGGCTGCGGCGTCCGGTACCTGGGCCATCCCGCGAGTAAGCAGACCGTCCTCGCTCTCGTCGCCGCGGGGTTTGGCGTCACGATCGCGACCAAAAGCCAGTCCGAGGTGGCCGTCCCCGGCATCGTCTACCTGCCGATCTCCGAAGACAACGCCTGGGTCGATGTTGAATTGCTGTGGTTCCCCGACGCCGTGGATCCGGCCGTCGGCCGCTTTGTCGCCTTTATGCGGGATGAGGCACGCTTACGCGGTCTTTTCTGATCCCGATCGTTCGGTTTGCGGCCGAGCAGGCGCCGCTTCACCGCGCCGCGCTTTCGCGAAGGCACGATCGGTCGCCATAAAGCGCGCCAGCATCGGACCGATCAGCTTCGCCGGCTCGACGGCGCTTTGCCCGGTTTCGCGACCGAGCGCGTTACCATAGGCGACGAGGTCACGGTGAATGGCGGCCGGCAACTCGATCGTCAGCCTGATCGGCCGGTCGTCGAGGATCGTCCCGAGCTTCAGCTTCGTCATATCCGGGCGCCTCAACCGCTATAGGGTTCGAGCACGAGATCATGGGTCACCATGACCCGCACGGGGAAGCCCGGCCGGATGGTGATCGTCGGCTGGATGTTGAGCGAGCGGCCAACCACCTGCTGACCGGTTTGGTTGATGCTCTGCGACATTCCTTGCTGGATCGCCGTAGCCAGCGAGCCGTTGTTGTTGCCGCTGATGCCGGCCTCCGACCCAACGCTGAGGACGGTCGAGAGGATCGCCGCCTTGAACAGCATCCCCCAGTGGTTGTCGACCTCATCTTCGAGACCGGCGTAACCCTCGGCATCGGCGCCTGGCTGACGCTCCAGCACGATCGACCGACCGTTTGGCATGATCAGCCGGCTCCACACGAGAAGCGCGCGTGTCTGACCGAACGAGACCTGCGCGTCATACTGACCGATCAGGCGCGCACCTTGCGGGATCAGCAGTATCTTGCCGGTTGGGCTGTCATAGACATCCTCGGTCACCTGGGCGGTGACCTGTCCCGGCAGATCCGAACGCAACCCAGTGATCAGCGCCGCCGGAATGATCGAGCCAGCCTGGACGACGTACCGGCTCGCCGCGGGCTGAATGCGGTCAGGGCTGGTGGTGCGCCGATCGACAGCGCCATTGAGAAAGGCGAGCTTGTGGTCCGGTGACGTCGCCTCGCCCGCTGTGCTGGTCGCGACAGCCGGCGTCACGGCACCGGGGGTCGGTGCCGGATTCGTTTCTGACACTGGCTGGATGTTGCTGGTCGCAAAGAGCTTGCTGGTGCGGGCCGCCTCTTGCTCCTGGGCGAGACGCTGTTGATCCGGGTCGGTGCCGGTCGGCATGCCCGGCGCCGGCGCGCCGGCATTGACGATTGGCCGGCCGAGGTCGCCCGGTAATGGCGGCCCGAGCTGCGGCACGTTCTTGGGGAGTCCGGTGTAATCGCGCGGCAGATTGGCAAGGCCGTCCGGCGTCATCCGATGACTGGTGTCGTAGAGCTCGGAATTTGTGGACGAGCGGTGGGGTTCCAGCGCGACAAACAGCGCCCCTGCAATGCCGGTCGCCGCTGCGATCCCGAGACCGATAAGGACTTTGCGCGAAAGACGCGTGACAGGAGACCGACGCCCTCGCAGACGCATTTCTTCGGGCGGCCGATGCCCGTCGCCCCCATCCCCGCCACGGGGCGCATCGGTCACGATTGCGGTCTCCCGTCGGTGCGGACGATGCGAACCTTTTGTTGATGCTCGCCGCCAAGCCGCAATTCGGCGGCGGCAAACAGCCGGTCGATGATCATGTGGTTGCCCTGGACGCGGTAGTTTACCAACTGCGCCCCACCTTCCGGGCCGATCACCCAGAGCGGCGGCAACTCGCCCTGGCTGATGCCGCGCGGGAACTCGATAAACACCTGGCGGCCATCGTCAAAGGCGCGCAGCGGGCGCCAGGCCGGATTGTCGCCCTCGATCCGGTACCGGAAATTGAGTGCGTTGAGATCGACACCGGAGGCAACAGGTGTGGCTGCGGCAGCCGCCGTGTCTTGCCGGCGCAGCGCGATCAGCTGATCCCCGGGATAAGCCCAGGACACCGAGGCCATATAGGTCTTCTCGTCCGACCGCAGCTCGAGGTGGTAGGTGCGCCGATCGGTGTTGATGATGAGATTGGTGACCAAATCCGGCCGCGTCGGCTTGACCAGGATGTGCTCGCGCTTGGTGGCGCCGCTGCCGCTCTCGGTATCGCCGATGATCCAGCGCACGGTGTCGCCGGCGGCGACCGGACCCGAGCCGACGAGCTGCTCGCCCGCTTCGAGAGCGATGTCGGTGATCTCTCCCGGCGCGGCGTAGACCTGGTATAGCGCGCCATCCGAGAACGGATAGACCTGGATTGCGTTGATGTAGCCGGCGCGGGTCGGCTGGACGCGCGCGGCGCCGTTGGCCTCTTCGACCCGAGTATGCGGATCGGCAGCCTCCGGCGCCGCGCTCCTCCCCCGAGGCAGCGGCTTTAATTGTCCCGGCAAGGGGAGCGGCTTTGGCAGCTCGACTACCTGCACGGGCTTGGGCGGGTTGGGGATCAAGCTCGCGGGATGCGGCGTGTCGTCATAGCTGATCGCCGGCGGCTTCCAGGTTGAGCAACCGACGAGCGGGACTGACAGCGCGGCCAGGATCGGCACGATGGGTCGGCGCATCAGCCGAGCTCCTTTGACCAATTGAGGGCATGGACATAGACGCCGAGCGGGTTCTTCTTGAGCCGATCGGCGTCGCGCGGCGTCTGCAGCACTATGGTGAGGATGGCGCTCCACCGTTCGGTCGCGGCGAGCGAGCCGTCGATGTAATGCCGCTCGATCCACGCGACACGAAAGCTGTCGTCCGAGGCGCGGATCACGCTTGAGACCTCGACCGCGACTTGCGTCTTGCCGATCTTGGAAAAAGGATCGCTGGTGCGGGCGTAATCGTTGAGCGCGAGCGCGCCCTTGTCGGTGACGTAGTTGTAGGCGTTGAGCCAGTTCTGGCGCAGCACGACGGGATCGTCGGGGATACCGCGCACCTCTTCAATAAAGTGCGCGAGATGCCAGGCGATCTGCGGGTCGGTCGGCCGATAATCGGCGACCGCCGGCGCCACCGCTTGAGCCGCCCCGAGCTTGTCGACTTCGACGACCCAGGGGGTCACAGTGCCGCGCGCCGACTGCCAGACGAGACCGCCCGCCAACCCCCCGCTCAGCGCGAGCATGCCAAAAAAGGCGAGCCGCCAGTTCTTCGCTTGGACACGGGCCGAGCCGATGCGTTCGTCCCACAGCTGGCCGGCGCGCTGATAAGGTGTTTCGGGTTCGGGGGTCGTGCCGTAGCGGACGGTCGATCGTCGGAACATCTTCACTCGCGCTCGGAAAGATCAGCTTGATGGCCGCTGCCGGATTGGTCGCCGGAGCGGATGGCGTGCTCGACTGCGGTGACCCCGCGCTGGATGGTCTGCTCGCGCTTCATGCGCCGCGCCCACGCGGGCGGCTCACTCGCAGCGGCGGACGAACTCGATCCGCTCGACCCAGTCTCAGACGCCCCGCCGCTCATCACGGCACGCTCGCCTGAGGCGAAGCTTCCTTTGAGGCCGGCCGCCATGCGTCGCAGCGGGCTGACGGCCGCCGATCCTCCCGCTTGCGCAACACCCGCGGCGCCACCCGCGCGATAGGCGGCCGCAGCACCTCGGGCCATCGATGCACCTGTACGTGCGGTGCCCGCGATCGCGCCGCCGGCCATCGCCAGCCCGCCCACGGTCGTGGCAACACCGGCAGCGCCGATGCCGGCGACCGCAAGCCCGGTACCGGCTGCCGCACCGGCGCCGAGCTGTGGTCCGCCGGCGATGAGGCCATTGGCGATACCGGGACCAAAGATCGAGAGGCCGAGCAGTGACAGCGCGGCGAGGATCAAGGTCAGCGCGTCGCTGATCGTCGGCTGGTTGCTAAACCCGTTGGTGAACTGGCCGAAGATGGTCGAGCCGATGCCGACGATGACGGCGAGCACGAGTATCTTGACGCCGGAGGAGACGACATTGCCGAGCACCTTCTCGGCGAGGAACGCGGTTCGGCCGAAGAGGCCAAACGGCACCAGCACAAACCCGGCAAGTGTTGTTAGCTTGAACTCGATCAAGCTAACAAAAACCTGGATCGCCATCACAAAAAAGCTGATGACGACGATCAGCCAGGCGATCAGCAGGATCGCGATCTGGATGAAGTTGTCGAAAAAGCTGGTGAAGCCCATGAGGCCGGAGATCGATTGCAGGATCGGCTTTCCGGCATCGATGCCGACCTGCGCGAGCCGGCCGGGCTGCAGCAGCTGCGCCTGGCTCAGCGTGCCGCCACCGGCCTCAAGGCCGAGCCCGGCGAAGGAATTGAAGATGATCTGCGCGAGGTTGTTGTAGTTGCCGATGATGAAGGCGAAGACGCCGACATAGAGGGTTTTCTGGATGAGGCGGGCCAGCACATCCTCATCGGGCGCCAAGGCCCAGAAGAGACCTGCCAAGGTGATGTCGATGACGATCAGCACACCGGCGAGCCAGCGCACATCGCCTTGCACCAGGCCGAAGCCGGAATCGATGTATTGGGTAAAAGTCCCGAGAAAACTATCGATGACGCCGGTGCCGCCGCCCATGGCCTATTGCGCCTCCGGCGCCGGAGTGGTTGACGGGGCGTAGGTAAAGAAGCGCCGGCGGTTTTCGGCCTGGGCGGCTTTGCAGGCAGGATCGGTATCGGCCGCCATCCCGATCTCGCGACAGCGCGCCAGTTCGCGGCTCAGCGGATCGCTCGCTGCCGGCGCGGCCAGGACGGTCGGGTCGAGCGAGATGACAGGTACGTGCCGCAGACTGACCGCGGTCAGTGCTGCCGCCGCAGTGACAGCGACAACAGCGACGGCGCACGAGAGCATCCGGATGCCGATACGCATCAGTGGAACATTTGCACGGTCTGCGGCTGATAGCCGGCGCCGTAGCTAAGGAACTGGGTCATTTGGGTTTGCGCCTGCGCTTGGCTCTCGACGATTCGGGCACCGTTGAGGCTTTGCGCCCGGCCGATTGCCGCCACGAGCGCGGTGAGGTCGGCAAGTTGCTGCGTCTGCAGCGCGACGAGCTGGTTGCCGGATTGTGCGGCTTGCAACGCGCCGGTCGCCGACTGGCTCGATGAGACCAGCGCGTTAACCTGGTTGCGGGTGTTGTCGAGGTTTTGCACGACGCCCGCCTGGACGCGCATCGCATCCTGAAACCCGGCAAGCGCGTTATGCCAACGCGTCTGCGCGTCGGTGATCAGCTGCTGCGACGAGGTCGAGGGCGAATAGCTTTGCGGATAGCTCTGCGTGAAAGCTTTATCGATGGTCGTGACGTCGTAGGCGATGCGCTGCGCCTGGGCGAGGAGCTGCTGGGTGCGTTGGATCGCCGCCTGCAGCTGGGACAGCGCCGAATACGGCAGGCTCGCCAGGTTCTTTGCCTGGTTGATCAGCATCGTCGCCTGGTTTTCCAGGCTCTGGATCTCGTTGTTGACCTGCTGCAGTTCGCGCGCCGCGGTCAGTACGTTCTGCGCATAGTTGGTCGGATCAAAGACCAGCAGGTCGGCGCGAACCGGCACCGCCGGGTGCAAGAGCGCAATCCATGCGACGCCGACGGCGAGGGCGATGCGGAGACGGCGGCTGGTCATGCCGCGATCTCCGGCTCGGTCAGCATGTCGGCTGCCCAATCGAGCTCCCGTCGTCGCAGCCAGGCGGCCGCGAAACGCCTGCGCCCATCTTCGGTCAGCAGCTCGGCAATCGCGGTCTGGTCGGTTTTTGCCGAAGCGGCGGTAAAGGCGAGCGCCACATCGGAGAGACCGAGCTCAAAGAGGCGGTTTCCGCGCCGCGACTGGCAGTAATAGTCGCGCTTGGGGGTGGCTCGGCTGAGGATCTCGATCTGCCGGTCGTTGAGACCGAAACGGCGGTAGATCGCGGTGATCTGCGGTTCGAGCGCGCGCTCGTTGGGGAGGAACAACCGGGTCGGGCAACTCTCGACAATGACCGGCGCGATCGCGCTGCCGTCGATATCGGCGAGCGATTGGGTCGCAAACACGACGCTCGCATTCTTCTTGCGCAGCGTCTTCAGCCACTCGCGGAGCTGACCGGCAAACCCGCGATCGTCGAGCGCGAGCCAACCCTCATCGATGATGAGCAAGGTCGGGCGGCCGTCAAACCGGTCCTCGATGCGGTGAAACAGATAAGAGAGGACGGCGGCCGCGGCGCCGGCGCCAATCAGCCCCTCGGTCTCGAAGGCCTGGATTTCGGCCTCGCCGAGCCGTTCGATCTCGGCATCAAGCAATCGCCCCCAAGGCCCCGCAACGGTGTAGGGCTGCAGCGCCTGCTTCAGCGCATTCGACTGCAAGAGGACGGAAAGCCCGGTCAGCGTCCGCTCGTATGTTGGCGCCGATGCCAGCGAATTGAGCGCCGACCACAAATGCTCCTTGAGCTCGGGGGTGATTGTGACGGATTCGCGCGCAAGCAGCGTCGCGACCCATTCTGCCGCCCAGGCGCACTCGCCGGCATCATCGACCCGGGCCAGCGGCTGGAGAGCGACGGGCTCGACAATTTCGTCCACGAGCGCGCCGCCGAGATCGTGCCAGTCGCCGCCCATCGCCAGCGCCGCCGCGCGGATCGAGCCGCCAAAGTCAAAGGCGAAGACCTGCGAGCCCTGGTAACGACGAAACTGCAATGCCATCAGCGCGAGCAGCACGCTCTTGCCGGAACCGGTCGGGCCGACGATCAGCGTATGCCCGACATCGCCGACATGCAGCGAGAAACGGAACGGGGTCGAGCCTTCGGTCTTGGCAAAGAACAGCGGCGGCGCGTCGAGATGCTCGTCGCGCTCGGGCCCGGCCCAGACCGCCGAAAACGGCATCATGTGCGCAAGGTTGAGCGTCGAGATCGGCGGCTGGCGGACATTGGCATAGACATGACCCGGCAGGCTGCCAAGCCAGGCTTCGAGCGCATTGACGGTTTCGCGCATGCAGGTAAAGTCGCGACCCTGGATGGTCTTCTCGACCAGGCGGAGCCGCTCGTCGGCCGTCCTCGGATCGTTGTCCCAGACGGTGACGGTCGCGGTGACATAGGCTTCGCCGACAAAGTCCGAGCCGAGTTCCTGCAACGCCGCGTCGGCATCGAGGGCCTTGTTGGCGGCATCGCTGTCCAGCAGCACCGACGCCTCGTTGGTCATCACCTCCTTCAGGATCGCCATGATCGATTTGCGCTTGGCGAACCACTGGCGGCGGATGCGGGTCAACACCTTCCCGGCATCGGTCTTGTCGAGGCAGATTGCACGGGTCGACCAGCGATAGGGAAAGGCGAGCCTGTTGAGGTCATCAAGGAGACCCGGCCAGGTTTGCGACGGGAAACCCATCACCGTGAGGGTGCGCAGATGCGCCTCGCCGAGGCGCGGTTCGAGCCCACCGCTGACCTCTTCGTCGGCGAGGATCGCGTCGAGATGCATCGGCACCTCGGGCACGCGGACACACTGGCGGCGGGTCGAGATGCAGGAATGCAGGTAGGTCAGCGTCTCGGCGTCATCGAGCCAGTCGATCTCGGGCATAAACCCTTCGATGAGGGCGAAGACGCGGTCGGTGCGATCGACAAAACCGGCAAGCGCCGCGCGCCAGTCAGCGCCACCATTGCTGCGGCCTTCGTAAAGCCAGGCCTCGGCGCGCGCCGTATCGTCGGCTGGCGGCAGCCACAGCAACGTCAGGAAATATCGGCTCTCGAAATGCGCGCCTTCTTCCTCGAATTGCGCGCGGCGCTCGGCGTCGACCAGCCGGGACGCGGCATCGGGAAAGTCGCATTGCGGGTAGCTGTTCGCCGGCTCGCGCTGGGCCTCGACAAAGATCGCCCAGCCGGAGCCGAGACGACGCAACGCATTATTGAGACGCGCGGTCGTGGCGACCAGCTCCGCCGGCGTCGCGGAGTCCAAATCCGGTCCGCGAAACCGTGCGGTGCGCTGAAACGAGCCGTCCTTGTTGAGGATGACACCCTGGTCGACCAATGCCGCCCAAGGCAGAAAGTCGGCAAGGCAGCGGGACCGGCGGCGGTATTCGGTAAGGTTCATCATCGCTCGAACCTCACGCGACGAGATGTTGCGGGTAGCGCAAATGCCGGCGCACGACGTCGACAAAGGCGGGATCGCGTTTTGCCGCCCAGACGGCGGCGAGATGACCGATCAGCCAGATGGCGCCGCCGGCGATCCACAGGCGGAGACCCAACCCGACCGCGGCGGCGAGCGTGCCGTTGACGATCGCCACCGCGCGGGGTGCGCCGCCCAACAGGATCGGCTCGGTGAGCGCGCGATGGACTGGGGCGTAAAAGCCGGGAATGGGCTCGTCATGTTGCATCAGACGAGCGCTCCGCCGCCGAACTGGAAAAACGACAGGAAGAACGAGCTCGCGGCAAAGGCGATCGACAGGCCGAAGACGATCTGGATCAGCCGCCGGAACCCGCCCGAGGTTTCGCCAAACGCGAGCGTCAGGCCGGTGATGACGATGATGATCACCGAGATGACCTTGGCGACCGGTCCCTGCACCGACTCCAGGATCTGGTTGAGCGGCTGCTCCCACGGCATGTTCGAGCCGGCGGCGAAAGCCGGTGCCGTCGCGAGGGCAAAAGCGAGAGAAGAAGCCGCTGACGCCAGACCGCGGCGGACGTGGTGGAGGAACATCACAGCTCTCCGGCAGGAACGAGGATGTAGTCGCCACTCGTCGCGAGGCCGCGAACCGAGGCGAGTTCGACGAGCTTGCGAGCCGCGCCCCGGCCGGCCAGCACTGCGATCAGGTCGATGGTCTCCGCTATCAGTGCACGCGGAACGGTGACGACCGCTTCCTGGATGAGCTGTTCCAACCGCCGCAGCGCACCGATCGCCGTACCGGCATGCAAGGTGCCGACACCACCGGGGTGGCCGGTGCCCCAGGCCTTCAACAGGTCGAGCGCCTCGGCGCCGCGCACCTCACCGATCGGAATCCGATCCGGCCGCAGGCGCAGCGACGAACGGACGAGATCGGAGAGCGACGCCGCGCCGTCTTTGGTCCGCAGTGCCACCAGGTTCGGCGCGGCGCATTGCAGTTCGCGGGTGTCCTCGATCAGGACAATGCGATCGCCGGTCTGGGCGATCTCGGCGAGCAAGGCATTGACCAGCGTGGTCTTCCCGGTCGAGGTGCCGCCGGCGACCAGCACATTTTGCCGTTCCAGCACCGCCGCGCGGAGCAGCTCGGCCTGATGGTTCGACATGATGCCGGCTGCGACGTAATCATCGAGGGTGAAGACGGCGACCGCCGGCCGTCGGATCGCAAAGCACGGCGCCGCCACGACCGGTGGCACCAGCCCCTCAAACCGCTCTCCACTTTCCGGCAGTTCCGCCGAGACGCGCGGATGACCGGCATGAACCTCGACCCCGACATGGTGGGCGACGAGGCGGACGATGCGCTCGGCATCGGCAGGGGTCGTGCGGCAGCCGGTATCTTCAAGCCCGCCCGCCAGTCGATCGATCCAGAGGCGGCCGTCGGGGTTGAGCATCACCTCGACGATGCCGGGGTCCTCGAGAAAGCCGGCGATCGTCGGACCGAGTGCGGTGCGCAGCATGCGGGCGCCACGCAGGAAGGCCTCAGATCGGGTTGATGTTGGCACTCGATGACCCCGCGGGTTTCGCCTCTACGAGGCGGCTGTAATCGGCGGGGTTGATTAGAAAGGGCCGGAAATGCCGTAGAGCAACAAGGATTATGAGGCTGTAGGGTTATGGCGTAGAAAAACAGGCGACCGGCAGAATACGGGGGATTACTGAGGGGATATGGCTGGCCGACCCTACCGCCATTTGAGGATCGATCAGCTCGATCAGCTCTTCGCTGAATCGAGAGAAAACCTGCCATGCCTTCGCGCAATTCTGAACGAGCTCGGTTATCGCTCGACCGCGCGGGCGATAGACTTGAAACGGCGGCTGGAAAGCCATCTCAAAACTGCGCCGCCGGTTGCGCTGAACGGCCCCGAGGTTGCCAGACCTCAGCGGCCCGTCGCTTCAAAACCGGCCCAAGCAAGCCTTCCTCGTCAGGGGACTATGCGCGAACCGAAAGTGCTACCTGTCCGCACCCCGGCGCCGCGGCTTGAAGAACCTCGTGCGGACCCCGAGCCGCCAATAACCTCAGTAGCCAAGGAATCCGCTACTGCTGCTGGTGCTCGTCCGGATACCGACAAGCCCGAGCTTTCACCGGCCCAACGCGGTGTAACGCAGCTCATCGAATATGTGCGCGTCCTGATCGAGCTCTCGGACAAACCCGTCTGGAATCTCGATAGCTACGGCAATGTCGTTCTCCACGAAGACACCGTGCGTAACCGCGTCGGCATCCGGCACGACATTGCGGACGCCGACGGTCCGATCTTTCTCAAGATAGACCGGCTCGGACGCATTGATCCCCCGGATCCGCCGGCCGTCGTTCGAGATTGGCTGACTGTAAGCCGCGACCCATTCCGGGAACCCATCATCCAGTCGCTTCGCACGACGACCATGCCTGCCGCCGAGGCCGCCAAGCTGATTCGGCAAGGCGCGATAGATACGGTCGACGCGCCCCCCTCGCTCAGGCCTAAACCAGGCGAAGACCTGCGCGACGTCGTTCTACGGCTGGAGAGATTTCCCGAAGCGAAGTCGAAGGCTCAGGATTACGTGGCCAACGCATGGCGGGAGTGGGCGGACGCCGAGCGCCCCCGGCGCGAGACGATCGACATCTACGACCGGCTCTTCAGTGTCCAGCAAGCGTTGAAACTGGAGGGTTCCGACCGCCCGCTCGAGGTGGTCTGGGGCATGGGCGTCGCCCGATGGAAACTGCCGCCCCAAGAATTATGCCATCCGATCGTCGAGCAATTGGTTGAGCTCGAATTGGACGAGGCGGGCGCCATCCAAGTGCGCCCCCGCGGTGTTGACCCGATACTCGCCCTCAAGCCTTTTACGGCGATGAGCAATCCAGGCACCGACCTCGTGGCTCGCTTTGCTCGCGAACACTTTGCGAAGCTCCCGCCGGAACGCGAGCTTTCACCGTTCGAACGAGAAACCTTCACCCCGATCCTTCGCTATGCCTGCGCCCAATTCGACCGGGCAGGACGCTATCATCCCGATCACGCCGGCCCGGATGACCGCAGCGTTCCGGAAGCTGGTCCAAATCTCGTTGTGACCGACACCTGGGCGCTTTACGCCCGTCCGCGGTCGGACAATTTTTTCGTCGCAGATCTCGAGCGATTGAGAGAAGCGGTCGAGGCGGCAGAGACCTTGCCGGGCCCGGCGGTCGCTCTGGTGACAGAGCCCTCTGACGACCCAACTTATGTGCCAAACATTTCCGGTCTTTCAGGAATATTTGGGGCTCCGACTGCGCCGCCTTCAGCATCCGCTGAAGATGCCCGCCAGGCCGACGGACGAACGCGTGGCGGTGAATTCTATTTCCCGAAGCCGTTCAACGAGGAGCAGATCGCCATCGTCGAGCGGCTCGAGAGCCCCGACGTTGAAGGCGTCGTCGTTCAAGGACCGCCCGGCACCGGGAAGACTCACACCATCGCGAACATTATCTGCCACTACCTGGCCACCGGACGTCGTGTCCTGGTCACTTCCAAGAGCGAAGGCGCGCTGACTGTCCTTCGCGATCAAATCCCGGAAGGGATTCGCGACCTTGCCATCAGTCTCCTGACTTCGGAACGCCAGGGGCTCAAGCAACTTGAAGCGACCGTCAATCTGCTCGCTTCCAAGATCGCTTCCCTTGATACCCGCGCCACGGAACGGGATATCGGCGACGGCGAACGGCGCATCGCCGAGTTGGAGCGCCGGATTACCGCAATCGACACGGAACTGCGCGCCTTCGCCGAAAAGCACCTCCGCCCTGTCCCCTCCGGAGACCGGCCGGATGGTATTTTGCCGAGCGAACTTGCGGAACGCATTGTCCGCGAGCGCGACCAATACGATTGGTTCACAGACCGCCCCGGACCTTCCGATGCGCACGATCTGGGGTTTGGCGACGCGGATTTGGCTGCCATGCGCAATGCCCGCAGGGCACTCGGGCACGACCTCGACTATCTAACGGCAACCCTTCCCAGCGTATCCGATCTTCCGGATGCGGCCACGTTAGGCTCTGTCCACCAGGATCTGGCGAACGCGGCCCGCATCGAGCGTGCGCGGGTTTCGGATACGCCGGTCATGTCGTCCTCCGAAGCCGACGCTCTGACCCGCGCCGAGCTCCTGCTGGCGGCAGTAGACGCCCTCGTGGCAACTCACGAGCACTGCGCGCAGGCGCCCTGGCTTGCAGAGATATTCCACGTTTGGCGACGCCACGGCCTCGATGCCGATATCGTGCGGCCGTTTGCCGAGCTTGTCGCAGCGTTGAGTGATCCTATCGGACGCCGGATGACTGTCGCCGCGTATGGGGTATCAGCTCCGGACGATGCCCATACCCAAATCGATCTCATCACCGCGGTGGACAGGGCCGCGGCAGGACAGAGGCCGTTCGGTCTGATGCCGTTCGGGAAGGCAGACGTTCGCGCTGCCTTTGCGAGCATTCGTATCCTCGATAGGTCCCCTGTCGATCCCGCAGAGTGGCGCCAAATCTCCGAGGTCCTGGCCTGGAGGAGTGCCATTGCAGGCGCGCTCGCCCGATGGCGCGCGCTGACGGCCGAGTTTGCCCTGCCCGCAATGCCGGATCGTCTGGACGACGCCGCTCGCCTGCTGCAAGCGATGTTGGAACAAGTCGCTACCGTCGCTGCGGCGGTTCGCCAGCACATCCCTCTCGTTCAGTCGGAACTTGGTCGACTTTTCCCCTACGATCTCAACGGTGCTGAGATCGCCGCGGATCTTGGCTATGCCCACCGCGCATCAGAAGCAATCCGGACTGAATTATCGCGCCACCGTTTGGCTAGCGCCCGCGCCAAGCTGGCTGACGCGACCGGAAAGCTGGCTAACTGCTCGGGGCGGATTTCGCGCGCAATCGCGGAGTTCCTGTCAGCATCGGTTGGTGATCCTGACAAACCGGCGAGCGCAATCGCCGACGGATGGACCGTCCTCCTCGCTGAGCTTGGGCGGGTCCGCAATCTTCGAGCCTATCTCGACACCGTCGAACGCGTGGCGGCGTTGGTTGCCGAGGCCGGCGCTGCGAATTGGGCTCAATCGCTCCGGACGCAGCCGGTCGACGGCATCGAAGACCGCTGCACGCCCGAAGATTGGCGCAACGCCTGGATCTGGGCGCTGGCCGATGCGCATCTGCGGTCGATCGACGGGCGCGCCCGGCTTCGGGAATTGGATCAGCAGCGGCAGGCCGCCGACGAGGAGATCCGGCGCCTCTTTCATGATGTCGTCCGACTGCGCACGCTGCTCACGCTCAAAGCGCGAATAACGCGCCGGATCGATGCGGCCTTGCAGATGTTCCTCACCGCTATCCGCCGCATCGGCAAGGGCACCGGCAAGAGCGCTTCCCGCCTGCGGCGCGACGCCCGCGATGCCATGGAGACATCACATGCCGCGGTGCCGTGTTGGATCATGCCGAGTTGGCGTATTTCCGAGAGCCTCCCGGCAACGCTCGGCTCCTTCGATCTCGTAATCTTCGATGAGGCTTCGCAGTCCGACATCGCGGCGCTGCCGGCGCTGCTCCGGGCGCGGAAGGTACTGATTGTCGGCGACGATAAGCAAGTCAGCCCCACCGCGGCCTTTATCGAGGAGCAACGGCTCCGGTCGCTCCGGATGCACTACCTGGATGGCCAGCCCTTCGGCGCTTTATTGCTGCCCGGTAATTCCCTCTACGAACTCGCCCTCGCATGCTATCCGGGCAGGCGGATCATGCTCAGGGAGCATTTCCGTTGCGTCGAGCCGATCATCCGCTTCAGTTTCCAGTTCTATACCGATGAAATCGTGCCGGTCCGACTGCCCAAGGCGTCAGAACGACTATCGCCGCCGCTGATCGATGTTCATGTCGTTGACGGCCGCAAGGACAAATCGAACCGAAACCTTGCGGAAGCCGAGGCCATCGTCGACGAGATCGCTCGTATCGTCGACGATCCCGCCATGGCCTCGCGAACGATCGGTGTTATTTCGCTGATCGGCGCCAAGCAGGCCTTGCTCATTCAGACGATGCTCTTGGACCGGATCGGCGAAGACGCTTATCTCCGCCACGACATCGCTTGCGGCGACTCCGCCGTCTTCCAGGGAAAGGAGCGGGATATCGTCCTGCTCAGCATGGTCGAGTGCCCGCAAACGCGCACGTCGAAGACGGCGCTCCCTTTTCAGCAACGGTTCAACGTAGCGCTCTCGCGCGCTCGCGATCGCGAGTATCTATTCAGGTCGGTCACTGAGGAGATGCTCAAGCCCGACGACCTGAAGGCGAAGGTCTTGCGACACTTCAAAAACCCGATGGCCGGAAAAGCGGCGCCCGCCGCAGACCTGATGTCCCTCTGTCAGTCCGGTTTCGAGCGCGATGTCCTGGCGCGCCTCCTTGCCCTCGGCTATCAGGTGCAGCCACAGGTCGAAGTCGGGCCATTTTCAATCGACCTTGTCGTGGAGGGCGCGGACGACCGGCGCTTGGCGATCGAGCTCGACGGCGATCAATATCACGGGCCTGAACGCTGGGTGCGGATTCCGACGATGTCGCTCGGTGATTCCGAGATCATGTCGCTCGCTGTTCCGACATGATGTCGCCCGCTGAGGGGGCGTCCTGCTGCTGTTGGTTTTTGACGAGAAGCGGGTTGCGGGTCA
>Ga0335085_10003125_pt1 | contig 29374 bp, 28 predicted proteins | sample Lox_Sample_45_FD_206712 | JGI IMG/M metagenome (GOLD analysis project Ga0335085, IMG submission 206712) | Soil microbial communities from Loxahatchee National Wildlife Refuge, Florida, United States - Lox_Sample_4.5 | ecosystem: Environmental > Terrestrial > Soil > Wetlands | place: USA... | reverse complement strand
GGCCTAGAAAAAAGGCCGCGTAAAACATGTAACCTGAAGGGTTTGAGGTTGGTTGCGGGGGGTGGATTTGAACCACCGACCTTTGGGTTATGAGACCACCATTAACGGAATCTAACGGACTTACGCGGCGCAAAGAGTAACGTAAAGTCCTCATGTGGAGCAGGCTGGAATTGCGATTGCCCCTCTGTTGCCCTGCGAAGAACACGGTCCAAGAATTTGGTCGCCACGGCGGTCCGCGTGGCACCAGCCGAGACCGCACGCACCCCACCTCCAGCGTTCGGCGAATCGAAGCTCACCCGCGACATAAATATAACAACACACAGCGCAGTGGACGGCATTGAACACTGCGTTCTTTTGACACGCGGTCATAACGGCGGGTAAATGGCAGGTGCAACGCCGACGCACCGCGTGGAACGCGATGTAAAACGGGGACGCAGAACGGTCATTCAGGCTGTGACCCCGCGGGCCGCCGAGAGGAGCTTAGGGCACCTCATGCGTGCAAGATGTCTCGCTGCCAAGCGTCGACCTGCTTTCGCACGAGCTCGAAGTTCCGCTGAAAGCGGTCCACACCCGAGATGCACTCGCTGAGGGAGAATGACTTCGAGTGTTTGGCGAGTACCGGAGTGACCGCGCCTGGGACAATGTTTCCCTGACATCCTGTCAAACAAGTGCCGACGCCCGGTTCTTACTCGGTAGGACTGGGCGCGGTGAACGCCGAACAGCAAGGTTTGCCGGCCGCTTGGAATTCCATGATCTCCGCTCGGGTGCCGTCCGGACTGAAGAGGTTGTACTGCCATTTGCCGTCGCGACCGATTTTAGGTCCGGAGGTCTTCTCCGGAATTCGATCGCCGTCGTAGAGAACGAGTGCCGCGCTCTTAATATCCTGCACTCCCAATGAGAAATGATCCATGCTGCCGAGGCGATCGGACGTCATATCGGCCGGAATGCCTTTCGTGTCTGGGCCGTCTACCATCATGTACTCCAGCCAATCCCTTCCGTCCGGAACCTGTTGGGAAACCCAGGCAACGACAGTGTCGGAAAAACCGCCGTACCAGTAAGGCCGAAATCCCAGCACCGTCCTAAAGAACGCGTCCTCCGCGGCGCGGCTGTGAACCATGTATCCCACGTGGATGATGTGATGGCTGAGCGAGTCGAGGGGCGCCGCGGGAGGAGCCGCCGGAGCCTGCACGAACTCCACTTTGTTGTCTTCGGGATCGCGGACATCGAACCACTTTCCTCCATCCGACCCGGTGTGAAGGGAAGAGGGCACAGAAATTCCATGCGCGGCCATGTACTGCCTTAAGCTCTCGGCGTCACTGGTAGCGAATGCAACGTGGTCGAGCCGATTGATCGAGGCATTCCCTGGCGGCAGCGGAAGGACCTCGACGAACTGAGTCGAGCTGAAGTAGTAGCGAACTCCTTGGACGTTCTCCGGATCCGATCCCTTGAACGCGCCGAGATCGTGGACGTAGAAAGCTTCAGTCTTAGTGGCGTCCGCGGTGTAAACACTGATATGAGAGATTCCCGTAATCGGCGGCCTGGAACCCGACGTCTGCCCGGCGCCATGCAGGGCAAAAGCCAGTACCAGAGCGGTGAATCTTACTACGACCGGCAGCCTCTTCATCGCAATCCCTCCCTAGAAGAACGTTGTTGCAGTTGACACATTTCCAGTACGCGAGTTATGTGTTCAGTCATCGTCCAAAACGCGGATGCCAACAACGCGAATTACAACGCTCTGCAGCTTACGCTAACCCGCCAGTTTTCGCACGGTTTCTCGCTTCTGGCCGGCTACGTTTGGTCGAAGTCACAGGACTTCATTTACATTGATCCGGCCAACATTACGCTCACGCTCTCCGATCAAACTGCGGGCCATTTTCGAAATGGCTCTCGTTCGTGAACCATGCTCTGGCCGGCAAAAGCGAGCGTGCTCAGACGGAACTGCGCTTTGTTGGCGTCAGCACTTTCCTGGCTTAGACTGTGGACTGCGAGGGTCTTCAATCATGAAAAGTTGGACTCCGTGCCCGGTGCTGAGGAAGTTGTGTCTTGGCACGCTTTTTGTCGTGATGCTCTGGCCGTCGCCGCGTTGTCTTTTTGGTCAGACAACCCCCGCGCAGCCGGCGGCGAGGCCCGAAATCCCGGATTGGGCTCTGCCCAGCGGACCAGATCATAAGCAGTATCCTCCGCCAGAGGATTTTCACCGGCCCACCAAAACCTTCGATACGCCGATCGGAATTTTCCAAGGACAATCCGACGTCGGCGGTCCGCTGGTTCCAGGCAACGCCTCCTACGATGCCAAGACCCGGCAATACACCGTAACTTCGGCGGGCCACAACATCTGGTACACGCGTGATGAGTTCCGCTACCTCTGGAAGAAGATGTCCGGAGATGTTTCCTTTGCCGCCGACGTCAGCTTTGCCGTTCCCCAGGATCCTCCGCACGACCGGAAGGTGGTGTTGGTGGTCCGGCAGGATCTCGCTGACGATTCGAAGGAGATCATGACCGCTGAGCACGGCACCGGCATGGTTCATCTGGCGGTACGAGCGGAAAAGGATACCCTGATCAAAGACATGCAATATCGCATTGGGGGTAGCCTGCTTCAGGGTATGATGCCACAGCGCATCGGAATCGAAAAACATGGCGACGAATTCTCGCTCTTCATCTGTGTGAAAGGAGAGCCCATGCATCAGTATGGCCCTTCGATTCACCTTCACCTCGACGGGCCGTTTTACGTGGGTATCGGCTTCTGCTCGCACTATCCGGTGACGCCGGATACGGGCGTGTTCTCCAATGTGCTGCTCGCGAACCGGGCAGGCAAGCTGCGCAAGTCATCGTAGGACGTGTTTCGATCTCGACACCAACCGCTTTGGTAGACTTTCTTCGCCGCATGAACTGTTGCAATTCGATCACCGGCCTGGCGCCAACAACTGAAAGGGGTGAGACCAATGTTGATGGCACGTGTTTTTGCTAAATCTGCAAGAGCTTTTCATACCAGGAGAGCTACATGCACAGCAATCCTCGGGTTTGCGCTGTTGGTTTGTTCCACGGGCCAGGCACAGCAATCGCAGCGCGGAGCGGGCGATAATGCGCCGCCCGCGGAGGAAGGTTATCCGACGCTAAAGGTTGGCTCGCCCGCGCCTGACTTCAGCCTGCCGGGCATCGACGGGCAGACGCATAGCCTTAAGGACTACGCATCGGCGAAGCTTTTGGCTGTCATTTTTACCTGCAATCACTGCCCGGTAGCGCAGATGTATGAAAAGCGGATTAAGCAACTCGTCGCTGACTATCAGGATCGCGGCGTGGGCTTCGTAGTGATCATGGGCAACGACGACAAGGCGGAGAAAGACAGCGAGTTGGCTTTTACCGACGTTGGCGACTCGTTCGCAGACATGAAAATCCGCGCCGCGTACCGCCACTTCAATTATCCATACCTCTACGACGGCGAGACACAGGCCGTCACCAGACAATACGGCCCCACCGCGACGCCACACATTTTCATCTTTGACCAGCAGCGCATTCTTCGCTATGAAGGACGAATCGACAGCAATCCGCGCGAACAGCTGGCCGCCAAACACGAAGCCAGAGATGCGCTGAACGCTCTTCTTGCCGGTCAGGAAGTTGCGGTGAAAGATACGCCGGCCATGGGTTGCTCCACGAAATGGGCCTTCAAACGTCCCAGCGTTCAAGTGGAGAACGAAAAAAATAACGCGAAACTCGTGACTCTCGATCTGGTGACTGCCGAACAGCTCAAAGCTCTGGTTCAGAATCGCGGTAGCGACAAAGTCCTCTTCATCAATTTCTGGGCCACTTGGTGCGTTCCTTGCCTGGAAGAGTTTCCAGTAATCGAGAAGATGGTCCGCATGTACGACGAACGCCAGGTACAGTTCGTGACGATAAGCATCAATAGCCCCGACGAGCAAAAGCTGGTGCTTAGTTTCTTGCAGAAGCAGCATGCCTTCAATCGCAATCTGCTTTTCAACAGCAATGATGCGGCCGAGGCGGTTGCGGCTTTCGGCGGATCAGATTGGAAGGGCTCGGTCCCTTACACTGCTGTCATTGGCCTGGATGGCAAGATCACCTACTCGACGCAGGGTGGCGTATTGAATCCGCTCGAGGTTCGCCGCGCTCTGCTAAAGCAGTTGCCGGATGACCGCTATCTTGGCCAGCAGGCGTATTGGAACAGCATTTTCTGAGATTGATCGACGCTCGGTCGCGGCATGCGTGAGTCCGGCCCCCAGATTCCCAATCAACTGGAAAAAGTAGCTTTGCTTGTAACCCAATGATGGTGTTGGTTGCGGGGGGTGGATTTGAACCACCGACCTTTGGGTTATGAGTTCTAGGAGAAACAGAATTTCAACGAGTTAGCGGGCGTGGTTGTCCGTACCAAAAGAGTGGAAAAGAGCATAGAAGAGCGAACGGGAGTTGTTATTTTGGGTTGGTTTTGGGTTGGCACCGCAAGGTAACCTGCAACCCTCCGTTCCAGCCGCTAAGACTCAAGCGTGCCCAGCAGTGACTACCCGGCATATATCGAGGTAGAAGTTCTTGGCGAGGTTTGCCAGATTTGCTTGAACGTTTGATCGAACACCCAATAGCGCAAGTGCGATGGGAGATACTCCGTTTGGTCGCTTGCGGCACGCCTCACAATCCGTGCAGGCGAAGTTCACAAACGGTGACGAGAATAATTAGGAGAGCTGCCATCAGGGCAAAGATGGCGTTTCGAGAGCTTGGATCATCCTCGATCTCGAAGTCAAGATAGCGTATGGCAGACCAGACCTCCTGGTCTGAGGGTGGCTGTTCTACCATTTCCTTCGGCTCATCAGACTCGGGCATGTCTAAGTTCTCCGTCATCATGGCTGGCAAGCGGACTGAAGGCCGACGATGGGGAATCGTAAGCTTGGCCGGCCGACCTCCACGTCCGCCTGTTCGAGGGGGAGGGATGGACACGATAGAGCAAGTCAACTTCCAAAGACTAATTGGACATGAGCGACCAGCTCAATTGAAGCTTCTGGGTTTAGCTATCGGTCCGAAGAACTTCCTGGAATTCGCGGCTCAGCTGAATCGCTTGGGCGTCGAAAGATTGACAGTCGACAATAGGCGAGGCGTCAGAAAAAGCCATACTGTAGCCACACCTCGCGGTTCTACTCGGTCGGGTTTCCGGAAGAGTCTGCTGCACAGATCTAACACGTATTTCAGTAGCGTCGATTCGGGCCCTTAGTGCTCGCAAGCGCTCCCATTCCGATGATCGAGATTTGGAAGCGTACTTGCTGATACCGAATCGGCAAGACCGCACGGTAGCGGATGAGGTCGCCATGTGGATGCGATGCTGTCCCGTATGTAAGCGAATGCTTAGGAAGCTCAGACTCTGCGATCACATTCACTGCGTGTGCGGTTGGGAGTGGTAATCATGGCTAAAGTGATCGAATTCTACGTACCTGAGAAATTTCGGCAGAGTGTTCGAAGATGGATTCCTCCCGATCAGCGAGGGAAGATCGTGCCCTTTCCTGAGCCGGTCAGGAAGTCTGCGTAACACACCATGCCCTTTCCGTTGTTGACCGGTGTCTCGGCGGCATTGAACGCTTCGCGAAACTACGCCTAGGATCACCGGACTTTGCTGGGCGAAGAGTAGTACCAGCCGTGCAATAGCACTATCGTTACACACCAGGTTTCTACTATGTCAGCGACAGGAACAATATTCCAGGAACTTGCACCCGAAACCCGCCAGACGAACCTGGAAGAACTCGAATACCTGGCATCGCATGAACTGCCAAGATTCTACCGTCAGGCCTACCGGCAGCTGGAAAATGCCCATGATGCGGAAGACGCGGTTCAGGATGCGTTTATGTCTGCCTACAAGAACCTGTCTCAGTTTAGAGGGACGGCAGCGTTCTCAACCTGGTTTACGACGATTGTCACCAACGCTGCCCGGATACAACGACGACGGCGGCGGCCCGTCGTTTCGTTTGAGGAGGAGATCGGTTCAGGCGAGGATCGCGTAACTCTGCTCGAAACCCGCGAAGACGATTGCCCTACCCCGGAGGAAATTTGTGCCAGCTCAGAACTACACAAGCTTTTGGCCAAAGCGACTCGCCGGCTTTCCCCTGAATCCCGCAGAGCCATTCAATACTACATAGACGGAAAAACAGCCACTGAGGTGTCTGAGACACTCGGGGTTCCCGAGGGCACAATCAAATCTCAGCTCTCACGCGCCCGTACCCGGCTTGCCCAGTTGCTTCGTCGGGAACTCGGCCTGACAGCACCCGCACGACGAGTCAACAGGGCTCGCGTATCCCAGTAATCAACCTTAGGGCGTAATCGGCCTTATCAAAATCCTAAATCTTCTCTCCCAGAGAATCTGCCAAGTCTGCAATTCTGCGTGAAAGGAGAAGGAGCGACTGCGTTTGTGGCGTGACCTGGTTTGGTTGGTTCGGCGAGACCATCCACGCCGCTTGTTCAAGCTGCGCATACGCCTTGTTTAGGTCCGGCTTTTCCGCCGGTCTGTGGTCATCCAACCGGTCGGCCATCCCGTCAAGCGCCGCTGCCAGGCGATTGTCGAAATTCTCCTGCAGCGGCCGGACAGCTTCCGGTAACTCAAAACCAGGCAGCCCGGCGCGGTACCTCCACAGAACTACGCGGGTGATGAACAGCATACGCAAATTCGGTTGCCACTGCCGGATGCGATCGCGCAATGCAAGATCCTGCCGGCGGGAGGGTCCGAATTCGAACAGAACCCCGTCGGCGAGAGCTCGTACTTTGTCCAGATTGGAATTAATCGTTTCCCCAAGAACAAGACTCCTTGCGACTGCCGTTCTCCGATCTTTCGATAGCGGTTCCCTTGCCAGTTGGGCTAACAATCGGATGTTGGCCGTAAACGTCCTCTTCATCTCAACTGCGGCCGGCGCGCCCCATATCTGATCAAACACCAGCCACATGATGAAAAGACCCAGCAAAATACCGACGACGCGATCTCGCGCGACCGCGAGCGAAGTTTGCATTTTGAATTCGCTTGCATTGACCAGATAAAAAGCCAGAGCGACCTGAATTCCGAAATATGACAGCCGGGGGCTGGATGTCATGAACCATGCAGCCAGCAGGGTAACGCCAGCGAAGAGAAACGCAAATCCACCAATGGAATCGATATAGGGCAGAATAAAGATCTGCGAGCCCATCCCGATTACAAAGCCGCCAACAATGGCGCCGGCGATGCGAAGAACCTGCTTCTGGCGAGAAGATCCGATCGTCGAGAGTGCGGTGAGCAGGCACGTGGTCACGGCCGTGCTGATGCCCGGCCATGCGACGGCGTTGTAGATCAGGTAACAAAGGCTCGCGGCCAGGCAACCTTTGAGCGCGAATGGAACGTGCTCAGAGTTGCCGAGTGCATCGGCAAGCAGGCGTAGGCGACGTCCGCTGTCTGCCGATGGCAAGTTTGCTCCGACGGTCCGGGAATCTGCAAACGCCTGGGGAATGAGCGTGACCGTATGTTCCATCTCGCCCAGCAATGGAACGAACGCAGCCAATTCACCCGGTGTGTTGAATTGAACCGGGGCCGGAATCCGCCGGTTCATCAGATCATCGCGAATATTTCCGAGGGCCGACGCCAGGTTGCCGAATCGCCGCTGATCACTCGCGGAAAGCTGGCTGGAAAGCACAAGTTTGAACTGGGTGAGGTTCGCTGCAAGATCGACGATTCTGCCCACCAAGGCTACAACGCCGCCCAACTCAACGGAATACCCGGGCGCATAGTCAGCGCGCCTCAATGTGCGCCGCAATGATGATGTTCCCAGCACGCCGAACCGGATGACTCTTTCCTCGGCCGCGCGATCCACGGTGCGGCCCTCAGCGTAACAAGTCAACACGTCCGCCACAGCAGACAATCGCTCGCTGATGGGCAAGACGACTTCATCCCCCGGCCGCAACTGCACGAACACCAGCTCTACCGCCCCCGTGATGACCGCCGCTACCAATACCGCAAGACACAACCAAAGAGTGTCTTCCACATTGGTTTCCGCAGGCACATGCCGGTCCCACAGCGGAATTCCCAGAGCGGTCAGGTTGACGAAGGCCACCGCTGCTGTGTAGTTCGTCAGAGCGCTGACCGCATAGAAAGCGAGAAATAATGTCCCGATGACCCAGAGAAAATGAAGCAGCGGAACATTGATGACCAACCACATCGAAACCAGAAGGTATGCAGTGCCGATTCCGGTAACAAACAATATGGTGGCAACGGACTTCAGCGTGGCCCGGGTATTTTCGCGAGAAACCATCAGCGCGTAAACCGCGCCCTGCCAACTGTACGGAATGCGGAAAGTCATTCCGATGATGATGATGAGGGTAGCTGCGAGGGTCATTCGCGCCACCAGCGCAGCCCGGCCCGGATACGGCGCGAGTTCTTCTGTGAGAAATTGTCGAAACCAGGTCAATGGACCTGACGACGCAGGCAGGGATTGGGCGACGGTTGCCATTGTCAATCGCCCCGAATCGTGACCACGGCGGACTCACTGACTCGAAACAGGTCAGGCGTTGGATTCTCGACGCGCACGCGGACCGGGTATCGAGATGCCAGATGAACCCAATTCAGTGTGCGCTGCACATCCGGAAGGCCTGGTTGTAAGGTTCCAATACGATCAGGGTCGGGGGCAACTCCGAACCCGATGCTGTCCACTACTCCGGAGAAACGCAGATTCGGCCGTGACAGCACATAGACGTCGGCCTTCATTCCTGGAGTGATGCGCCTGAGCTCCCCTTCACGGAAATTGCCGATTGCCCACCAGGTGCGCGCATCAATCATCGTGAACATTTGCTGACCTACGTGGGCATAGGCGCCCTCTGAAATCGTGAGATTGGTCACCCGGGCGTCAAACGGAGCGTAGACGCGGCAGTTGTCCAGGTTGTATTGGGCCATCTTGACTGCCGCTGCTTTCGCTCCCCGCTGATCGATAAGCGGTTCAACCGTCGTGACGGCGTGCCTGGCCTGTTCGTGTTGCGCCGAAGTTGAGTTCAACTCCGCCTTCGCTAACTGCAGTCGCGATTCGGCCTGCCTCAAAGCTTCCGCCTGCGCGGTTTCGGAGCTTCTGGCTTTATCCACGTCGTCCACCGTCACAAACTGCTTTGCGAGCAACGGCTCAAGACGATGGAGATTGTTGTTCGCGTAGGCCCACTCAGCTCGTGCCCTGGCGACCCCTCGCTCCGCGTCTGTCACCTTGGCTTCCATGCTGTGGATGTTGGCTTGCGCCACAGAAACTGCACTCACCAGGGCGGCTATTTTTCGTTGCTCGTCGCCGATTTGGCCTTCCAGGGCAGCCTGCTCGGAAATGGCATTTTCGAGAGCGTATTGATAAGGACGTTCATCGATTTCATACAGCAGTTCGCCTTTTTTCACGAACTGGTTGTCTTTCACGTTCAGCCGGACGAGAGGACCGTCCACTTGTGGCGCTATGCCGATGAAATTGGCAAATACTTCCGCATCGTCCGTTCGTGGATAGTAGTTCGTGTGATAGAGCACGACCAGGCCAAGGACGGCCGCAGCCGTCACGATTCCAATGCTGATCCAGCGGCCGAGGAGCTGCCGCGATTGCGAATTCGGTTTTGTTTCCATACTCATTCCTCTTGCTCTTGCTTCACCGGAACACGTTCACCGGAACAGGGCCAGCCACAGCACGAAGGTAAAAATGGCCGTCAGACTCGGATAAGTAAGAACCGGCCATGCGATCTCGAGGTAGCGGCTCAGCAGCGCTTGCGAGGCGACGGTCAGCAAAATCGCCACCACCAGACAGACCAGCCATGCGGGAAAAAACGACCCCAGGATGTCAAATGAAGGCGCCCGTTCGCAGGCTGTCATCAGTAGCAGCGCGGGCACGATCACAGCGCACACAGATCTGCGAATCGCATTCATGGCCGGGATCTCCCATTGGCGCGAATCGAATCTCCGGTTCGGAACGCCAGCTCCGCAACTGCTGTGAGCACCTGAGTTCGGGCCAGGACATCTGCTGTGCGGGCCTGTGCCAGAGTGCGCTGAGCGGCGGTCACATCTAATAAGTTTCGAACCCCCGAGTTGTATGACTCCAGCGCTGCGCTGTAAGACTGACCAGCAGATTCGAGCAATGCGATGGCAGCCTGGCGCTGCCGGAAAGCGGTGTTTAGATTCGAGTAAGCAGCCCAAACCTCATCCGCGATCTGATTTCGCCTTACGATCGCTTGGGCTTCTGCCGCATGAACGTCGGCTTGCGCCTCGGCCACGCGGCTTTTTCGTGCGCCTCCGTCAAAGACTGTCCATCGAAGAGTGAAGCGCAATCCGCCGACCAGATCAGCGGTATGCGCCCAGGGGAACGGCGATTGTATGCCATAGAGCGATGGCAGGGCGGCGCTGGCCCTGAGGCTGAAGGCAGGGTAGTACGCCGCTCGTGCTTCTTTCACCTTTGCATTTGCGGATCGTATTTCTGACACCTGTTGCATAAGATCCGGGCGCTGCCCGAGTGCGCGGTTGATCGCTTGGTCTACCGTGTCGCCGATCGCCTCGAGAGTGGGCACCTGATCCAAGGGCTGGACCTGGATCACGGCGGTCGCGGACGTCCCCACCGCAGTTGCGAGATCGCCCCGGGCGATCTCTTCAGCCCCGAGGATCGCTTGCAGATCGTATTCGGCCTGCGCCGTGGCGCTCCGCGCTTCGAGCACGTCCGGTAATGTTGCGAGACCGTGGGCCAACCGATCTTCAGCGGCCTGTTGCACGGCTTGCGCGTTCGACAGACTTGCTCGTGCGGAGCCCTCTTGTCCCATTGAACTCAATAACCGGTAGTAGGCCTGCTGCACCTGATAGATGACCTCGCGATGCGTGTCGTTGAAAGCGAAATTAGCCGCCAGAAGCTGGGCTCTCGCACCGTTGATTCGGCCGGAGCGGGCCCCGAAATCAAAGACCGTATAAGTGAGGTCGAGGTTCGCCTCGAAATCCTGGAGAGCCTGGCCGTAGAAACGATCGCCAAAGAAGGCCTCCTGACGGGTGGTCTCGGAAATTGCCGCGGCCGCAAGCGTGGGAAACAATTCGCTACGCGTGACTCCCAGGTTCGCCGCCTGCGCGCGAGCACGCTCCCACGAAACCCGAGTCGCGGGATTGTGTGCTTCCGCCAAATCGATCAACTCCGGGAGCGAATACGTCTTGGCTGAATCTATGGCGAATCTTAAGTCGGAAATATTTCTGGCATCTGCTTCCAGGCTTTTCTCATAGGTCGTACGCCATGGATGATCCGGCGAGACCGGGGCGCTTTGCGCGAACATGCGGCCCGCACACAGCAGTATCAAGAGGATTGCGGTATGGAAGCGCTTTTTCACAGACACCGGAAAACGATCGCCGGAATTGGCTTGCATGAAGCAGTCCGGTACCGCACGGAAGTGGACTCCTTTCGACCGCGGGCTCGCCCGGTCTCCCCAAATACAGAATCACGCGATCAGACAGTGCAATTGCCGTTCCATGAACTTCCAGCGGGACATAGCCTGTGAAATCAATCACCAAGTTCGCAAAACACAAAGTGGGGAAGGCAGACACGTGTCTTTCGCTGGCTGGCCGATTGAATAATTTAGTTGGGATTTCGACCGCGAAGGTCAAAGTGCTGACGAATGTCAAACTTAATGTCCCGACTGTCTAATCACGATCGATAAAAGACGGTGAATCGCTGGAATTTATCGCGCGATGAGGTCCAATCAAGGGCTGCGGGTTTGGTATCGCGCTTGCTACCTTCGGTGATTGTCGCCCAATTCTGTCGCTCAATCCTGAAAGGTATCGAAGATCACATGTCAGGGCGCAACGCGAACCCGGTTCCGGAGAAAGATGGTTTACGGCCGAACTCTGGAAGAAAACAGTTGAAGCAGCGCATGAAGTCCGCGGTCGGCGCGGTCTTGCGGGGAGTGATCCCTGCTCTTTTGTCAGTTGCCTCTTTCGCCGCAGGCGAGCCCGCCAACGGTACCAACATCTTCGCTCCGGCGTCAACGCCGGCGAAGATGGTCACTAACCTCTCCGTGTTTGTCCTTGTCATTACCGGGATCATCTTCGTCGTCGTGTTTACGCTGCTGGCCTACTCCATTATCAAGTTCCGCGGACGAGCTGTGGATGACGGCCGCGAACCCGCCCAGGTGTACGGCAGCACTCAGATTGAGCTGGCCTGGACGATCATTCCGGTCCTTATTGTTGTGGTTCTGTATTTGGCGACCGCGCGAGTGATCCACGCCATTCAGGATGCGCCGGAACCGATGGACGCGGTGCAGGTCACCGCCATCGGACACCAATACTGGTGGGAATTCCGGTATCCGAAGCTGGGGATTGTTACGGCGAATGAGCTGCACATCCCGGTGAGCGATCCCGCGAACCCAAACCCAACGTTCTTAACCTTGTTTTCTGCTGACACGGACCACAGCTTCTGGGTCCCGGAACTCGCCGGCAAGACCGATCTGATTCCCAATCATCCGAACCGTATGTGGATGGATCCGCACCGCACTGGAATCTTTGTCGGCCAGTGCGCGCAGTACTGCGGAGTACAACACGCCAAGATGCTGTTGCGCGTCTCAGTGGACAGTCCCGAAGACTTTGCCGCCTGGGTCCACGGCCAGCAACAGTCCGCGGTTCAGGACGCAAGCGTGGAGGCCGGCAGGCGGGTTTTCGAAAGCACGGCCTGCATCAACTGCCATGCCGTGGCAGGAACGAATGCCAACGGGCGCTTTGGCCCCGATCTCACCCACTTGATGAGCCGGGCCACGATCGCGTCAGGTGCAGCTCCGAACACACCAGAAAAGCTTCGCCTTTGGATTCAGGACCCGAACAAGATCAAGCCCGGCTCGCTGATGCCGGCCATGCAGTTGAGCGATGCAGATATGGACGCACTCGTGAGTTATATGGAGACGCTGCGTTAGCGAAGGTGGAAGGCCAATATGTCATCGAATGCGATCACTGTTCCCGGCTTGCAGATTGACGAGAAGCCTTGGGTCGACATCCTTCACGAGTGGGTCACTACGGTTGATCATAAGCGGTTGGGTGTTCTCTACATCGGCTACGCTCTGCTCTTTCTTGTAGTCGGTGGGATCGAAGCCATTGTGATCCGCATCCAGCTGATGTTCCCGCACAATGACTTTGTTTCGCCGCAGGTCTTCAACCGAATGTTCACGATGCATGGGACGACCATGATTTTCTTCGTGGCCATGCCAATCCTGTTTGGCTTTGCCAACTATCTTGTGCCACTGATGATTGGGGCTCGTGACATGGCGTTTCCGCGGCTGAATGCCTTTAGTTTCTGGCTTTCGGCGCTGGGTGGGCTTCTTCTCTACTTCAGCCTGGTGGGTGCAAACGGGCTCTACGGCGCGGGCAACGCGCCCGATGTAGGGTGGTGGGCCTATGCGCCCCTGACCGCTCGGGCATTCTCCCCGGGGCATAGTTCTGATTATTGGACGCTGTCGCTACTTTCTTCCGGATTTGGAAGCATCGGTACGGCAATCAATATCATCGCGACCATTCTGTGCATGCGCTGCCCAGGTATGAAGCTCAGCCGCATGCCCCTGCTGGTCTGGCTCAACCTTGTGATGTCGGGAATGGTTTTGATCACGATCACCCCGCTATCCGCGGCGCAGATCATGTTGCTGGTGGATCGGTATCTGGGAGGCCATTTCTTCGACGCGCAGGCGGGTGGGTCAGCCGTGCTGTGGATGCACTTCTTCTGGATATTCGGCCATCCCGAGGTCTATGTCCTGATTATCCCCTGCTTCGCTTTCATGTCGGAAATCATTCCGGTGTTTTCAAGGAAACCGATTTTCGGATATCCGGTCATGGTCGCGGCCACGGTCTGCATCGGATTCGTGAGCATGAGCGTGTGGGCGCACCACATGTTCACCGTCGGAATGAACTCTTACGCGAACAGCTTTTTCACGATCACCACGATGGCGGTCGGTGTCCCTACGGGAATCAAAATCTTTAACTGGCTCGGAACCATGTGGGGCGGAAAGATCCAATTCAAAACACCGATGCTGTTCAGCATCGGGTTTCTGTTCCAATTCCTCATCGCCGGTCTCACCGGGATCATGATGGCCTGCGCACCGTTCGACTGGCAGCTAGGGTCGTCCTATTTCGTGGTTGCGCACTTCCATTATGTGATCGTGGGCGGAATTCTGTTTGCCCTTTTTGCCGCATTCTATTACTGGTACCCGAAGATCACCGGAAGAATGATGAGCGAAACCCTCGGCAAGTGGCATTTCTGGCTTTTTCTGATCGCCTTCCATTTGACGTTCGATCTGATGCACATTCCGGGGCTGCTAGGCATGCCGCGCAGAATCTACACCTACGAGCCCGGCCGGGGCTGGGGCACCTTGAATCTGCTCGTCAGCATCGGCGCGTTCATTCAGGCCATCGCCATCCTGCTGTTCGTCGCGAACCTCATTATTTCTTATTTCAAAGGCGACAAGGCGGGCAACGATCCCTGGGACGCGTGGACGCTCGAATGGGCCACAAACTCGCCGCCGCCTGCGTATAACTTTGCCTCGATTCCGGTGGTCGCGAGCCGGCGGCCGTTGTGGGATCTGAAGCATCCCGAAGATCCAGATAGCCGGTACGAATAAAGGAAGAATGCAATGAGCGCGCTGGCAAATTCTGCGTTAGCAAATCCGTTCCCCGAGGCACCGACGAACTGGAGCCTTCCCTATCGCGGCACGGTTGCCATGGCCGGCCTCATCATTGCCGAGTCGGCGATCTTCACCATCTTCGTCGTCGCCTATCTGTTCTATGTGGGGAAGAGCACTACCGGGCCGACTCCGCGCGAGGTGCTCGAGACTCCGATCTTCTACACCATCTGCCTGTTGTCGAGCAGCCTAACCATTCATTTTGCTGCGAAGTCACTTGCCCGCGACCGCGTCGGAACATTTATTGGCATGTGGTTGCTCACCATCCTTTTGGGCGGCTCCTTCATGTATGGCACCGCGCAAGAGTGGCACCGCCTGATCTACGAACACGGGCTTACGATCTCGACCAATTTGTTTGGCACGACCTACTACTCGCTGGTCGGTCTGCACGCCTTTCACGTCACCGCGGGTCTGATCATGCTGTTGATTGTCGCAATCTTCGCTTTGGCCGGACGCGTGCGAGTAGAGCAGTCGCGCCGGGTAGAAGTGCTCGCGATGTATTGGCATTTTGTGGATGCCGTATGGGTGGTAGTTTTCACCGTCGTTTACGTTCTGGGGCGTTGAGGAAAGAAATGGCAACCTTGCTGACAACCGAACAGATGAGCGAAGTCCCCCGGGCGCCGCGCGAGATTGAAGTGCCTGCGCCGACCGCGTGGCCTTTTGTTTTGGCTTTCGGCTTCACCTTAATGTTTGCGGGCCTGGTCACAAGCCTGTCGGTCAGCCTCCTCGGGGCCGTGCTTGCCCTGGCAGGCTGCATCGGCTGGTTTGGTGAAGTCTTTCCTCACGAGCACGAAGAAGTTGTGCCCGTGCTTCCCGAAGACATTCGTATAATTACCGGCCGCCGGGTCGTTGAACTGCTTCCCATTGGTCATAACGTTCGCGCCTGGCTCCCGGTAAAAACCTATCCGGTATCCGCCGGCGTGAAGGGTGGATTGGCCGGAAGCGTCGCGATGGCGGTGTTAGCCTGCGCCTACGGCGTGCTGAAGGCCGGAAGCATCTGGTACCCGATCAATCTGCTCGCGGCGGTCGCGTACGCCGAATCGTTGAAGCTAGGACCGGCACAGCTTTACGCATTTCACGCCGACACCTTCGCGATTGCTTGCGTCCTGCACATCCTGGTGTCTGCCCTTGTTGGCGTGCTCTACGGCGCCATGCTTCCCATGTTCGCTCACCGCCCGATCGTGCTGGGAGGGCTGATCGCGCCAGTCCTCTGGTCGGGACTCCTCTACACATTCCTTGGCCTGCTCAATCCCTTGCTCGCCAGCCGTATCGACTGGCCGTGGTTTATTGCGTCGCAGGTGGCCTTCGGAATCGTGGCAGGTTTAGTCGTAGTCCGCGAGTCGCCGATGACGACGCGTGAGAACCTGTCATTCGCCATTCGAGCCGGGATCGAAGCTCCGGGAATCACCCCGCCGCGAGAAGACGGAGAGGAGCGCCAGTGAGCCACCTTCGCTATCTATGTGCGTCCGCGCTGCTGAGCCTGCTGCTCTCAGGTTGTAACTCTTCTCCGCCCGGCCAACCCCAAAAGGATTCGGAAGAGATTGCGCCCAGCCAGCTTGTGAATTTCGCTACTCTCTATTCGCAAAACTGCGCGGGCTGTCACGGCGCCCAAGGCCGCGGAGGAGCAGCGATCGCGCTGGCGGACCCGGTTTATCTCGCCATTGCGGATGAGGCATCCGTGCGTAGAGTGATTGCCAACGGCGTACATGGCACCACCATGCCAGCCTTCGCGCAGAGCGCAGGCGGAATGCTTACCGACAAACAGGTTGATGCGATTAAAAACGGCATCTTCTCCAACTGGGCACGCAAGGGAATTCTCGACGGAAGCAATCCGCCCTCGTATGCGTCAAAAGCCGCAGGTAAGGGCGCGAATGGTGAACTGGTTTACGGAACGTATTGCGCATCATGCCATGGCTCTGACGGCCATGGCGGGCCCAAGGGTAGCGCCATCACCAACGATTCATTCCTCGCGCTCATCAGCGACCAGGGGCTGCGCACGGTCGTCATCACGGGCAGGCCTGAATTGGGAGCGCCGGACTGGCGCGGCAACGTTCGTGGAAGACCGATGACGGACCAGGAGATCACGGATGTCGTCGCCTGGCTCGCATCCCGCCGCGTGCAAAACCCCGGGCAGCCTTATTCGGCTTCGAATTACGCACAGCATTAGGAGCTCCGATATGTCGACCACACCTTTCAACAACCCGTCGAGTGACACATCGATTTCCCGCCGCGGTCTTTTTATGAAGCTGGGAATCCTGTTCAACGGATTCGCGGCCATGGTGTTGGCGGTGCCGATTGTAGGATTTCTTCTTTCGTCGGTTACGCGCGGGCGCGCGAACGGGTACCTCTCATGGGTGCCGCTCGGCCACCTGGACGAGTTCCCTGAGGGCGAGACGCGGCTGGCCACTTTTCAGAGCCCCTACGTGATGCCAACCGATGGCAAGACCGTCGACACTGCCTGCTGGGTACGGCGCGTTGCTGGCGAAAAGCTCCAGGTCTTTGCAATCAACTGCGCCCACCTCGGCTGCCCGGTCCGCTGGTTTCCACAGTCCGGCTTGTTTATGTGTCCGTGTCACGGCGGTGCCTACTACCGCGACGGCGCGCGCGCATCGGGGCCGCCGGAGCGCGGGCTATTCGAATATCCCTATAAGGTTGAGAACGGTCTGGTCACGATTCAGGCCGGTGAGCTGCCCACACCGGGTTCGGCGATCGCATCACTCACCGGAGAGAAGCCGCCATGCGCATCATGATTGGAAAAATTGGCGAATGGCTCGACCGTCGCCTGCAGCTCGCAGCGCCCATCCGCGAGGCGGCTGAACATCCCGTGCCGCGGAACACGGCGAGCTGGTTCTACGTGTTCGGCAGCGCGGCGCTCACCGTCTTTCTTCTCCAGCTGGTGACCGGAATTCTACTGGCGCTAATTTATGTGCCATCGGCCGGCCAGGCCTGGAGCAGTTTGCAGGCCCTGAACCATGACGTTGCACTTGGCTGGTTCATTCGCGCCATGCATGGATGGGGCTCGAACTTCATGGTAGCGATCGTCCTCATCCACATGGTCCAGGTGTTCCTCTTCGGGGCCCATAAGTTTCCGCGCGAACTCACCTGGATCATCGGCGTCTTTTTGCTGTTGATGACCCTGGGCATGGCCTTCAGCGGTCAAGTGCTGCGCTTCGACCAGGATGCGTACTGGGGATTGGGAATTGGAGCTTCAATCGCCAGTCGCGTCCCGATCATCGGTCCCATGGTGGTTAAGCTGATGTTAGGCGGGCCGATCATCGCAGGCGCTACCCTCTCCAGATTTTTCGCGTTGCATGTGTTCGTGATCCCCGGAATGCTGATCGCGTTCGTAGGCCTGCACCTCCTGATGGTATTGAAGCTTGGGATCAACGAATGGCCGATGCCCGGGCGCATCGTCAAGCGAGCCACCTACGAACGTGAATATCACGCGCTGACGAAGCAAGACGGCGCACCCTTCGTCCCGTATGCGATCTGGAAGGATCTGTTCTTCGCGGCGTTTATCATCCTGGCCGTCGCCGCGTGTGCGTTCTACTTCGGTCCATTTGGACCCACTGGCCAGCCCGACCCTACAATCATCCAGACCGCTCCCAAGCCGGATTACTTTTTCCTTTGGCTCTATGGCGTACTCTCGTTACTTCCTCCGTCCATGGAGACTCCGTTTCTTCTCATTGTCCCCGTAGTCGTCATTCTGGGCCTGATCCTCCTCCCGTTTCTTTCGGGCGAAGGAGAAAAGAGTTGGAAGCGCCGGCCCATCGCGGTTTTATCCGTGCTGCTCATCGCGATCACCCTTGGTACTTTTACTCATCTGGCTGAATTCGCTCCGTGGAGCCCGCAAATGAACGCGTGGAGCGGCGATCCCGTCCCCGACCGCTTTGTCCACGGCACCACTGCACTGGAACGGCAGGGCGCGTTAGTGTTTCAGGTAAAGCAGTGCCGCAACTGCCATTCTCTTGGCGATACCGGTGGGAAGAGGGGCCCGTCTCTGGACAGTGTCGCAGTTCGACTGACACAGGACCAGCTGATTCGCCAGGTGATCCAGGGTGGCGGCAACATGCCGGCGTATGGAAACAATCTGAGCCCGGCGGAGACCACCGCGCTCGTGGCATTTCTCGAAACGTTGCATCCCGCAGGGCAGGTGCCCGCGCGCGATGCATCGCGCGAGGCTGTTCTTGGCAATAACGAACCGACGACTCAACCATAAGGCCGCAAACTCATGCCACATGCTCATCACGCCGGATTCCAGTCAGGGCAAGTTGCGCTGACGCTAGACATTGTTCTGGTGGCGTTGATCCTCGTGTCGTTGATCCTGGTGTCGTTAATCTATGTGCGTGGATGGTTTCGCATTCGCAGGCTAGAGCCCGACACGGTTCACGGCTGGCACGGCGCCAGCTTTCTCCTCGGAATGTTCTGTATCTGGCTGGCAGTGGCTTCGCGCCTGGCTGCACTTGACCACCAACTCCTGACCATCCACATGGTTCAGCATCTGCTGATGATGACGATCGCTGCTCCCTTGATCTGGCTGGGTGCGCCCGTGAAGCCGCTGGCGCATGGGTTACCGCGTCGATTCGTGCAAGTTGCAGGATCATGGTCTCGTTCGCCATCAGTACAGCGATTGGGAAAGGCCATTGCCCATCCCACATTGTGCTGGCTTGCCGCCGCCGGCACGCTGGTTGGATGGCACATCCCTTCCTTATTTATGCTCGGGATGCAATCCGAGGTGTGGCATGGCATTGAGCAGGCGTCTTTCCTGGCATCCGGACTTCTCTTCTGGTGGCCAGTCATCCGGCCATGGCCCGCTGTCTCAACTGAGTCTGCGTGGTCGAATCTCTTGTATTTGTTTCTCGCAACGTTGCCGTGCGATATCCTCTCTGGATTTCTTGTCTTCTGCGACCGGGTCGTCTACCCGGCTTATCTATCCTCACCACATGCATTCGGGTTTTCCGCTCTCGAAGATCAGCAGTGTGCTGGCGCGCTGATGTGGACCTGTGTCACCGTCGTTTATCTGGTCGCTGGGACAATTGTCGCGGCGCGCTTACTCTCGCCTGAGAGCTTGCGCCAGTACCCGATCGTGCCCTCCGGTTTGCCAGTCAATTCCGCCCCGCAGGCGACTCCGCAGAGTATGGAGGTCGCTTGATGTTCGGCAAACCTCTTCTTATCACGCCCGCTGCGCCCGCGAGTAAGGGCCCTTGGGTCGCCGCATGTACCCTGCTTTCTGATTACTGGGCGCTGACCAAGCCGGAAGTCAATTTCCTGATTTTGATTACTACCTTTGTGGGGTTCTATCTCGGTTGTGCTGATGCGGGACGGCAATTTTCATTCCTGGGACTATTCAATACGTTGCTCGGAACATTGCTGGTGGCAAGTGGCACCGCGACTCTGAACCAGTACATCGAAAGAAACTTTGACGCGCAAATGCGCAGAACTGCCCGGCGCCCCGCCGCAGCCGGCCGTCTGGAACCGAATGCCGTTCTGACCTTCGGGATCATACTGTCGGTGGGCGGTTGTATCTATCTCGCGATAGCCGCGAGTCTGCTTGCGAGTCTGCTTGCGCTCTTCACCTTGCTGTCCTATCTGTTCTTGTACACTCCGCTCAAGCGAAAAACACCGCTATGCGTTCTCGTCGGGGCCTTTCCCGGCGCGATGCCTCCGCTGATCGGATGGGCGGCAGCATCGGGACGATTGACGATGGAGGCTTGGCTACTCTACGCCATCCTCTTCCTATGGCAGTTCCCGCATTTCATGGCCATCGCATGGATGTACCGCGAGGACTACGACCGCGCCGGCTACTTCATGTTGCCCAAGGGACACGCGCGCCTCGCACTCTTGATTATGCAAACCGCATTGCCACTATTCGCCCTGGTTCCAATCAGCATAGTGCAGTCTTCTGCAGTACACCCAGCCATCTTTCGGGGGGCTGGTCTATTGCTGGGTCTGGGCTTTCTATACTTCGGCTTGCAATTCGCGCTTCAGCGGTCGCGGGGATCTGCGCGCCAGCTGCTGGCAGCTTCGATCGTCTATCTTCCTCTATTGTTCGCGCTGAGAGTCACGTTGCGGTAGCGGACATTCCCCGACACTATTAAAGAGCCAGCAGACGAAGCCCCAACTCTTCGACTGACTGCGGGCCGACAATGTTTAAGAGATGACATTTTCCTCCAGCGTGCGGCTTCGGACCGGGTTCCGAATCACCTTCATTTCAATCAGCTGAGCAAATTCTGAAGCACGAGCCGGTTGGCATGAGGCTTGCATCCTCGAGATTGGAGCGACCGTCACAAACTCGGAGGACTACCGTGAAACTTGATCTTCGCAAATGGAAACAAATTGTGCTGGTCCAGGCCAGCGGAATGATCTTGCTGGCCGGCTTCACCTTCGCACCGGCATCCAGCCAGACCGGCAGTATCACTGCGGGCAATAAAGCCGAAGTAAAAGGTTCGATCTTGTCCCGCAGTGGAGACTTGGTGCGTGTCCGCGAACAAAAGTCGGGCGCCGTCGTTGTCGTCAATATCACAGACGATACCAAGATTGAGCGCAAGAAGAGCAAGGCCCTGTTCTTCCGGCATACCGATATGGACGTCACAGCAATGGTGCCCGGTTTAACAATCGAGGCTGAAGGCGTGGGAAATTCAAAGGGTCAACTCGATGCCAGGAAGATCTCCTTCACTCCGGATGAATTCGCTATCGAAGTCGCCGAAGAACAGCAAGCCCAGGCCAACCAGGCGGCTGCTCAAGACGCGCAATCCACTGCAGACCAAGGGGTAGCTGCAGCAAATCTAGCTCAGAGTTCGGCTATGCAGGCCCAGCAATCGGCCGACCAGGCAAGCCAGCAGGCACAAAACGCCGGCGCTCTAGGGGTCGTCGACGCCGCCGCCGTCGCGATGGTCAACCAGCGCGTCTCGGATTTGGACCACTACAAGGTCGTGGCGGAGAACGATGTCTTTTTTGACGCGGATTCAGCGGTGTTGAAAGATGCAGCCAAACCGGCCCTCGCCGATCTCGCCAGGACCGCCCGGTCCCGCGATGGATACATGATCGAGATCTCGGGATACGCTGCGAATACGTTCAGCAAGAACATCAACTACCAAAAGCTCAGCGAGGAGCGCGCCGCCGCTGTAGCCCGCTATCTCCAGGAAGTTCAGAACATTCCCATACGGCGCATCCTGATGCCGGTCGGCTACGGCACGACCCATCGGCTTGCCAGCAACACTGTCGCCGAAGGCCGTGAACTGAACCGGCGCGTGGATGTGAGAGTTCTAGTGAACACCGGCGTAGGGGAGGGTCTGTGAAAACTCAACTTGTGGGGCGTTCCCGTTATTCTGCAAATGCAGCTTGTGAAACCAGATGACCTGCTCTCACAACAACCAGGGCGCAAAGCAACTGGCAAACGCATACGCCACCGCCAGGGATTTCTGCAGCGTGTTTGCTGCCGGGCTGAATGATCTGTACCAGCTCTCCTTTCTGGTGACCGGCGACCACGAAAGAGCAGAGTATTGCCTCTTCGCCGGCCTTGAAGACTGTGTCAGGGCAAACGGGGTTTTCAAGGAATGGGCCTGCTGTTGGGCGAAGCGCTCCATCATCCAAACAGCAATTCGCGAATTGAAACCGCGTTCCGGCATCACTAACTCATCTTCCATGACCGTCCCTGCCTACATTGGCGACTTGCCCCGGGCCGAGAGCACCCACTTCACCCTCGATGCCGTGCTGGCTCTAGATGATTTCGAACGCTTGGTATTCGTGATGTCTGTCCTGGAGCGCTACTCCGATAACGACTGCGCCCTCCTTCTCCACTGCACGCGCCAACAGATCAGACAAGCTCGGAACCGGACCCTTGCCCGTTTGACGGAGTCATCCCCATCCGTGGCTTCCAGTGAAATCCACTTCGCAGCAGCCCAGGAGATGAATCCGTAACCCATTCCGCTTCATTCGTAGTCGATGCAGAGGAATTGAGCAGCCTATGATCCTGTTCCGTCAAGGTTATGTGAACCTCATTCTCGTGACTCTCACACTTATCCTGCAAAGCGTGGGCATGGCCCTTCTCATCCAGTGGATTAAAGCTCAGTTTCCCCAAGGCATTAACCACCTCGGCCTGTTCCGCTCCGTCGTCCTGGTGGTGCGGTTCACAAGTCTGCTGGTGATCTTGCATATGCTGCAGGTTCTGTTGTGGGCCTGGTTTTATCACTCGAAATGTTTTGCCACCTGGGAAGCGGCTTTCTATTTTTCGGCGGCCAACTATTCCACGGTCGGCTCGGAAGATCTTGCTCTCAAACAGATGTGGCGGACCCTGGGCCCGGTGGAAAGCGTCACAGGCATGCTGATGTGCGGGCTCTCCGCCAGCTTCGTGTTTGCCATTGTGAACCGGCTGGTTGAGCACGAGGACCCGGAACTGGTGGGGCTGAGTCCTGGCCCTTCCCCTTACGCGAGTTCCGGAGCCAGCAAATTGGACAGGTCGACACAACCAGAACCGGTGAACCCTTGAGATACCTGCTTCGGCTGCCGCTATTTGGCCACAGTTCGAGTTTGGAATCTTGAATGCTTGAGACATTTAGGTATGCGTTTAGTAGATCCCGCCCCGCGGCAACGAGGGAAATGCCGGATTGGCCAGACTTGGAGAAAACATGACTTGCACATTCCTTACCCGGAAGCAAACTACGGTTGCTTCCTTCCGGGCACCTCGCCCTGCGTTGGGGCTCGTGGCCCTGTTGATTTGGTGCAGCGCCGTGGCGTTTGCCCAGAATGTCAGCCCATCAACAAACCCACCGTTGAGCATTCGGGCTACCCACGTCCTGGGTTTTGAGAGTGCCGCGAACAATGCCAATGGAACACTATCGTTTCGAGACAATACCTTGCAATTTCAGCAAGCCGGAAAGGCTCCGGTGGAAATAGGCGTTGCGTCTATCCAGGATGCCTTTCTGGGCGGACAGAGCAAACAGATCGGCGGTCTCCCCATGACCCTAGGCAAGGCTGCGGTTCCGTATGGAGGGGGACGAGTGGTCAGTCTCTTTGCCCACAAGAAGTACGACACTCTGACCCTGCAATACCTTGACAGGAACGGCGGAATTCATGGAGCAATCCTCCAGCTCCGCCAGGGGCAGGGGCAAATTCTTAAAAACGAACTGGTCGCCAGAGGCGTACGTGTAATCGATACCGAGCCCGAAACCTTATCGCTAACCAGTTCGGGGGTGACGAAATGAAAACAAATAGCCGAGTCTCGCGGTTTGTCCTTGCGGGCGCCATTGTGGCGATCGCCGTTGCGCAACCGACCCCGGTACTTGCGCAAACTGCAGCGGAAAGATCCTCTGGGGCAAACAACTCAGTGCAGTGGAGTGTACAGGTGGACAAGGTCGACCCGGGAAACGCGAATCTCGAAGCGTCGTTCCAAATCGCGATCTACGAGAACCTTTTGACCGAGTTGAGCAAGACTAAGCGATTTAGACAGGTGTTTCGTGATGGTGATCGCAATGCCCTCGACACTTCAGACTTGCTAATTCTGAAAACTGTCGTACAAAAGTACTCGCCGGGAAACGAGACTCGGCGTGCGGTGACCACGGTAAGCGGGGCTACAAAATTGACCGTCCGCAGCCAACTATGCACCACCAACGGCGCGATCATTCTTGATCACGCTGTTAACGGCAACGTGCGCTTTATGGGAAGCAACTTGCGAGCGACCCACAATCTGGCGCGCAATGTGGCCAAGACAATCAAAGGACTTTCTTTTCCGGAGCCATCGCTTTCAGTTCCGGCACAGAGCGGCGAACTCTGAGATCCGGCTGGTTAGAGCATTGAGGAAAAACAACTTGCATTGGAGAAACAACATGGCAGAAGCAAGCACCAAACTCACATTTTCTCTAGCAGCCGCTACCTTCATTGCAATTACGATACTGGCTATAGGGGCAAAAGCGCAGTTGAATCAGGAGAACCAACAGGAATTTACCGCTCCTCTCGACGCGTTGCGTTCTGGTGTTGCCGAGGACCATATCTTTGCTGAGCTGCAAGCTCATAACGAACTTCGCAAGGCGGCGTTGCTCGCCTACACTGATGTGAGAACCTATCGGGTCTTGGATCTCGAAGGGAAGGTGCATGCCGAGGAGATTGGTCGGATGGAGTTCCGCGCGCCGGATCAGAAACAGTTTGTGACGACCTCCGAGGCAGGATCGGCAATCATCCGCAGAATGGCTCTGAATCCGCTCATCTCCAGCGAGATCGAAGCCGCAGCGGGCAAAGAGCACCACGATAGCGCCATCTCGGCTGACAACTATTCCCTCAAACTGCTCGGCGAACAGCAGGTCGGACCTTACCGTTGTTTCGTCGCGCAGGCAGTTCCCAAGCGGAGCGACAAATATTTGTTTGCGGGCAAACTGTGGATTGATGTTGACGACTACGCGGTGGTAAGAATCGAAGGGCATCCCGCCAAGAAACTGTCCTTCTGGATACAACGCGCCGATATCATCCGACAGTACCAGAAGATTGATGGATTCTGGCTGCCCCTAAAAGATCAGACTTTCGTGCAGGTACGGCTCTATGGCAAGAAGCTTCTGACTATCGAACACCAGAATTATGTCTTGAACGCTAACCAGGGCAAGGAAGTGCAGGAAGCTCGAGCACAGTCACGTATTGGCGCGAATTAACGCTTTCGCGGGACCGCAGCAGTCGAGGCAGGTTGGTTAATTCGACAGTGGTAGAAAGTTTGTCAAGACTTCGACACATGTCAGTTCGGATGCGCTGAGGCCATCTCAGGATCCGCATCGCGGATTTCCCATCCAGAACACTTTCAACATTCTAGTCTCCCAATCGCTTGAATCCACTCGCATCGGCTAGTTGGGCGTTTGGCCACCGCCTTGCAAATGTCCTAGCCGACTGGGACCGCAGCCATGCGAAGAATTTCACTTATTGTTTTGTCGACTCTGGTGTTCCTTATCCGTTGCACCGCGCAAGGCGGCTTAGCAACACCAGGATCAATTCGCGGCGAGGTGGTGACCAGGAACCAAAACGGAGAACCTGCCGTTTTGCCGAACGCACGCATTGTCTTGCACGGGCCCGTAAGCCACGAGGTCCGGTCGGACGCAAGGGGAGCATTCGTTATCGATGGCCTTCCTCCAGGCACGTACGACATCGCAGCGAGTGCTCCCGGTTTGAACGCGACCCTCACCGTAGAAGTGAAATCTGCCACGGCATCTGTGGTGCCGATCGACCTCAGTCTCGCGGCCGTTACGAACTCAGTGACAGTCACCGCGAGCGATCCTCCTGCCATTGAAGAATCCGCTCAGAAGAACACGATCACCCAATCGACCGTGGAGAAAGCTCCGAATCAAAACGAAAGAATTGAAAGCCTCCTTCCTCTCGTTCCAGGTGTTGTACGAGGGCCGGACGGACGTATCAACATGAAAGGCGCCCAGGCCACGCAGGCCGGTTGGCTGGTGAATTCAGCGAATGTCACCGATCCAGCGACGGGTGGCCAGGCGATTAATTTGCCGATCGATGTCGTCTCCTCGGTCCAGGTTATTTCCAATCCGTACGATCCCGAGTACGGAAAGTTCACTGGAGCGGTCTCGAGTGTCGAAACCCGTACTGGCAACCTCGATAAATTCCACCTCTCGTTGCAAAACTTCGTTCCGCGAGCTCGGGACCGCGATGGTCATGTTGTTGGAATCGGAGCTTTCACTCCGCGGACGACTCTTACCGGACCGCTCATTAAAGACCGGCTGGCATTCACTCAGTCGTTTGAATACCGCTTCGTTCGTACACCCGTCGAGAGTCTCCCTCCACTTCAACGCGACATGAAGCTGGAGAGCTTTGACTCCTTCAGCCAATTCGATCTGAAGATTAATGAAAAGCAGACCGCAACTCTGTCGGTGGCCGTGTTCCCCCAAAAGCTCGACTATCTCGGGCTGAATACGTTCACCCCTCAGCCCTCCACCCCGGACCTGCATCAGCGTGGATATCAGGTCTCCGGGCAACATCGCTACGTCGGAGAATCGGGCAGTCTGCTCACTTCGCAACTGGCCTACCAGCATTTCGACGCGGACGTACTGCCCAACAGTGCTGACCCCTATCGGCTCCTGGTCGAGACGACGCAAGGCGGGTTTTTCAACCAGCAAAATCGAAGAACAGATCGCACGCAGTGGCAGGAAACGTATCAGGCGAGCCCGAAGCACTTCCTCGGTTTACATGAGCTCAAGGCCGGCTTCGATCTCTCCCACAGTTCTTACGACGGCAGGCAAACATTCTTGCCGGTGGACATTGTTGGTGTAGCAGGCACGACATTGGAACGAGTTGAGTTTGGAGCCCCCACCGCTTTTACCGTTCGCCAAAACGAGTTTGCGTGGTTTGCGGGCGATGAATGGAGAGTCGGTTCGCGCCTGTCAATCGATATGGGCTTGCGATTCGACCGGGATTCCGTCACAGATTCGACGCATGCCCAGCCTCGCGCAGGACTAACGCTTGCGTTGACGAGCGATCGCAAGACGCTGCTGAAGGCGGGCGGCGGCCTCTTTTATGATCGGGTGCCTTTGAACGCGCCGGCTTTCCCATCCTTTCCGGATCGTACGATTCTGACTTTCGATGCGAACGGAGGGATCGTTTCGTCGATCCCTTATTCAAACGTTATCACCGGAGGAATCAGGAATCCGCGCAGCGCGGCGTGGAACATCGAAGTTGACCGTGAGGTTATTGAGCACCTCTTAGTCCGGGTCGCATATCAGCAACGGAATACCGTCCATGACCTGGTTCTCGCACCGGTCACAGTCCCGAACGACAGTGTCTTATCACTTTCTAACCAGGGACGGGATTTCTACCGCGAATTACAGATTACCGGCCGCTATCAGATAAGCCGGCACACGATGAATGCTTCGTATGTGCGCTCGAAGTCTACGGGCAATCTGAATGATTTTAACCAGTTCTTTGGCAATGATCCGCAGGCTGTGATCCAGGCGGACGCGCGCGGACCCTTGTCCTTCGACGCCCCGAATCGCTTTCTGGCATGGGGAGAGTTTATAGCGCCGTGGAAGATGACGGTAATGCCGGTTTTTGAGATGCACACCGGATTTCCCTACTCTGTTGTGAACCAGGAGCGCGACTTCGTTGGTCCGCGCAACGTGGATCGATTCCGGCAGTTCAATTCCTTCGATGTGCAGGTGCTGAAGGACTTTCAGCTTCCCTTCCGCGGTAAAGAGCACAAGGTGAAAGTAGGACTAGGCGTTTTCAATCTGTTCAATCACTTCAACCCGCGAGACGTGCAAAACGACTTGGACAGCAGCCGCTTCGGCGATTTCTTTAACGGACCGCCGCGCACGTTTAGAGGGAAGTTTGTTTTCGGATTCTAAATTAAGAGCAAATGTTGTTGCTCAAGAAGGTGGTCAATGAAAAAAGTAGATCAATGCCTCATTCTCGCCGCCGGTAACGGGACTCGCATCCGGTCGGTATCGGCAGGGCTTCCTAAGCCGCTGGTAGATTTTCGCGGCAAGCCCATCCTCGAGCACGTAATTCGAAGTGCACATCATGCAGGCATTGACAGGTTCGTGATCGTAGTGGGATATCGCTCCGACTTAATTCGCAGCTGGTTCGATGGCTGCTCGCTTGGGGTATCCGTGACTTTTGTGGAAAATCCGGATTATCACAAGCCCAATGGCATTTCTGCGTTGAAGGCCAAACCGGAAATCCAAGAAAATTTCCTGTTGCTGATGGCGGACCATATCTTTGAACCGGAGACAGCGAGGGCACTTCTGAAGCAACGGCTAGGGCCTGGCGAAGTCATTCTCGCGGTGGATCCTAGCATCGATCGTATCTTTGATCTTGATGACGCAACCAAGGTCAGGCGCGACGGGGACCGTATCGTGGATATTGGCAAAGAGATCGCGCACTACGATGCGCTGGATACCGGGATGTTCCTGTGCAGCCCCGCTCTTTTCGACAGGCTCGAATCGGCGACGAAGGATGGAAACTGTTCGCTCTCCGATGGCATGCGGCAACTGGCCGCGGAGCGACACCTGCGTGCCATGGAAATCGGCGAAGCCCAATGGCAGGATGTGGATACACCTGAGGCACTGGCCCACGCCGAAGGGTTATTTGATGGTTATTTCCAGCATGAACAGATGATCGAGAGTGTTGCCCGTGTCTAGGACAATCTCAAGAACGCGACTTCCGCTCCGGTTGCTGGCAGGGCTATTGGGCGTTTTGCTGTTCGCTTACCTGGTCCGCCGGGCCGGTCCGGGAAAGCTGGTCGCAAGCATTGTCACCATGGGATGGGGACTGGCTCTGGTAATAGTCTGGGGTGGAGTGGCCCATTTTATGAAGACGTGGGCATGGCGGCTTACGTTGCTCGACGAGAAACGCCGAGTCTCCTTCGCGCGTATGTTCGGGCTACGCCTCGCCTCCGAAGCGGTTGGCCAACTCGGCGGCCTCGGTCAGCTATTCGGCGAAGGTTTACGAGTGTCAATGTTGGGACCGGGAATGCCGCTTGCCAGCGGGATTTCGTCGGTGACGATTGACCGCGTACTTTTCGTTCTCAGCGCCGCACTGGTGAGTATCGTCGGTCTGCTGGCGGTGCTGATCGTGTTGCCTCTTCCTCACGGGCTGGTAGTTTACGCGAGCCTGTTTGTATCCATCCTTCTCGCGTTGGTTTTTCTGACCACGCTTGCAGTCACAAAACGCTGGCCGGTGCTTTCAGGGACGGCACAGATCTTAGGCAGGATCCAGTACTTGAGCGATTGGATCGAAGGTAAGCGCT
>Ga0335085_10003123_pt1 | contig 29383 bp, 29 predicted proteins | sample Lox_Sample_45_FD_206712 | JGI IMG/M metagenome (GOLD analysis project Ga0335085, IMG submission 206712) | Soil microbial communities from Loxahatchee National Wildlife Refuge, Florida, United States - Lox_Sample_4.5 | ecosystem: Environmental > Terrestrial > Soil > Wetlands | place: USA... | reverse complement strand
CGGGCTGCCTCAGCGAGCAGTTCGAGATTGTGCTTTGACATTTTCTGTGTGCAGTCTGCTTATCAGCTCTTTCTCTGCGATCTTACGCTCACGTGCTCGCCCATCCCTGATGGCATCCACCAAGGCTAGCAATTCGTAGAGAATGGGATCGCGGAGCGCGGCTGCGGGGGCGGTCCTATATAAAGGTTCGAGAGCTATGCCCCGAGTTTCCCCGTCTCTCCATGGCCACACCGGAGGAAGCTCATCACTTGAGGCAATTTCATTCTTCAGCGGGGGAGCGGCGAACGAAGTGGGCACTCCGCGAGTTACCTCGCCGTGTTCTGCAGGAAATGCATACTTCACGCCATGCAGGAGGAATTCTTCGAGAGCTGAGAGGTTCGGTTTCTCCTGCAACTCCGGGCCATGCAGAAGCCGAGCTTGTTGAAGACGCTTGATGGCAGCATGGATCTCGGAGGGACTCATGTTGAGATCCGCCGCGATCAGGGACATGGGCGGGCGCTTGCGCTCATACGAACAGAGTTTCAGAACGACCATGATGTCTTGGGGCTTTAAAGGCATGCCGTTATTCTATATTCGCGATTCGCGAATAGCGAATACAATCGTATTGGCGTTGAAAATACGTGACTTACGGCCGATAAGTCGACTGCCATACCGGTTTGGTCCGACCCTTCGGTTAGCTCGCTCGGCGTAATTCATTTTCCGAGGTCGTTCTTGAAGATCGTCCCACCTTTCATCACGAACTTTACGTTCTGCAATTCTCTGATGTCTCTGAGCGGATCGCCGCCCACTGCAACGAGATCCGCCCACTTCCCGGCTTCGACGGTTCCGGCGGTTTCATTCCAGCCCAGCAGTTCTGCCGCAATCGAGGTTCCCGTTCGAATGGCTTGCATCGGCGACATGCCATACTCGACGTAATATTCGAATTCCTTGGCTTGATTCACTTTTTTCCAGTCGAATCCGCCCGCGTCTGTGCCTAAAGCGATCTTCACTCCTTTCTGCTTGGCCTTGGCAAAGTTCTCTCGTTGCAAGTCGAAGGTTTTCTTCCAGAACTCGTCCTTGCTGTCTGCTGCCAGGTTCCGGTCTACTGTCACCGTCGGCACCCAGTAGACGCCGCGCCGGACCATCTCGTCCATCAGCGCGTCGGTAAGTCCATCGCCGTGCTCGATGGTGTCCACGCCGGCGTGGAGAGCAGCCGCAATGCCGTCGCTGCCGATGGCGTGGGCGGCAACTTTCCTTCCCAGGCGGTGCGCCTCTTCGACAATGGCCTTGGCCTCTTCGTCGGTGAAGAGTACCTTCGACCGCAAGCGGCCATCCGGGTCAAAGTGTACGCGCCCATCCGAGTAATACTTGATCCAGTCCGCTCCGAACATCACCTGTTCGCGCACCGCTTTGCGTGCGCCGTCGACCCCATCGACATATTGCACGCCAGTCGGCATCCTCAACTCCCAGGAATAGCCGAGCAGTGGGTACATGCCGGTCGGGGTCATAGCTCGGGTGGCCACTTGCAGCCGCGGACCAGGTACTTCCCCGTTTGCAATTGCCTTCTTAACGTCTACGTCCGCGTACATCGCTCCTTCTGTCTCTAGGTCGCGCATCGTCGTGAACCCGTGCGACAGTGCAATCTGGGCATTGCGCGCTGCCAGAATCGCTCGATATGGGATCGATTCCTTTAGCAGTTGAGCGTCGTATTCCTCCTGCGTGGTGTCACCATGCAAAAGCAGATGCGTGTGTACGTCGATGAATCCGGGGAGAACTGTGGCGCTCCCCAGGTCGACCACCTGTACACCCGCAGGCGCGCTCCCGTTAGCAGAGACAGATATGATCTTGTCTCCTTCCACCTGGATCAGGACGTTCTCTAGCGGCTTCTCGTTCTTTCCATCGATCAGTCTTCCCGCGCGAATCGCAATCCGCGTCTGCACCTGTCCGACCGCCAACATTGGGAGCAATAGCCACCAGACAAGCAGAACAAGTTTCCGGCGCATCAGAGATCTCCTCCTCAAAGCGGCAAGCTTATCAGAGCCTCCAGGCGCAGGTTTCTTTCAGTGTGCGAAAAGTGTGCTGGATTGCGACCAATCCTCACAGCGCGAGGTCACGTCCGACTTGCGGCCGATTAGGCGGGCATTCAACAATGAACCAATGAATCACAGTATTCTCGAACACGCAATGTGCGAGCAGTGAGCCTCTCGTTGGCGACCTCCACGCGGGCGTCGGCGAAACGGCAGAGGCAGCGGACGTGAGAAACGCATCCGGGCGGGCGGAGACGGTAAGAAAATCCGCAGGGCTCAAAAGGCCTGTGAGCGTTCGACTCCCTCCGCCCGCACCATCTCTTTCTCTCTGCCGTGCCAGTCAGTTCCCCCACGTTATACGCACGCCGGTCTATCTTCTTGTCGCGCAAAGAGTTGCCGACACGGTCTTTCCGCGTTCCCGGCGACCAGTAATGTTTCCCATCAATACCCATCGAAGTCCAAGAAAGAGCAACGACAGCGGAAATCTCTGTGAACCGGAAGTGGAAATTGCGGGGCCTTGTACGGCCTTTGCAGGAAACACTTTTCTTATCTTAGGCTTGGAGGCATCACAGGAGTCAAGCCGATCCTTTCCGGAAACTTGTGGTTACCTAAAGGAATCGTCGCTATGCTGTTGACTGGAAGGCCGTTGTCGCTGTCCCAGCATGAATGATGCGCAGCAAAGAGGGTTTATCACGCTATGAACGATTTGTCCCAATATTTGAGCACTGAATTTGAGAAGACGCAGGAACGCATAGCCCAGGTAAACGGATTGCTGCGGGAAGTTGCTCGAATGTTCAGAGAGAGTCGCCAGGCAAAGCGCGCTGACTGGCCCTATTCTTGGGATCCTACTGATCTTACGGATGAGCGTCACTTCCCGCCAGACAAGGCCGGGAAGCAAGAGATCTCCCTGAGTACTCAGGCAATGTGCTGCGTTGCGATCTGCAGCCTTTTCGAGGCAGACGACGATTATTCTCTCTTGAGCACCAAGAAAGAGGACTTGCGCTTAGAGCTTGAAGAGTTCCTGAAGTCAACCGTAGCGGCTGTGCTCGAACGCCTAAAGACCCCAACGTGGCAGTCATCTACCTACGGTCAGGATGATGTTTTCACAGCATCGTGGCTATTGTTGTTGTATGAAAAGCTGCGTAAAGGGCCGGTCCCAAACCTGAAATGGCCAGCCGGTTTTAAGAAACGCGTCGTGAAGATCATTGCGCACGCCAGCACTTTCTATTTTCTGGTGCGACAGGTAGCGGCAAAACGCAAGGGATCAACCAGATCCTGAAAGCGATTCGAGCGCGGCGTGCACGCGCGATCGTAGCCGACGCAGGAGGCGCCGCCGTCGAAAGGTTCTATCAGCCTGGTGACCTCATCCTGAATCCATTCGGCGGGCGATCAGTTAGCTGGTCCCCGTTTACTGAAATCCGCTCCGACTATGATTGTTCAAGGCTCGCCAAGGCAGCGATTCCTGACGCCGAAGGGGAGTCACGCGAATGGCATGTCTATGCCCAGACTCTGCTTGGAGAAACCGTGCGTGCGCTCTATGCTCGGCGCAATTTTTCGGTTGAGCGTCTCATGTACTTTCTCACTGCGGCTGATCCCGCGGCATTGTCACAGCTGCTCCAGGGCACAGCAGCAGAAATGTTCTGCAGAGAAGGCAGCGAAAAGATGCTTGCCAACACGCGCGCCATCCTGGGTGCTTTTCTGGTTGCTTGGCGGTATTTGCCCGATGAAGGCCAGTTCTCGACTCGGCAATGGGTCCGGGACGAGAACGACGCGCGCTGGCTCTTCGTGACCTACCGCGAAGACCAGTTTGAGATGCTCCGATACCTGATTCCCACGATCCTGGACCTTGCTGTGGTCGAGAGTTTGAGCCTTCCGGAAAATGAAGATCGGCAAATCTGGTTCATCCTGGACGAAGTCGATTCTCTCGGAAAGGTGGGTAGCCTTCGCCATGCGGTCTCGAAACTAAGGAAACACGGTGGCCGATGCGTCTTGGGGTTGCAAACGATCGCGCAGCTCCGATCGACTTACGGTAAAGACGAAGCTCAGACCCTGATGGCTAACCTGGCGACCAAAGTGATTCTTCGTGCTGGCGATGGCGAGACGGCAGAATACTTCTCCCAGGAATTTGGAAATCAAGAGGTCGAACGAATGCAAGTCAGCCGATCAACAACAATGCAGGGTGGGTTCGGAACATCCAAGACGCGCAACACAGTGCGAGAAACGCGTCGAACGGTATTGGAATCCGAAATTGCGGCTCTCAGAGACTTGGAAGGCTACATCAAGACGCCCGGATCTTTAGTCAGGATTCAACTTGCCTTCGAAAAACTTGCCAAGCAGACAGATGCCTTCGTTTCCGCTACCTGAATTGGACGGAATCAAGCCTCGAGGCCAAAGCCGGTCTCGTTCTTGGTCTCGACGAATCGCGGCGAGCACTTCATGTCGATCATAGCCAATTTGATAGCGCGCACGCGAGTAGATTAAAAAACAACAAGGGACTTTTCCAGGCGTCCAGAACCGAGTGGGCCCGACGCTTGTCACCTTGACAGAACCGATGTTCAGAGTGTCTCGCCGGATCGGTCCCGATAAACGTTAGGGCTTATCGCCATCAACTCCCGAATTGGCTATATCAGAAGCAATCCGAACAATTCCTTCCAGACGAGGATGACGAATCCGGGGACGTTAAGGGGACGATAAGGGTGTCGTTCAGTGTCCTAAGGTATCAAACGACGTCCGCCGACACCGTTTGATGTCAATCAGTTACATCTCATTATTGCCCTGTCACGGCAGCGTTCAGAGAGAGCAGACGACTGACTGCCAATCAGTCGAAACCGGCGGTTTTGCTGGTATTTCCAACCGATCTGTGTGCGAAATGTGTGCCAGAGTCGGCGAATGAGTTGAGTGGTGCATCCTACGATCGTTCAGGAAGGATGTCCAAAATTCCTGATTTCAGCTGCCTCAACCAGCGCTAAAAAGACGCCACCCAGAGGACGCCAAATCCTGCACCAGAATCTACAAGATGTGAAACAGCCGTCGCCCCTCGGAGGTCAGTGATCACTTCCCGTTTGCCGATCAAACCGGGAAGTACTCCATCGTCGACACAAGCGCGTTTCTCGTTGCGTATTCGCTGAAACTCTCTACGAGCCGACTTCTGGGGGAGTCGTCGGCACTTGCTCGGTTGGCGCATTTATGAGGCGGTCGTACGTAGCGTGCAACGACATCGACGGCTCATCTGGGTTGCTTGTGTTTATTAAGTTGAAGCGCATCTTTCAGCACCGCGGAGCTGGCGGCGACAGCTGAGTGGGGTCATTCGCAAGGTACGGACGAAAGCACGTCTCATGGCATCGGCACTTGAAAAGCCGCAAGCCAGGGCAATCTGCTCCAGTCTCTTTCTGGTCCCCTCCAACATTCGTCGCGCGGCTTCAACACGCATCTGTAGAACATAGCGAGCCGGAGAAACTCCAAGTTCTCGTGTGAACACACGCTCGAAGTTGCGGACGCTCATCGCCACGCGGTCGGCAAGAATCGGGAGAGAGAGCTGCTGGCGAAGGTTTTCCGCAATCCAAACCTGAAGTTCCTGAATGGATTTCATCTCGTTAGCCTGCACGGCTAATGAGACGCTGAGTTGGGCCTGGCCTCCGGGTCGGCGCAAAAACAAAACCAGCTCACGGGCCACCTCGCTGGCAATGGCGTTGCCACAATCCTCCTCTACCCAGGCCAGCGCCAAATCGACGCCTGCCGAGATGCCGGCGGAAGTATAGATATTCCCGTCTCTTACCCATATCGGCTCAGATACCACCTTGACCTTAGGGTAGCATCTGGTCAGCTCCTGGCCGAATTTCCAATGCGTGGTCGCTCGCCTGCCATTGAGCAGACCGGCTTCTGCCAGAAGAAACGAGCCCAGGCACACCGATCCCAGGCGGCGCACGCTCGGAGCCATGCTCCTCATCCAGGCGAAAAGTTGCTGGTCGCGAGCGCTCCGGGTCCCAAGGCCACACACGAGCAACAATGAATCGAAGCCTGGCTTCAGAGCTGTGTAGTGTCCATGGGCAAGAAAAGAGAGTAGTCCTCCCTCACCCTCAACCTTAAGGTCTTCTCCGTTGGTTGCCACCTCAACGCTGTAAACAGGCTTGCCGGCCAAGCGATTGGCTGCACTCAAAACCTGGATTGGACCGACGAGATCAAGTTCCTCAACCGGAGGCACGGTGAGGACGATGACGCGCCGCGGCCTGTGGAGGGCGCTTCTTGGACGGACCTGGCTGCTGATGGGCATGTTCTCGAATTTACTATGCAACTCTGAACGCCCTGACGCCAAGCTTTAATGGCAGATTTGGCGAGAATCGTCTGAATCCTGGCGTAAAAGGGAGGTCTGCGATTCGTAGAATTGCCGTTCAATTAAGGAGGAACTATGAAGACCGCACTTGCGCTTGGACTGCTTTGCTTGCTTTCACTGTCTCCCGCCGCCGGTCAAAAGGCCCCCAAGACGAATAGTGTCGAGGATCAGATCAAGAAGCACGAGCAAGACTGGGCACAGGCGGTTGTAAAGGAAGGCGCAGCGTCAGTGGATCAATACGAAGCTGATGACATCATCACCACCGATCCGACCGGCCGCGTTACCGGCAAGGCTGAAGACAGGACGGATCTGAGTTCGGGCGACTACATGATCCAGTCCGAGGAACTTAGCGATCTGACAGTTCATGTTTATGGCAATATCGCGGTCGCTACGGCGACCAATCAGATGAAGGGAACGTATAAAGGGCAGGATTTAAGTGGCAAGTATCGCTTCACTGACACATGGGTCAAGCGCGGCGGTAAGTGGCAAGTGGTGGCATCGCAGTACACCAAGGTAATGGAAGCTTGGCCAGGGAAATAGATATATGAACGAAACAGCACAACAATATGTCCAGCGGATGACGACCCACGTCGAGGGGAAGCATCCTTTAGCAGTTCAGGCTGCCACAGCAAAGAAACTCGAGCGGATGATCAGGCGCATGCCCACGGCCAAACTGCGCAAGCGTCCCGCTCCTGACAAATGGTCGATCAACGAGATCCTCGCGCATCTCGCCGATTCGGAAATCGTCCTCGGTTTCCGAATGCGAATGATCTTGGCGGTACCGGGGACTCCCATTGCTGCGGTCGATCAGGATTCTTGGGTGAAGAGCGGGCACTATGAGAAGCGCGATCCACGCAAATCGATTGAGCATTTTCGCGTGTTCCGCGAGGCCAATCTCGCTTTGCTTAAATCGCTGAGACCAGAGCAGTGGGAACAACATGGGATGCACTCCGAGCGAGGGCGTGAGACGATTGAGCACATTGTCCGTATCTATGCCGGCCATGACATCAACCACCTGCAGCAGATTGAGCGGATATTATCAGCGAAAGGGAAGTAGATACGTTGCTCGGCTTTCTCACTCGAACCACACGCCCTGGGGGGATTCCACCGATGCCCGTACGCCTTCGTACTCTCCATATCTGTTTCGCCTTGCTGGTTCTGCTCAACGCCTGTGCGCCACAAGTACCTCACTCGAACGACGGGGTAGGACGTGTTCTTGGCACACTCCGCCGAGCACGGGAAGCCAGCAATGCGAAGCAATGGACAAAAGCGAACCCGCGGGAAGTCGGAGACGGTGGCTCTAGGGCGAACCCGGCGCATAGTCGGCTTCTTGGGCAGTCTAGCGAACGCAACATCCTCACGTCGAATGCGCAAGCATCAGCCCGGTTGCTACTGTCGGGGGAGGAACTATGAAGATCCGTGGCATACTGCCTACCTTCATCGCTGTCGCCAAACTCACAGCATTTCTCGTCCTAACCAGGGCAGTGCTCTGCAGCCAAGATTCCCCCAAAACTAAACCCCTTCCCACCGTCAACGAAGTGATGGACCACTATGTGACCGCCCTTGGCGGCCGCGACGCTATTTTCAAGCACAAGTCGATGACGATTCGCGGCAAGTTTGAGCTTTCCGACAAAGGCCCGAGTCTGGATCGAACGGTCTATTACAAGGACGGCAGGATTCTGTACCAGATTGCGATGCCGCTCGGCGTCTACCAGGAGGGATACGACGGCACGGTTGCGTGGCGACTCCACCCCAAGAGCGGCCCCACGATCCTGAAAGGTGACGAAGTGAAATCAAAAGAACGAGACGCGGACATGTATTATCCGGCCCGCATCCTGCGGTATTTCAAGTCCATGGAGGTCGTGGAGATGGCTGACTTCGAAGGCCACACTTGCTATCACCTGAAAGGAACCAACAGGTGGGGCATAGTCAACGAGCAATTCTACGACATCACCAGTGGCCTTCTTGTGGGATACAGGTTCAATTCCAGCTGGCGGGGCGGTTCAGGCGACGAGAGCGAAGTATTCTCCGACTACAAAGGTTTTGGCGGATGGCTGATCCCCACACGGGCAGCCCACAAGAGTACTGACGGCACGCAGACAGAAACTATCACGTCCGTGAACTTCGACGATGTAGCGGATTCTGTGTTCATGCTCCCTGGCGCAGTCAAGGCGTTGCTTGCGAAGAAGGGCCAAGAGTAAAACAGACCGTGCTATCAGCCTTTCCGATTTACGAAGAGTTCATTCTTGATGCCGGCTTACTCCGATTAGTAATGATAGATCGGCTTAGTAATCGATTCCCCCGGATGACGGACAACCGGCAATTATCAGCACGAACGAGAAAAAACGGGGTCCCGGATCCACTGAGTATCCCTTGCCAGCTCATGTCGTCGATAGCGGTCTCACGGACTCAAGTGGACTGACTGTCGGTCAGTACGGCCTGTACGTAGATTAATCCCTCCAGAGAAAATCATGTGCCAGAATTGTGTCGAGTTGACCGAACGCACCCGAATCCACAGAGCTTTCCTTTCGACTTGCAATGAACGAGATCAGTATTATGCGGACAATCGACACGTGTTCATCCTTCCGCGTGTCGGGTTTTCGCACCAAACTCCCAGGAATACAAAGGGCTCAGATCAGGTCCAAGGTCGTTCCCTGGGTTACCGCGAACAATTGAAGTTGCCTGCCAGAGTCTGTCAGTGACAGGATGCATCGACAACGAGGTAACAATCAATGGATGAGGATGTCTTAATCCCCATGCTTGTTGCGTGGATCATCTTCGCACTTCTTGTCGCGTGGGTTGCGGACAAACGCGGCAGAAGTTTTAACGGATGGTTGGATGTAGGACTTCTGCTTTCACCACTGCTTGCTCTCATCCTCGTGGCTGTCTTAGGGCAGAGTACTGAAGGATCCGCATTCCACAGCTGCCCATTTTGCGCCGAGCGCATCAAAAGCGCGGCTACCGTTTGCAGGTTCTGTGGGCGCGATCTGCCGCAACCCCAGCCTCTACCCCCCCCGCCGCTCGTGAGGTGATTCTTGGCGAGCGTGAGGATTGATCCCAGCCGAGAGACGCAGCCAGATTGCCCGTCATGCAGCACTCACTCGCTGGGCCAAGAAAAAAAGTTAAGCGCCTCAGCCGACGCTGCGGGGACTTTTTGCAGCATATGGCAGTCGGCCAGTTTCCATGATGCAATAAAGTCCGGGTCGCAATGGGCCGCTCAGTTCTCAGCCGCAAAGCCGGGTCACGGCGTACAGTTGATATTGCTTGCCGCTAAGCATACAATTAGCTCGTGAAAAAGAAATCAATAACGGTCGCAGAAGCGGGCAAGCTGGGCGGGCGGGCACGGAACAAAGCGCTCACTACCGAGCAGCGCAAAGACATAGCCCGACGTGCGGCGCAAGCGAGATGGAGCAAGGCAAAGAAAGCGTGAGACCAATGTCAGTAAAATGTGAATCGAGGACAATTTTAGATCGTGACCTGGTGTCGCCAAGACATCGGCACATGCTGGAGTGGCTGGAATCCGCCCGAAACTTTGCGCCCACCGATGAACTGCTCGATGTCGCACAAGTGGCACAACGGCTGGGACTGCCGAAGTCTACCTTGTACGAATTGACCCGGCAGCGTGCCCACATCAACAGTCATCCCTTGCCATGTTTCAAACTTGGACGGCGGTTAAAGTTCAACTGGTCAAGTGTGGTCGCATGGCTCGATGCGCTGGAGAAAGAAGCAGGTGCGCCGTGAGAGAACAACGCGGTTTCCTCTTCAAAGCGAGCGGTGCGTGGTATCTGAAGTATCGGCAGGATGTCATCGAAGACGGGACCATTCGCCGCAAACTCTGCACCCAACGGCTCGCAGACGTTAACGACCACTGCCGCACCGAGAGCGATGCCAAGAAGCTTGCCAGAGAATTTCTCAAGCCGCTGAATGAAGGCAAGATTGCCGTGGGTTCAACCATGCCTCTGACGCAATTTGTGGAGAACACATGGTTGCCTCATATACAGTCTGAGGTCCGGCCCGCGACCTTCTACGGCTATCGGCAAATGTGGAATTTGTACCTGAAGAAGAAGTTTGGCAGCCTGCGGCTGTGCGACATCAAACCAAGAGAAGTCGCGCCCTACTTGGATTGGTTGCAGAAGCACAAAGGGCCACGGGCAGCGAGGTACAGCAAGACCGTGGGTTGTATGATGTTCAATTACGCTGTCCGACCTTTGGAACTCCTCGAAGCAAATCCATTCGGGGGCAGGATGCTACGCAAGCAAGATCGCAAGCAAGGGTATGCAACGAACCTCAACGAGTTCGCTGCCATGCTTCAGACGTTCAAAGATCAACCACAGGCTCGTGCTGTACTCGGTCTGACGTTCTTTGCTGGCTTGCGACCTTCTGAAGTTCGTGGATTGAAGTGGCCAGATTATGATCCCCGATCTCGGCAGATGATGATTCACACTTCCGTGTGGAAGAAAACTGTCAACGAACCAAAGACGCAAGCGGCTATGGGTTTGGTGCCGGTCAATCAACCGTTGGCCGATCTGCTGGGTGAATTGTGGGAGCACGAACGACGCCCTGCGGAAGGATGGATTCTTCGAGGCGAGAGAGGTGGACCATTGTCGCTCGACAATTTCAGCCAGAAGACGATTCAGCCTGCGCTCAAGGCCGTTGGAATCGAATGGCACAGCTATCGCGCACTGCGCCGAGGTGCTGGTACAATCACAACGCTGGCTGCCCGAGACAAGGGTCTGGCGGCACGAGGTTTGCTGAGGCACAAGACGTTGACCACCACTGCTCAATTCTACGTTGGCGAGGTACCGGAAGAGACTCGTGCGGCTGTGGAACAGGTTGGCGAATTGTTCCAACAATGTTCCAAAATGCTGCCTCAAGCAGAACGTAATCTATCTGTAATATACTAAAACAAAGCAACTTAACAAATAACGGGCGCGTAGCTCAATTGGCAGAGCAACTGACTCTTAATCAGTAGGTTGAAGGTTCGATTCCTTCCGCGCTCACCATCTTTTCAATCACTTACCAGTTGTCTTCAAACTGATTTTTCCAGGTGTGCCGTGAAGTGTGCCGTAGCTGGCTTCGACTACGAGCCCACTGGTGGCGCACCTGGCTCCGTGTCGTTCAAAGCCGAGCGCACAATATCGAGCTCGGGGTGCTGGTATTTCATCGCAGTCTTTACGTCCACGTGCCCCATGGTTTGCATCAAAAGCTTCAAGTTCCCGGTCTTCTTCAGCACGCGCGTGCCGAAGTCATGGCGGCCGCAGTAGAGCACCAGGCTCTTGGGCAGGCCTGCCTTCGCGCGTGCCTCGCGAAACCTGCGGGCCATTGTTGTGAGGTGCCCTGAAGCGGAACGCTTGGAAGGAAACACCCAGCCTTCCTTCCGTGGTCCACACCGGACCTGGTCTGACGATCCCAATTGATGTTCTCGATGCGGACTTGGTAGAGCTCTTTTTCGTTCCTCATGCCGGTGTCACGTATGAGAATGACGACATCGCGGAAAAGCTCAAAAATCGGCGGCCGCCAATCGCATTCTGCAGCCCCGGCCAGGAGTCTTCGCTCCGCTTCATCATCCAATCTCAACGTCCGCTCCTTTTCAGGTAGGAGCCTGATCTTGGAAGCTCTACGAATGAGCTTCCACTCTTCTGCTTTGTGCAGAATGCGCCGAAGAGTCCGCAAGGCGCAGTTGGTGTTAGCTGCTGAGCCGCTGAAAACAAGCCGCTCAGCAACATCGTTATTGATTGCGTCAAGCCGCAGACCCAAGATAGGTGTCGTCGAGAGAAGGCGCCAGCCATCGTTGTAATACGTTTTCGTCTTGGGCTCGATACGCGCGGAGTCAACCCATTCCAGGAATCGCTTTGAGACCTGGCGTAGCGTAGGCGCCTTTTTGGGTAGTGGATCGCTATTCTCGCAGGCTTCTGCGAACTTGAGCGCTGCGATTTTGCGGGCCCTGCTTTCATTCGTCTCCTTGGTCGATCCGCGAAACCGCTCTCCACGGACCGTGAAGTCGTACCACCAATATTTTGAGCCCTCCTTCTTAAAGAGCTTCACGAGACTCCTCCATGTATGCCCGCACGGACGGCACTCGTGTGTTCTCATCTATGTATTCGATGAGAACTGCGACATCATAGCTGACCCGCCCTTCGATCTCCACGTACGCCGGTCCCACACCCTCATATCGCCAGCGCTTAAGCGTGGCTGGCGAGCGGTCGAGGATTTCGGCGGCTTTCCTAGTGTTGACCAGATGTGGGATCCGTTGCTGGAGATCGGCGCTCATATTCTTCAACTTGATGTTTATCTCCGCTCCTTTACCCGTGCCTTTGGTTCTCCTGGCAATCGCGTCACGTCAGCCTTTTTTGGGGGGCAAGCGGGCAGAACGCAGGAGCACTTACCTTTGAAATACTGCGATTTCGAAAAAATCAGGGCGAAGTCCAGTCGGGGGATGAGCGCCCGGCGCCAACCTCACCAAGATGTTCCTCGACTACGCCACTACGCCCAGAGAGGACGACCAGGTATTGACCCACTAACCTTGTGGGTGAACGTGTGGTCTGCACCATCGTCGATGTGACCGTTGTTTTTCTTGACAGCTATGGTTATGTGGTCGAGCAGGGCGTAAGGCGCATTGCGTTTAGCGGTGTAGGTCTCTTCGTGCTCGCGCCAGAAACAGACCGTCATCTTGCCGCCGTACGCACCGATGGTGACCGGGTTGCGACCCATGTAATCCCGAGAGCCGATCCCAACCTTGAGATCGGTCAAGGGTGACGTCATGTCACCTTCGTCTTTTTTTCTTACCTTTCACGATCCGCATGATCTGGCGGGCGGCGTTCTTGCCGTCCTTGGCGGTCGGGTTGTACCACGCAGCCCAGTTGTGCAGACCAGTCACCCCGTTGGCGGTTCCGCCAGCTTGAAGGTGCCGGACGATTGGTGTCAGGATTTCTTTCAGTTCCGCCGTCTGCTCGCGGCGTCGCTCGTTGTATCCTTTGAGTTCCTCGCGAGTATCGGCAACGGCGTCGGTGGTATCCGCCATCTCTTGGCGCAGCTTACGCGCCTGCTCTCCGAGTTGGTCTAGGTGCGCGGCAGTCGTTGTGTACTGCTGAACTGTTGTCTTGACATTGTTCTGACCATTAAGCCTTGTCATTCTATTTATCTCCTATGGCTGCCCGCCTTGCGGTCGGGCTTACGCCGAAACAAAAAAGCGCCTGCTCGACTCGTCCTCTTTACGAGTCCAGCAGGCGCTCTCTATTCACCTGACGGTCGCGGCGTCCTCTATCGTGGGAGCCACAAGTCCCGTTGACTATTCAGTTGTCCCCAGCGAACCGGGTTCGTGCTCGTCAACTAATTCGATGCCGGGTTCGACGGATTTGACGCGAGGCTTCCGTACGACTTTGTGCTGGCAATTCGTCCTGCGAATACGACGGTCGCGTAACTTGAGGAGTTTTGAGCCTCCGTTCCACGACCCAAGATGCAGCCCGCTGACAGATATTGCCATCCGCGTCTAACTTGATAGCGATCAGCATGAAGTTTTGTCCCCGCCCGCACGCCGGTCTCTGCGACGTGCTCAACTCGTGACATCGAAGCGCAGGTCACTGACTGCGTTCGGCACCACCAGCTAACAGCGGCTTTTTGCTCGAACCCTCTACCGAGCAATCTTCAAAAGCCCCAGTCATCGCCGTGCACGGGACAGCCGACATGGAGAATTACAATTTTTCGGGTCAAGCAAGGGCTTTGAGAGTCGGCAGGAAGTACTGTCCCTAAAACCCTGCTTCAGCAGGCCTCTATGGCCACTGAAAACAAGCTGCTTGAAGCAGCAAAATCCATCACCTGAAGCTGTGCCAAAACCTACAGCTTTTGTACATGAGGACTTTCGGGAGCTCGCTCAGCCTATGCAGACACCGGCAGCAGTCCGTGGCAGAAGTGATTCGCTCACTCGGCAACGGGCAGCAGCAAAATTGTGACTGGTGCCGGGTACTCGGGCGCCTGTAGGGTCGGGAGGGTGACACTTTCTTCGGTTTGCGCCAGCACGGCCTCCGCCGAATAACCCTGCCAGCCGCGCGGCGTGCCTTTTCCCAGCCACTGCCGCATCACCAGCGACAGATTGAATCCACCCAGGTGAATCAGCACCGCGCTTAGAAACATTTTCTCGAGACAAAATTCTCTCTCTTCTCGCAGTATGATTATGGGGCTCGCAGTTGAGCACAATCGAATCTCGTGGGGCGGTTCGATGCGACTCTGGCCGACATCCTCGCGTTTAACTGCGTGTCTTCTGCTAGCCACCTTTCTTTACGCTGCTGATAGGATGGCCGCTCAGACTACCAGTTCTGGCGGATTGACTGGCATCGTGTCCGATCAAGGTTATGGAGTTGTCCCAGATGCACACGTTGTCATCAAGGACGACGCCAAGGGCGTAACACAGTCAACAGTAACCGATAGTGCGGGGATCTACCGCTTTTTCTTCCTTGCGCCAGGCAGATATGCGCTCACCGTTGTCCACGATGGCTTTCGCGAAGAGAGACGGAACGTAGATGTTCTGCTCGGGCCGCCCGTCACGGTGAACGTCACGCTGAACATTGCAGCGGCAAACGAGAAGGTTGCGGTAGTTGACGAGGTGCCGCTCATCCAGGCGGAGAACGGCGACGCCTCCGCCACGATAAGACAGAAGGAGATTTCCGAAGTTCCAAACCCCGGCAACGATCTCACCTACATTGTGCAGACGACTCCCGGCGTCGTGATGAATACCGATGTCCCAAATGCGACGGGGATGAATTTCTCAATTCTCGGCATGCCGAGTAGTTCTTATCTTTATTCAATTGATGGGGTGGACAATCCTCCCACCGGGGTACTCGGCCTTCTGCTGGGGCAGAACCAAGTGCAGGAAGCGACCGTTGTCAGCACGGGCTACTCCGGTCAGTTTGGCAACGCGGCGGGCGGGAACATTAACTACGTGACCAAGTCCGGGAGCAATCAATTTCACGGCAACGCGCAATATTACTGGAACGGTCGCGTCCTCAACGCGAACGACTGGTTTAATAAGAACTCGCAACTTTCCGGCGGACTGCCGAACCGTGCCCCTTTCGACATTGCCAACCAATGGGCTGGCTCATTCGGAGGGCCAATCAAAACGAACAGACTGTTCTTCTTTTTTGACACCGAAGGATTACGGGTAATTGTGCCTTCCATCGCGCAGGTATTGATTCCGAGTCCGCAGTTTGAGGACGCAACCATCAAGAATATAGATCACCGATTCGGTGAAACGTCTGCTTCGGATGTCTTTTACAAACAAGTGTTCAATCTCTACAACGCGGCTCCCGGCGCAAGCTCAGCAGCTCCAGGCAGCTTCGCGCCCGGTGATCTGGGCTGCGCAGGCGTTCCCATATCTCCTGGCTTCGATGTCCCCTGCGTGATGCATTACCTGGCGAGTCTCAGAGTTCCCAGCCAAGACGCGTTGATTGCTAGCCGTTTGGATTGGAATTTGAGCGGCAGCGATCGCATCTTTTTTCGTGTGCAGCGCGATGGCAGCCACACTACATCTGCGTCGGCCATTACCCCGATCTTCGACGGGAAACATGAACAGACCTGGTGGCAGGGTCAGGCCATCATGACTCACACACTTGGTTCATCTGCTGCAAGCCAATTCCTTTTCGCCTACGCACATATTGAGAACGCTTCTGGTGTAGATGATCGATCCAAGGCGGTGGCCGCGCTTGGGACGCACATAGTCTTTAACCCGCCGGAACAACTGACGGATTTAGGCGACAGTTTTCAGTCCCGCAATAATTTGGCGCAGTACCAGATTTCCGAAGATTTCGTGAAAGTGACGCGAAGTCACAAGTTTGGGTTCGGCGTGAACTTCGATCGCTTCAAAACGACTTCTATCTCCTCTCCCGATGGTGGGCTGACGGTACCCCAGACGCTGGATGCGTTTTACCAAGGTGGCGCCGACCCGAGTTCCAAGGATACGGACTTCACTCAATTGAATCAGTTTTTCCAGTCCGCTACTTCGTATCCTACGGCTTACTATCACCTCGGAATCTATGGTCAGGACGAATGGCACGCTCGACCCGGGTTGTCGCTGACGGTCGCTCTCCGGACGGAACACCAGTCCAATCTCGTTTGCGAGACACGCTGCTTTGCGCGACTGGCGGGACCCTTTAACGCAGTCAGCCACGATCCCGATGAGCCCTACAAGGAGGCGATCCTGATCAATCAGAAACAAGCCTTCCAGGGCCTGGACAATGTTCTCTGGTTACCGCGGCTCAGTTTCGCCTGGCAGCCGTTTGGCGTAAAGCACAACACGGTTCTGCGCGGCGGGTTTGGAGTCTTCTATGACTCAGTGGACAGCGTTGCATCGTACTTTTCCTATAACGCTCCGGTCGTCAATAATTTCACTGTCACAGGAGATGTTCTTTCCCCCGGTGAGAACAACAGCTTGCTTTCGAAGGCTGACGCGTCCAATAAGGCATTTCTAAAGGCTTTTGATCTAGGCGAGACGCTGGCACAAATCCAAGCTACGGTTCCGAGTTTCTTTCCTCCCGCTATCGTGGTTTCTGAAAAGCACACGCACGAGCCGCAGTACCAACGATGGAGCCTGCAATTACAGCAGGCTTTCGGAGCGCGTACTTCGCTCAGCATTGGCTACTTCGGCCATCACGGGATTCACGAACTGGTTACGAATCCCAGCGCGAACGCGTGGGGATTCGGATCGCTTCCTGCAGGCCGATGTACCGACCCCATTCCAGACTGCGCGCCTGACCCGCGATTCAGCCAAGTGGTGGAGTTCGACACCAAAGCGACTTCCAATTACAACGGCATGGTGATCTCATTCCAACATCGCTTCAGTCAGTGGAGTCAGGGCGTGTTTCAAGCAAATTACACCTACGGGCACGCTCTCGATGAGGTGTCGAATGGCGGCCTCACTCCCTTCTCGAACTGGTTCAGAATGCCGTTTACGGCGAGTCCGCAGGATCCAAACAATCTGCATGGGGCGTACGGACCGGCGGACTACGATGTGCGCCACTCTTTTAACGGTAGTTATGTTTGGGAGGTTCCGTTCAAGGCTGCGTTACGCGGACATGGGCCAGATTTCCTAGTGAGTGGCTGGCAGGTATCCGGAACTGTTTTTGCCCACACCGGGTTGCCCTACACGGTTCTGGACGTACTGCTCCCGCCTGATCTCGCTAACAAGAACTATTTCTCAATTCTTTATGCAGTGCCAGTCAGGCCTATTGGTTCACCCCCCTCTTGCGGTAAACGTGCGGCGATTCCCTTGGCTCCGCATCCCTGCCTGCCTACCGAGACATCACAGGAGGGGACTCCCGGCCCGGATGCCCTTTTTGTGCAGGCTGGATGCGAGACTGGTTTTAACATTGGGAAACTTGGCGTTTCTGGCGTCTGCGACGGTGCATCAGTTTCATTTTCTCAAGGCCGCAATCGGTTTCGCGGACCAGGCTACTTCAACACCGATTTCGCGATCATGAAGCAGACCAAGATTCCGCGTTGGGAGAGCGCAACCTTGGGCATTGGTTTCCAGTTTTTCAATTTCTTCAACCATCCCAATTTTGGGTTTCCGGCTACCTGGGTGGGAACTCAAACTGGTCTGATCACTTATCTGGAGCAGCCGCCGACCAGTATCCTGGGCGGCGGGAGCGGCGTGCCCGGCGCCGATGTGGCGCCCAGAATGATTCAGTTGAAGGCAGAGTTGAAGTTCTGAAGTAATGGAATCTATTGCGACGAGCGCTGCAGGTCAAAAGTTCTCCATCATCCACACGTTACTTGTCTGTTGTGAATCGAAAATTGCGAGGTGACGCCCATCCGGCGATGGCCTACCCAAACATGCCCCACCGTGACTCTTCCACAAGTTGTGGGCTCTTCCGTTCAAATCTATGTAGAGGAGCTCGCTATTGCCTTCATCCGGCACGGTTGAAACAAACAGGCCCTTCCCGTTTGCCGCCCACTTAAGATTCCAGAGCTTATATGGTGCCTTGAAAGGGATGGTCCTCGTGAACTGCCCGGGCAAGGAATGAATTTCTATCGGCCCAAATGAGCTTCGCGCAATGGCGAGACGAGTGCCATCTGGGGAAATATCGCACAACAACGAATGTTCAAGCTTTACCCCGATGTTTGCATCAGGACTCAAGTCGAACCTGCCCAGCTCAGCACCTCGGCCCTTGAGCGGATCGAACGCGGTGACGGTCATCGCTTTTCGATCAAGACTCTCTTCTGCTACAACGCACAGCGTTGCTGGAGCTCTTGCGCAGGAGCTGAAGCTGCCGTTTTGCATCGAGAAGATCAATGCCGGCGTGCCTCCTGTGATGGGTACTCGCATCAACTTCACGTTTGTTTTTGTGGTCTCATCGCCTCCGTTTGGCCACTCCGTGAAGATGACCCATTTCCCATCTGGACTAAGATGCGCCTGCTCGACCCCACCGTTTTGAGAGGTCAAGATGGATTCCAACGCTTTACTGTTGAGCAACTGCCTGTAAAGACCGTAATAGGAATCCCGATTCCGAATCAGAACCACCGTCTTCCCATCCGAGGTCCAATCCATCACGGCATCTTCACCGTTTTCTTCAAAGGTGATGCGCTTCGTATTCGCGAGCCCTGTCCCGCCCGCCAGCAGATCCGCGACGTAGCTGGCAACGCGAGTGGTCGTCCTTTGAAATGCGATTTTCTTGGCGTCCGCAGTGACGCCATCCGGGCCAGCAAGGGAGTATCCTACCCAATTCGTCAACCGCTTCGGCCCTTCAATGATCTTCCCGGTGTGAAGATCGGGCTTCTCTATCCAGTAATTGCAAGGAGCATCGGCGCGTTCGATACTGCTAGGGCAGGGATCGGAATAGAGAAATCTACCGTCCGGCAGCCACATTGCATCGCCAATCTTGTTCCTATCTGGAAGAAGGGTCGTCTCGGTGCCTGCACCAAGGTCGCGGATGACGACACTTGCGCTGGCGCCATGATCCACGATGTAGGAGACGTGTTTGCCGTCCGGCAGGAAGGAAAAACCGCCGCTGAATCCCACGCCATCTTGCATTTCAAAAAGCTTGCGTGGCTGGTCTCCAGTCGCACCCATTAGCCAAATCTCGCGATCTCCCACGCTGCTAAGGTTGGTTGAAAAAGCAATCGAGGAGCTGTCCGGAGAAACCGCCCAGGCGAGCGCCTTGTCGCGAATCTTGCGAGGAGGGTCTCCAGAAACGGAGAACAGCCAGGCGCTACTGTCGGCCGATGACCATTGAACAGGACCTTCCGTTACAGGATGAGCATTTGTGAAAAATCTCTGGCTATCTGGAAACCAGGAATAGGTCATGATTTCCCAGTTCGCCTTGATGTTGGGCAGCGGTACCGAGTGCACCTCGTCTGTGCCGATCTTTTTGACATACATTCCAAGCGCATCGGTATAGGCGAGAAGCTTTCCATCCGGGGAAAGGGATGCCGACGTGATCTGAGTCTCGGGAGAATTGGCAGTCAACTGCGTCAGCTTGATGTCGGGCAAGGGCTGAGATGGCACGGGCTGGTGTCTGCTGTACCAAGAAATTGCGCTGGCAACCAATATTGCTACGAGTACTGCTACGGCGGTCACCCCTCGTCGCACACGAGTACCGGGCGAAACCTCGCCCTGGACCATCTGCAAAGCGGTGCGCATTTCCGAAACGTTCTGGTACCGCTGTTCGCGTTTCTTTTCGATGGCCTTAGTGATGATGCTTTCGAGTTTTCCGGGGAGTTCGGGATTTAGTTCACGCGCCGGAGTTGGTGAATTGCCGAGGATGGCAGCATGGAGCACCGGCCCGGTGTGGCCTTCGAATGCCCGGTGGCCGGTCGCCATTTCATACAGAACCAATCCGAACGAAAACAAATCTGTCCGTGCATCGAGTTTTTCGCCCCGAGCTTGCTCAGGGGACATGTAGCCTGCGGTCCCCATCGCGACTCCGGTCCGGGTGAGGAATGGATCGGGAGCCGCTGAGGGCGACCTTTCGGTTTCCACCCCGACATCGGCGATCTGTCGGCTGCCCTCGGCAGCGTCCAGTGCGTCTGCTGTGCCGGAAGCAAGCTTTACCAAGCCGAAATCCAGAATCTTCGCTTGGCCCTGGCTGGTGACGAAAATATTCGCCGGCTTGATGTCGCGATGAATGATGCCTTTTTGATGTGCCGCCTTCAGTCCATCTGTGATCTGAATAGCGATATCGAGTGCTTGCACGAGCGGCAGGGCCGCGCCATTTTCCGTTTTGCTCCGCGGAGTCGGCTTCGAAGTATCGGTTCGTCTTTCCTCCAGTAATTCTCTCAGCGTTTTTCCTTCAAGCAATTGCATGACGAGAAACGGCTGCCCCTCGTGCTCGCCGAATTCATAGATCGAACAGATGTTCGGGTGTTCCAGCGCAGAAGCAGCCCGCGCCTCACGCTCGAAGCGAGCCACCGCAGCAGGATCTTTGGTTGATTCTTCCGGCAGGAACTTCAGCGCCACCCGGCGGCCGAGTTTGATGTCCTCGGCCGAGTACACCAATCCCATGCCGCCGCCGCCGAGCCTGCCTAGGATCCGATAATGGGAAACAATCTCGTCTGCTTCGAGAGAGAAACCGAAGTCCGCGATCTGAGTCCGGACAGCAGCTTCCACGTGATCGTGTGCACTTCCATCGTAGGAGAGAAGAGCTTCTACTTCCCGGCGTAATTCCGCATCACCGTTGCAGGCTGTCTCTAGCAGAGTCGTGCGCTGGCTCGGGTCGCATTCTGCGACTCGGTGAAACAGTTCCTCGATTTGTGACCAACGTTGCGAATCCACGAGCACCTACCCGCCCTGCATTTCGCGATGAAGCCAAGTCTCGGCCAATCGTAAGTCTCGTCGCACTGTCACTGGAGAGACATCAAGGGCCTGCGCCACTTCATCCATCGAGAGCCCGCCGAAATAGCGCAACTCGACCGCCTTGCACTTGCGCGGATCGAGCTTCTCTAGGGCAGTAAGGGCATAATCGAGAGCGACGAGGTCACGGCTTCGCTCTCGCCCAAAGCTAAGCGCTTGTTCCAATGAAACGGTACGCGCGGCTCTCTTGATCGCCTGCTTGCGGCGGGCATGCTCTACCAGGACTTGCCGCATGAGCCGTGCGGCGATGCCATAGAAATGAGAACGGTCTTCCCAGCGTGGATTGCTTTGATCTACCAGCCGCAGATATGCCTCGTGTACGAGGGCAGTAGGCTGCAAAGTGTGGCTCTTGCGCTCCCTCCGGAGATGGCTGGCCGCGATGCGGCGAAGCTCTTTGTAAACGAGGGGAGTGAGGTCTTCGAGGGCGCGTGCATCTCCGCTGGCCCATAAGGCCAACAGGTGGGTGATGTCGTGAGTGATAGATAAGCTCCGCATTCATAGCCTCGAACCACGGCGATTTGCGGCATTGTACACCGGAAAAACGAGTGTCGAAACGGGCCTTCGGTCGTCGGCGCGAGAAAAAGTCGTCCGCTAATGATCGATTTCAAAGCTGATTTTCACAGTAGTAAGTAGATGGCTCGGGTGGGCTTGGGTTGGAATGTTTACCGGGGCGATTTTCGGCACAGAGGAATGCAAGGGACAAAGAACGATATGGAGGGTCACGTGAAGCGATATCAAGCGGTAGCCATCAATGCAATTGCGCTTTTAGCTCTGGCCGCGGCCAGTCACCTCCCTGCACGGGGTCAGTCGTCAACAACAGAAAGTAAAAGGCTACACCATCACTACAAGCTCGTTGATATGGGAACATTTGGCGGGCTGCAGAGTTATGTCCCAGAGGGTGCGGACATAGCCGCAGTAAGGTTCTTAAACAGTAAAGGGATGCTGGTTGGCGGTGCGGATACTTCCAGTTCGGATCCTTTTCCCGACTTCTGTTTCGTCGAGGACTGCCTAGTTGCACACGCATTCCTGGGGAACAAGAGCGGCAAGACGGACCTGGGCGCATTGCCGGGAGCCGCGAGCAGCGACACCAGCTGGATTACTGACAATGGCTTGATCTCCGGAGATTCTCAGAACGGAGAGACCGATCCTCTGATTCCGGGTCTGCCGGAAACCCACGCGGTCCTTTGGCAACATGGCCACATCACCGACCTCGGCACCCTTGATGGTGGATACGAGAGTATGTCGATGTCGGTAAACAGTCGCGCTCAGGCGGTCGGCTTCGGAACCAATGGCGTTGCCGACCCGAATTCCATCATTGGACTCGGCTACCAGACGCGGGCGTTCTTTTGGCAGAACGGTGCGATGCGGGACTTGGGCACCCTAGGTTCTGGAACGGACGCAATGGCGGCGTTGATCAATGGACGCGGACAAGTCGTTGGCTGGTCTTACACCAGTTCCGATCCGAGCGACATCTGCGCGGAAACCTATGGCTTGCCTCTAACCACTGGCTCCTTTCTTTGGGAAGACGGCAAGGGCATGCTGGACCTCGGCGGCCTGGGCGGTACTTGCACGATCGCGACCGGTCTCAATGATCGAGGTCAGGTCGTGGGCCAATCCTGGTTGACTGGAGATGCTACCCAACATGCTTTCCGTTGGGACCGCAAGCACGGGCTCATCGATCTGGGCACACTAGGTGGCGATTTCTCGAGCGCTCAGGCGATCAACAATGCCGGCCAGGCTGTCGGTGGGTCCTACATGGCCGACAACGTTCAAGCGGATGCAGTCCTTTGGAAGGGAAGCACCATGCTTGACCTCGGGACAGTCGACGCCGATGCCTGCTCATACGCGTTTGCAATCAACGAGCTTGCGCAGGTTGTCGGGGACTCCGGAGACGCGAACTGCGGATCGACGCGGGCTTTCCTGTGGGAACGGGGCGGTCCGATGGTCGACGTAAACACGCTGGTTTCCTCCGATTCTGGGATCTACGTGACACTTGCATCCACAATCAATGATCAAGGAGAAATTGGCGCCAAGGGCGTGCTCCCGAACGGAGACGAGCGTGCCGTGCTTCTCATCCCGTGCGACGAGCATCATCGCGGCGTAGAAGGCTGCGACTACAGCCTGGTTGATGCGACTGTGGCAAGTCGCCGTGTTGCCGCACCTGTGATGCAACGACCGGTGATCAAGGCACTGCCCGAGGTTGGAAGAATACCGAAGCACCGGCAGGGCTCGCCCCTCCTTCAGCAAGGCGTTTTTCATCAACACACCAGGAAGTAGTCGGTGAATCGTGCCCAACGTCCTGTGAGAACCCTTCGCACAACCGGGCAGTCTTGTGGGAGAACGCCTCCGTAGGACCAGGTTCCAGGATAATAGGCTTCGATATGAAAAAGCAGCTCCTGACATTTCGTGCCTGCAGCGCGTTGAGGTTGGTTCTTGTTGCGACTGCTTTCTCATTGCTGTTCGAAGTCGCCTGCGGCGGGCGCGCTCAAAACAATGGAGATGGTTCCGGCAACGGAAATTGTGCTGCAGCCAGCAACGCTATCTTTGCGGGCACCCAGCCCGTCACGTACAGCTTCAGTGTTCTGCACTCTTTTGCTGGACACTCGGTTCCCGCAGCGCCGGAGGGCGGTCATCCGTATGCGGGTATGGTTATGGACGGCGCAGGCAATCTTTACGGCACAGCACTAAGCGATGGCGCCAAATACTTCGGAACAGTATACAAAGTGGATCCTAGCGGCAACGAGACCACTCTCCATGATTTCACAGACGGAGCGGATGGTGGATACCCGTGGAGCCTGCTCGTGCTAGACGACCAATGCAACCTCTACGGAACCACAATAAGCGGCGGAGCCGGAGACTACGGAACTCTGTTCAAACTAGACACTGCGGGCAATCTTACTGTCCTGCACTCATTCAGTGGCGCAGATGGTAACGCTCCTCGCGGAGGCCTGATTCGCGATGCATCCGGGAATATTTACGGTACGGCTGAATTTGGCGGTGCTTCCGACATGGGAGTTGTCTTTAAGTTGAATCCGGATGGCACGTATACCGTTCTGCACAGCTTCAACGGTACGCCTGATGGGAGTGCCCCAGTTGGCACCTTATTGCGAGACGCGATGGGCAATCTGTGGGGCGTGACCGTCAACGGTGGGACTTCAGGCTGGGGAACAGTTTTCAAGGTCGACTCCGCTGGCAACGAAAGCATAATCCACACCTTTACCGGCCCCGACGGAGCATATCCCCTCGCTGGATTAGTGCGGGACTCGGCGGGTAATCTCTACGGCACCGCCTCCGCGGGAGGGACTCAACAATGGGGAATCATCTACAGAATAGATACCTCGGGGGTGTTCACGATTCTCTACAACTTCCCCGGAGGGTCGGCCGGTGCCGCTCCCTACAACGTTGTGAGAGATGTCGCAGGAAATTTCTACGGTGTGGCAGCCGGGGATGGTGATCCAGTCGCCTGTCCTATGAGCGATGGCTGCGGACTTGTTTTCAAGGTGGATTCGACTGGCAACGAGACTGTCCTACATACTTTTAACGGTACGGATGGAGCATTCGGCACAGAGCTGATCCAAGACGCAGCCGGCAATTTGTACGGGACCACAATGGAGGGCGGAATAGTCGCCTGCGACGCTAATGTCGCAACTTTCTACACCTGCGGTGTCGCCTTTAAGCTCATTGCAAATTAACAATTAAGGCGTCGTTACTAGAAACCTATCACCTATCTCACACCGGTGCGACCCGGCCGAACCTCCCGCATCCGAGAGTGCCCGGAAATGACCGCGCCCTATTCTCCCAAGCCAACGTCTGCGTACCGAATGAGAGTCAATCGGGTATCATGCCGAAATATTGACTCGGGGCTGACGTGATCCAATGTGGGGATGATTCGGTGAAGTTGTGGCGCATACACTTGTCGGTCTCGATTCTCCTCGTGGCCGGTGCTTTTCTCGTTCAATCGAACGCCCAGAACGCAACCTCCGCCGGGCTTGCCGGTGTTGTGACTGATCCGAGCCGTGCGGTTGTCCCCGATGCCGTTGTCGAGATCAAAGACTTGGCCAAGGGGATAACCGAATCCGCCAAGACCGATCGGGCTGGAACCTATCACTTTTTCTTTCTTGTGCCAGGGAGGTATGAGCTAATTGTGGCTCATGCCGGTTTTCGCACGCAGAGCCAAACGGTGGATGTGCCACAGCTTTTCGAATCCCCTCAACCCTAACTATCCCAACTATCCCAGCAACTACTCCCCCAATTTCAACCCCAATACCGGGCAATCGACTAGCAAGTTTCTGCCCAGCCCCAAAGCCAGCTTGATCTTTGGCCCGTGGGCCAATACGGAGTTGTACCTACAGGGCGGATTCAGTTACCACACCAACGATGTGCGTGGCTCGACCCAACTGTATCAACCGGTTTCGCCAGACAATCCTTACTACAACACGCCGATTTACGATACTCCGAACCCAAAAAGATACCCTTTCTAGTCGCAACTAAAGGTGCGGAAGTCGGTGTGCGCACTGCAGCCATCCCGAATCTGCAAAGCACGGTTGAAGTCTGGTATCTCCACAGTGATTCCGAACTGCTGCAGAGTGGCGACACCGGAGGCACATCTCCCTCACTTCAGTCGAGCAACCGGTACGGCATCGAAGTGGGGAACTACTACACGCCAAGCCCACATTTGGTTTTTGACGCTGACTCTGCGGACTCCCGCGCCATCTTCACTTCCGAGGACGGAGACGATTCGACGTTTTACACCTCGACCCCGGCGGGCCCTCGACTTTGTGCAAGAAACTCAAATTGCTTTGGGCTCATTCCGACCGGAGCCGGTACCTACCTGCAAAACCAGTATGGCAAGGAAGTACCCGAAGCCGTTCGATGGGTAGTTGCGGCGGGAGCTACACTGCAGGATTACAAAGGCTTTTCAGGGAGTTTGCGTCTGCGCTACTTTGGCCCGCGGCCATTGACGTCCGACGGACTCTACACCTCCCCGTCGACCGCGCTGGTTAACCTGGGGACGACTTATAAATTTAACGAGCATTGGAGCCTCGTGGGTGAAGTATTGAATTTGTTCAACCGCCGAGATCACGACGTCGACTACGCTTATGTATCGCAGATAATGCCGGCCGCCGAACTGGGGCTGCCAGCAACGCCACCAACAACTCTCGCTGGGGAGGAGCAAGTCGCGACTGCCGTGAATGCGAATGCGGCATTCACACGGGTGATGCACCCCGTTGAACCGATTCAGGCGCGATTCGCTTTACGTTACAGTTTCGGTCGCTAAAGCATAAGGTTGGCGCCATTGACGAGCTTGGTTGTCACATCGGCCTGTGATGTGCTAGGTTTCCGAGATTACTATGCGGCGGGTTTTTGCCAGTCTCGTGATCGGCGCGCTAGCCTGGAGTTTCGTTGCACCGCTGGCCTTGGCGGTGACGACGGATGCGACTCCAGCCTGCTGCCGCCGAAGCGGGAAACACCATTGCATGACCGGAGTTTCCGGCTCAATGGCAAGTCTTGGTGATCAAGACCCTGCCTTCCGGAATCTTTCGTCCTCTTGTCCTTACCGCTCCGAATTGGCAAGTCCCACGGTAGTCGTGTGGCAGGAAGCACCAAGGACATGGATGCACTGGACTCCTTCCGAACCCCTGGTTCTTCAAGCTGAGTCCTTGGCAGTACATTCATCTACTCGTTCGTCGATTTCCCCGCGCGGTCCTCCTGCCGAGTTCCCCAATCGCTGAATTGATTTGCATGTTGGCTTGAGATCCTTTCAGGCTGGCGCGATGCGTTTGCTCACAAATGTGGGGTGAGCAGACGCACACCTAGTAGACCTCCTGTTGTTGGGGATAAACCTCTTTATTTCTTTCGGAGCACAGGCCGGAATTGTTGCGCGTCGGCACGGGTGCACGGAATAGGCAAAGCCCATGAAAATTCGAATGCACGCAGTTTGGATCTCGCTCGTGCTCGTGCTTACGACGGGCCCCTCGGCCAATCCGGCTGAGGCGGTTGTGAATGACAAGAAACCAGTACGAGGGGCCCTGCCGCAGGTCTCGACGGTCCAAGGGGCGCTCGACATTGCGGGAGTCAGTCTGAAGAAGGGGGATGCGCGCGATTCAGTAATGCGGCAGCTATCGCAGCTCTATGAACTTCAAAAGCTTCGAAGCGCACAGGGAGAGGAAGATTCCTGGCTCATTTCAGCGAAGGCGGAGCCCGACGACTACGTCGGAGTGGTGAGTTTCGACTCGGGCCGAGTTCGGCGAGTTGCACGATTTCGAAAGTGGACCCAAAACGACGACTCGGTCGAACTCGCGGAGCGCCTCTGTGAATTGCTCGAGAAACTGACCGCCGAGCGCGGACAGATGGCCAATATAGAGGCTCGTTCCAGCGATAGCGGCAGTGTCTCGGTGCGCGGCGTCGAAATGATTTTCGGAGATAAGCGCGTGTCATTCAACATCGTCAGTCGAAGTAGTAGTGATGGCACACAAAAGGAAGTTCATTTGGACGAAGTGATTCAGTGACGTGGTTCGGGCCGCTCGTCTCGGAGCATTCGCGAAGGACGATGGCCGCGGAGATCATTTTAGGGAGAACATGGTGACTACGAGGTCTGTATCGTTGATGTGTCTCGCATTGCTTCCAAGCTCTGCGGCGTACCTCCACTCGCAGGACTCGACCGCTCGATCGCAACTGCCATCAGGCTCTACAAGGGCAACAATTTCAGGAACCGTTCTGGACGAGTCCGGGGCGATTCTCCCCGATGTTACGGTAATTCTTCTGAATATAGCCGCAGTTCGACTGCAGCAGATCAAGACAGGTCCGGACGGAGCCTTTGCTTTCCAAAGTGTGGTACCGGGCAACTACAAGGTCACCACTGAAAGGGCCGGATTTTCAGCGGACAATCAACTTGTCACGGTTAGCTCCGGCCGTGCAACCGCGTCTTTGTCGATCCGCTTGAAAGTGGCCGGACCCGGCCAGCAAATAACTGTGACGGCCGAGGTAGATTCCTTTCGTCCGGAAGAATCTTCAATGGCAACGAAAACGAACATCCCATTGAACGAAATACCCCAAGGGATCGGGGTTGCTAATCAAACGCTGATTCAGAACCAGCAGGACATACGTTTCGCCGACGCTGCCCAAAACATCAGTGGCGTGAATCGCGATGTGCTGGCGGCGGGTAGCATCGGCGATGCTCTCACGATCCGTGGTCTGCCGCTTGGAGTATTCAGCAACTATTACCGCGACGGATTTGCCTTTGATGGAATGGTTCCCTCCGACAATACCAATGTGGATCGAGTGGAGGTTTTGAAAGGACCGTCTTCCGTTTTATACGGGCGTGCGGCTTCTGGAGGGATCGTCAATTTGATCACCAAGGAACCGCTGCCTGTCGCGCACGGAGAGTTCTCTTTGCAGGCAGACCGCTACGGTAGTCTACGTCCTACTTTCGATATTACTGGTCCGATCGGTACAAGCGACAAATTGTTTTACAGAGTGAACGGGGAATTTGCCGATTACGAGAACTTTCGCGACGCCTTTCAGGACCACCGTTACTTTTTGGCTCCCGCGTTAACTTGGAAACCGGAACGGGCAACAACGATCCGCTTACAGTTTGAATATCTTCATGGCAGGAATACGACTGACTACGGCATCCCTGCACTTGGAGACCGGCCCGCGCCTATTCCCATCAGCAATTTCTACGGAAAACCCTGGCAGTATTCGCTACTGCAAAACCGAGTTGCCAGCGTGGATATCTCCCATACATTCGCTCAACGGTGGACTGTGCGCAGCCGCTTCCGCGCTGCGCTCACCAACTGGGACTACCTCGACGTCAGTACGGGATTTATCGAAAGTGATAATCGAACCATTGCCCGCTTCTCGGAAGATGCCGCCTATCCACTTCGTTTTTACGACTGGCAAACTGACCTCACAGGAGTTTTCAAGACCGGCCCGATCGAGCATAACGTCCTCATTGGCTTTGAGTACGGTAAACAACAAGTCGTTCAAGATGCCATCTTCAGCGACGCTCCGCCAAGTGATCTGTACGACCCCGTCCCTTTCAGTTACACGCGTCCTGACAATGCGACGTTAATCGCAAACTTCTTTAATCCGTCGTCACCGGATTACTTTCCGATCGACGGCACGACCAAACTGTTTACGCACGGCGGCTACATACAAGACCAGATCTCGCTGCTGCCCGGCCTGAAAGTCCTGGCCGGAGCGCGA
>Ga0335085_10003122_pt1 | contig 29388 bp, 20 predicted proteins | sample Lox_Sample_45_FD_206712 | JGI IMG/M metagenome (GOLD analysis project Ga0335085, IMG submission 206712) | Soil microbial communities from Loxahatchee National Wildlife Refuge, Florida, United States - Lox_Sample_4.5 | ecosystem: Environmental > Terrestrial > Soil > Wetlands | place: USA... | reverse complement strand
CGTCCGTACCGAGCACTTCTGCCTGCGGGAACGCGGCCGCCGGATCGAGGTGAGCCACTGGCTGCGCCCCGACCAGATCGACAACGACGTCTTCGGGCTGCTGGCCGGAGAGCTGTTCGCGCCCGGCTGGCTGCCCGGGGGGCAAATCCTCGAGCGGGTCTTCACCGGCGTCGTGCTGTCCTGCATCGATGACCCGCTGCTGGCGTGGAGCACGTTCTACGGCAATACCCTCGCCCGGATCAGGCGGGCATGGCGGGCGCCGCCCGCGTCCACCGACGCCGGCTTCTTGCCGATCAGCGACTTCGCGCCCCTGTATGCGCACGCCCTGCAGCTCATTCCGGCGGGCCGGGTGCTCGACGTCGGATCCTGCTTCGGCTTCCTCCCGCTGCTGCTGGCCGAGCGGCCGGGAAATGCGGTGACCGCCTCGGACCTGTCCGGCGGGACCATGGGGGTGCTCACGGCGGTGGCGGCCGCGCGCGGGCTGCAGGTGAGCACCCTGGTGTGCGATGCGGCGCGGATCCCGATACCCGACGACTGGGCCGACACGGTCAGCCTGATCCACCTGCTGGAGCACGTGAGCCCCGAGCACGGCCGCGCCGTGCTCGCCGAGGCGCTGCGGGTGGCCCGGAGGCAGGTGGTGGTCGCCGTGCCGTTCGAGGAGGAACTCAGCGCCGCCTACGGCCATGTCCGGGCGTTCGATCTCTGCACGCTCCGCCAGCTGGGCGACGCTACCGGCCGCCATTGCTCGGTGCACGACTACCACGGAGGCTGGCTGGTGCTGAGCGCCGGCTAGACATCTTCGCGGCGGGCCGCCCGGGATCTACAGGCGGGGGAGCTGGTAGCCGTGGTAGTACCACAGCGCCCCGGTGTACCACAAGACGCCGAGGACGATCGCGAGAATGCCTCCGGCCAGGGGCAGGACCCATCCGGGCAGCCGGCGGCTGTGCACCGCGAGAACCTTGGCGGCGAAGGCGCCGTAGAAAAAGCAGCCCGCGACCGAGTGGATGGCCACCCGCGCGCTGGTGAGCTGGACGCCGTAGGCGATCAGGCAGTGAACTGCGACCGGCACGGTCAGCGCGAACAGCGCGGCGCCGGTCAGCCGGTGCGCCAGCGGCACCTGGCGCGGCGGGCCCGGCAGCGGCAGCCTGCGGTACATCCACAGGGCGAGCAGGACCTGCAGCCCGGCCAGGGCCAGCGCGATGGTCGCCAGCAGCGACTTCAGCGGTACCGGGTTGGCGCCGAACAGGCTGAACGTGTAGTCCGGCTGGTGCAGCCTGCCCGCCACATACAGCGCCGCGGCCACGCCGGCGGCCAGCAGCCCGATCCCGGCCAGGCGCCACCTGGCAGTCCCGGGGCGGTGGACATCCGGTTCTGTCATGTCGCTCCCCTCGGGCCCTTTCCCAGATACCAGCCCCGGTGCGACGGCACCTGAACCGCAGCCGGCATCGCTGTCCACATCGGGCTCTGTCTCCGCGGCTAACCCCCTCGGAATTGGCCAGCTAGGGCCCGGCGGACGTCAGGTCCAGCCCGTTCTTGGTGGCCTTGTAGACCGCCTCGGCGCGGCTGGTCGCGCCGAGCTTGCGCATCACGTTGCGGACGTGGAATTTGATGGTGGTCTCCGACAGGTGCAGCTGCGCGCCGATGCCCCGGTTGCTCAGGCCGCTGGCCACCAGCTGCAGCACGTTGAGCTCACGGTCGGTCAGCGGCGACCGTGCCTGCGGGGTGTGGATCGACCGCGCCATGGCCGCGGCCGAGCGTGAGTCGAACGCGTTCCCCTTCCGGGCGACCAGGCGGATCGAATGCACCAGCTCCATGGTGTCGACGTCCTTGACCACGTAGCCGCACGCCCCGTGCTGAATGGCGCTGACCACCAGTGCGTCGTCCACGAAGGTGGACAGCACCAGCACGCTGAGCCGCGGATACAGCTTGGTCAGCCGGGCGCACAGGCCCAGCCCGTCATTGTCCGCTGCGGGTGACAGCTTCATGTCGAGCAGCACGATCGACGGGCGGGCCCGCTCGACCACGACCAGCGCCTCGCCGGCCGAGCTGGCTTCACCCACGACCTGCAGGTCGGGCTCGCGTTCCAGCAGCGAGCGCAGGCCCTGCCGGAGGATCGCGTGATCGTCGATGAGCACGATCCTGACCGGGCCCTCACCATCCGGGCCGGTGCGCTCCGCCGGTACCTCAGGCATCGTCCGCACCGCCCTTCGCCGGCCGCCGGCCGCCGGCCTCGCTCTGCCCGCCCAGGGGCAGCGGGATGTCCAGGCGCAGGAAGACCCCGCCCGGTGAAGAGCGGCGGATCGACAGCGTCCCGCCCAGCTCCTCCGCCATGGCCATCATGTTCGCCAGCCCGCGGTGCCATCCGGACAGGTCTGCCGCGCACGACAGCCGCAGCGCGCGGCGCAGCTGCGCCGGGTCGCCGGACCCGTTGTCAGAGACGCTGAGAGCGACCATGTCGTCCCGGTAACGCAGCCGGACCAGCGCGCGGGTCGCCTTGCCGTGCGCCGCGGCATTGAACAGGGCCTCCCCGGTCCACCGCAGCATCGACTGCTCGACCGGGTGCGGCAGCGGGACGGGGTGTCCGTCCAGCATCACCTTGACCTGCAGGTTGGCGGGCCGGTGGACCGTGGACAGCCGCTGCAGCAGGACCGGCAGCGGGCCCGCGGACTCCTCCGCCGGGCGGTGCAGTGCGTAGATCGAGGCACGCAGCTGCTCGGCGGCGTGCCGGCTCAGGTCCCTCGCCGGTGCCAGGCGCCCGGCGATCTCCGCGGCCGGGCCGCCCATATTCTCCAGCTCGGCCCGGCATACCTCGATGATCATGCCAACCGACAGCACGGACTGGGTCACGCTGTCGTGCAGTTCGCGCGCGATGCGGTGCCGCTCGTCGTCCAGTGCCTGCCGCTGCATCGCCGCGACGAGCTGGCGCTGCGTCTCGGCGAGCTCGGCGCTGCGCGCCGCCAGGTCCCTGGCGTGCCGCGTGGTCGCGTCGTACAGCTGATCGCTGCGGCCGCGCAGCTGGGTCGTCGCGTGGAACAGGAACGAGTTGTGCAGCGCCACGGCGGCCTGGTTGGCCAGCACCCGCAAGATGGCGCGGTCGGTGCTGGCCACCTCCAGCCCGGCGCTCGGCCGTGCCGCTATGCCGCCGACCGGCTCGTCGTCGAGGGTCATCGATACCCGCACCCAGCCCTGGGCGCTGTCGCCGGACTCGACCTCCCAGGGGCGGCCGCGCAGCACGGTCAGCTGTTCGTGCACATCGGCGGGCAGCCTGCTCTCGTCGTCGATGAGCTCACCGCAGGCCACCGCGAGAAACCTCGGCCGCGCGGCCGGCAGCACCCCGTCGGCCACGACGAACAGCAGCCAGTCCGCCCGCAGGTGCGCAGTCGCCGTCCGCACCACCCACTCGACCAGGGTGCGCGGGCCGGCGGCGGTGCGCACCAGGGCCCGGGAGATGCCATCCAGGGCCTGCACCGCGTGCTCGAGGCGCTCCGCGGAGCGGACGTACTCGGGGTAGTAGGAGCGCTTGCCGGAGCGGAGGCCGGTCAGGGCATCCAGGTCGCTGCTCGGGCGGGCATCGCGTGCCAGCTTGTACGCCGGCGTCGGCGTCGGCGGCACCGTCATAGCGCGGCCCGGAATAGTGTCTCGATGTCTCCGGCGCTTGCCTCACGGGGGTTGGCGGCCAGGCAGGCGTCCTTCAGGGTGGTCTGGGCCAGCCGGGGCAGCGAGTCCTCGCGGACCCCGAGCTCGGCCAGCCGCTTGGGCACGCCCACCTCGTCGGCCAGTTCGCGCACCCGGTCGGCGAGCAGCAGCGCGATCTCGGCGGCCGGGACGCCCTCGGTGGCGATGCCGCCGGCCGCGGCCAGCGGGACGAACCGCTCCGGCCGGGCCTGGGCGTTGAACCTGATGACATGGGGCAGCAGCACGGCGTTCACCACTCCGTGCGGGAGGTCCAGCAGCCCGCCGACCTGGTGGCTCATCGCGTGCGTCGCACCCAGGATGGCATTGGTGAACGCCATGCCCGCCTCCAGCGACCCCTGGGCCATGGCCAGCCGCGGGCCGGTGTCGTGCGGCCGCAGCTGCGCGGCCCGCAGATGGCGGGTGATCAGGCCGACGGCGCTCAGCGCGTGGTTGTCCGTCAGCAGGTTGTGCGCGCGGGACACGTACGCCTCGATCGCATGCGTCAGCGCGTCCAGCCCGGTGGCGGCGTTGAGCCAGTCCGGCATCGTTGTCAGCAGGCGCGGGTCGATCACGGAGATCTCCGGCACCAGCGTCCGGCTGATGATGGTGATCTTGATGCGGGCCGCGGTATCGGTGATGACCGCGAACTGCGACACATCGGCCCCGGTGCCCGAGGTGGAAGGCACCATCACGGTCGGCGGGATCGGGTGCACGACCCTGTCCACCCCCTCGTAGCCGAGGATCCGGCCGCCGTTGCCGGACAGGATCGCCACGCCCTTCGCCGCGTCGATGCACGAGCCGCCGCCCAGCCCGATGATCACGTCGCCGCCGCTCTCGGCGTACCGCTCGAAGGCGGCTTCGATCTCGTTGTCCTTGGGATTGGGGGTGATGCCGTGCCACACGACCGGGCGCAGCCCGCGCTGCCGCACATAGGCGAGGGCCTCGTCCACCCAGCCCGCCTCCATCAGCCCCGGATCGGTGACCAGGAACGGTCGGCGGGCACCGAGCCGGGCCGCACAATGACCGAGTTCGGCCAGCGCCCCGGGCCCGAAGACGATCTCCGGCGCGTGGAATTTGGCCAGCGGAAAGGGCGACGGCCTGCCCGTCCCGCCCCGCTGCGGGCCGGGCAGCTGGCCGCGGCTGCTGTCGTGCCATCCCCCGGCGGCGGGCACGCCGCTCTCCATCATCGCGAGGTTTCCCGGAAGATCAGGCACAAGGACTCCTGCCCTGATAGGCGAACTATGCCCACATTACGCCGATGTCGATGACCCGTTACGAAGACATTTCCGGTCAGGCCGGCTACCGACGACTGGGCAGTCCCGACGCCGTCCTCCTAGGCGTCCTGATCTGCCCATTCGGATAGCTCTCGCGGCGCCTGGCCCGCTGGACAATGAGCACTGTCAGATGTGCCCCCGCAGGCGGGGCACGGGCCGCGATGGCAGGCTGGCCGCGACCGCGTGGCTGTCGGTGTGCGGCAAGGGAGATGAGCATTCATGACCGTAACCCTGGACCGGAATGTTGAGGCGTTCCTCGGCGCCCCGCGGCAGCTGTTCATCAACGGGCAGTGGGCCGATGCGGCGTCGGGCCGGACGTTCGAGACACCCAACCCGGCGACGGGCGAGACGCTCGCCCACGTCGCAGAGGGGGAGGCCGAAGACATCGACCGGGCGGTGCGGGCCGCGCGGCGGGCCTTTGAGGCGGGCCCGTGGGGCAAGATGACGGCGTCCGAGCGGGGCCGGATCATCTGGCGGATCGGTGACCTGATCCTGGAGCACCTGGACGAGCTTGCCCAGCTCGAATCGCTGGACAACGGCAAGCCGTTCGCGGTCGCGCGGGCCGCCGACGTGACGCTGGCGGCCGACATGTTCCACTACATGGCGGGGTGGGCGACCAAGATCGAGGGCAACACGATCAATATCTCGGTGCCGTATATGCCGGGTGCGAACTTCCATTCCTATACGCTGCGGGAGCCGGTGGGGGTGGTGGGGCAGATCATTCCGTGGAACTTCCCGCTGCTGATGGCGGCGTGGAAGCTGGGGCCGGCGCTGGCGACGGGGAACTGTGTGGTGCTCAAGCCGGCCGAGCAGACGCCGCTGACCGCGCTGCGGCTGGCCGGGCTGATCGCCGAGGCCGGGATGCCCGAGGGCGTGGTGAACGTGGTGCCCGGCTTCGGTGAGACCGCGGGCGCGGCGCTCGCGGCCCACCACGACGTGGACAAGGTCGCCTTCACCGGTTCCACCGAGGTAGGCAAGCTGATCGCCAACGCGGCGACGGGGAACCTGAAGAAGGTCTCGCTGGAACTGGGCGGCAAGAGCCCCAACGTGGTCTTCGACGACGCCGACCCCAGCGCGATCGCGGGCGCCGCCAACGCGATCTTCTTCAACCACGGCCAGTGCTGCGTCGCCGGATCCCGGCTCTACGTCCAGCAAGGCCGCTTCGACGAGGTGGTCGACGGGGTCGCGGAGATCGCCAAGTCGATCAAGCTCGGCCCCGGGCTGGAGCAGGACACGCAGATGGGCCCGATGGTCTCGGACGAGCAGCTGCGCCGGGTGACCGGGTACGTCGACTCCGGCATAGCCGAAGGCGCCACCGCCCTGTCCGGCGGCGCGCGGCACGGTGATCGCGGCTACTTCGTCGAGCCCACCGTGCTCACCAACACGCACCCGGGGATGACGGTCGTACGCGAGGAGATCTTCGGCCCCGTGGTGGTCGCGGCGCCGTTCAGCGACCTAGACGAGGTCGCCGCCGCGGCCAACGACACCCCGTACGGCCTGGGCGCGGGCATCTGGACCAAGGACATCTCCAAGGCCCACGCGCTGGCCAAGAAGATCAGAGCCGGCAGCATCTATATCAACTGCTACAACGTCTTCGACGCGGCGCTGCCATTCGGCGGCTACAAGCAGTCCGGCTGGGGCCGCGAGATGGGCCACGAGGTCCTCGAGGCCTACACCGAGGTCAAGGCCGTCACCACGCTGCTGTAACCGGGCCGGCTCAGGCGGGGGCCAGGCCGCTGCGGCCTCGCCCCCGTCCGGTCAGTCCACGACGTCCTTTGCCGCCCGGGGGAACTTTCCCGGCCGACCGGGTGCCGCGGCCGGGCTCGGCCCTCGTACCAGAGCCCGGTCGCGACCAGCGCCCCGCCGACACGGGCGGCCACCGTGCTGCCCAAGGCGAGCGTGCGTCCATCACCCCGTCGCCGGTGCCCGGCTTAATGCAGAGATCTGCGATGATGACCTCATGGGGCACCTCCCGCTCTGGCCCGTGGCCAGCGCTTGTGACCCATGGGAATGCCGCCGGGCGGTTTTGGCAGGGGGCGAAGGTTGGCTCTGGCCGGGCCAAAGGTTGCCTTTCCCGCGAGCCTAAAGTCCCGATGCCCGCGGAACGCGCCGGGATCCGGCGCTATCAATCAGCTGGAGACCCCGTCGGTGGCCCGCCGGGCCCGGGGTGTGCCGGGCCCGCGGTGTGCCGGCCGCTTCGGGGCCAGCGGCTCAGGCGCTGGCGGGATTTTCGTGCCGGGCGCCGAGCATCTCCCGGTGCGCCTGGCTGACCGCGTGCCGGAGCATGAACGCCCCGATGATCTCGAACGCCCCCAGGACGGCGAACCAGATCCCGACCAGCACGGCGAGCACTGTCACGGACGACACAGGAGTGGCGGCGACCACGATCCCGGCGATGAGGCTGATGATCCCGAAAAAGATCCACCAGCCATGCCCGCGGACCGAGCGCCCGGAAAGGCCGGAGATCAGCCACGCCAGGCCCTGCACGATCCAGGTGATGCCGATCATCAGCCCGATGATGGCCGTCGTGAGGTGGATATGGCGGATGAGCACCACCCCGATGACGATGAGCAGGGCGCCGGCGATGCCGAGCCAGGTGCGGTGCTGTTCATCGCGGTCGAACACCCGGACGAGATGGAAAATCCCGGACAGCACCAGCAGGATGCCGAGCAGCACGGCTATCACGTTGAGCGAGCCGGAGGGGTGGAACGCGACGACCAGCCCGAGCGCCAGGGTGATCACCCCGATCAGCAGTGAGGTCTGCCAGGTGCTGGTGGCCAGGGCCAGCTGCCAGGCCGCCGGCTCATCGTCTGGAACGGGCACCGGTGCCCCGGATTCTTCCGTCGGCATGTAGATCCACCTTTCCCGCAGCTTGGCGCTCGCGTGACCCCCGCCACGACGATCTTCGGGCCCGGGGAATCGCCGCGCATCACCCGCCAGGGGTGTTTTGGCTGGCCGGGACCCGCAGGCCCAGGATGAGGCATTCCGCCCGTCCGTGCCCGCGGGCACGGACGGGCGGAGCCGCGCCGACGAGCTCAGCTCGCTCGCTAGCCTGCGGGACCGCGGCGTCCTCAGCGAGGAGGAGTTCCAGCGCGCCAAGGCGAAAGTCCTGGCCTGATCGCACCCGGATCGCCCGTCCGGGGTGAGGCGCGGCCGGGCGCCGGGCCAGAGCCTGTCGGGATATGAGCCGACTCACGCCACCCAGCCGCCCCGGGCCGAGACTTCTGCTGTCCAGCGTGCCGGTGCCGTTGCTGGTGCTGGTGCTGGTGCTGGTGGCTGCCTGCGGGTCCGGCGGCCCATCCGGCGGCTCCGCGTCGGCGAGTGGTTCGCCGCACAGTGCCGCCGCCTCGCCTGGGGTTCCCGCAGCGGTCTGCCCGGACGTGGCCGCGCTGCGTGCGTCGCTGGCCAAGCTCACCAGCGTCAGGATCAGCGCGGACACGGTGAACGAGCTCCAGGCCGACGTGCGCGACGTCCAGGCGAGCCTGTCACGTCTGCGCACCGACGCGGGCAGTGCGTGGAGCGGGCAGATCAGCAGCCTGAACTCCGCCCTGACCAAGCTTCAGGCCGCCGCGCAGGCCCTCGCCGCGACACCGGGCACCAGCAGCGTGTCCGGTGCGGTCGCCGCGCTCGGCGGCGTGGTGGTGGCGGCCAGGCAGCTGCTGGCCGCGGCGGGCTCGCACTGCCCGTCTCCGTCTGCCGCAGCCAGTACCTGACCGGGGCCGCCGCAGCCAGTACCTGACCGGGGCCGCCTCGCCGGTACGGGGGATCTGACTCACCCCCGCCGGGTGAGGCGGGTCCCGATCAGAGCCGGACACGCTGGATGGACGTTCCGTGGCTGGATGGACGGTCCGTGGCACGAATCCAGCGCGATATCACCACGGCAGTGGGGCCGGAGCCGTCCCCGCGGATTCGGCGGAGGTGACCTTGTCTGACATCGGCGGTGAGCCGGGACCGGCCACCGCGAAGCAGGAGCTCAGCCAGGACGAGCGGGCCGAGCTGGAACGCCTGCGGGCCGAGGCGGCCGAGGCAGAATCTCTCCGCGCCGAGCTGGCCCAGCTCCGCAGCCAGGGGACCGCCGCGGGCCGGCGGACAATCAGCTGGCGGACTCCCGTCGCGGTGGTGCTCATTACGATCGGATGCCTGCTCGCGCCGATATCGGTGCTCGGCATCGGGCTGGCCAACCAGGTCTCCAACACCAGCCGCTACGTGGCGAACGTGGAGCCGCTGATACACAACCCGGCGATCCAGAACGCCCTGACCGACCAGCTCACCAACCAGATCACCAGCCACCTCAACATAACCAACTACACCAATCAGGCCGCCGCCCTGCTCACGAGCAAGGGCCTGGACCGTGTTGGCACGCTGCTCAAGAGCTTCGGCCCGTCGATCGCCAGCGCCATCACCGGATTCATTCACAGCCAGGTGCACAGCATCGTGACCGGCCCGAAGTTCGCCCAGGCCTGGATCCAGGTCAACACCGTCGCGCACCAGGAACTGGTCAAGGCGCTGTCCGGGCAGGGCAAATCCGCGATCAGCGTCAGCAACGGCCAGGTCGTCATCGACCTGGCCCCGTTCATCAATATCGTCAAGCAGCAACTGAGCGCGCGCGGGTTCACGCTGGTGAACAGCATCCCGGCGATCCACCCGACGTTCGCGCTGTTCTCGGCGCGCTACCTGGTGAAGGCGCAGACCGCCTACCGGCTGATCAACAATCTGAAGATCTTGCTGCCGATACTGGCGCTCCTCCTGATCGCCCTGGGCGTGTACATCGCCCGGGGCCACCGGCGCGCCCTGGTCGGTGCCGGGCTCGGCTTCGCCGCGTCCATGTTCCTGCTCGGCGCCGGCCTGTCGTTCTTCCGGAGCATCTACCTGAACAGCGTGCCTCCCGCCGTGCTGCCCAGTAATGCCGCCGCCGCCCTGTACGACACGCTCGTCCGGTTCCTCAGGGACGCGCTCCGTACCCTGCTGGTGGTCGGGCTGGTCATCGCGGCCGGCGCGTTCTTCACCGGGCCGTCTACCACGGCGGTGCAGACCCGTTCTGCGGTCCGGTCGGGACTGGGCTGGATCCGGAGCAGCGGAGAGCGCCTGGGGGTGAACACCGGCCCGGTGGGCCGGTGGACGTACGCGCACCGCAAGGGCGCCCGGATCGGTGCGGTCGCGCTCGCCGCCCTGATATTCGTTTTCTGGGGGCGGCCCACCAGCCTGGTCGTCATTTTGATCACCGTCTTCCTGCTGGTGGCTCTCGGGCTTATCGAGCTGATCGGCAGGCCGATGGCACGTCCGGAGGCGGCCGCCCGGCCGTGACGCGGGCCGCCCGGCCGTGACGTGCCGCCGCCCCCCGGGTCGCCGTTCCCCGGCGCCCTCATCACCCCTGGCGGATGATCTCCCGAATCCGGGCTCGGACCATCCGCCGAGGGTGACGCGGCGCCCGGTCGCGGGCTGCCATTGTTGGCCGCGGGGTACAGGTTTGCCGGGCAATGCAGCGACGAAGGGATTCCGATCATGGGCATGTCAGCCAAGGCAGAGGTCGACGACGCTACGAGGGAGGCGCTAGCCGGGCTGGCCGTGGGCGACCCGAGCCTGCTGGCCCAGGGCCTGGAACTGCGCGCGGAATGGAAGGCCACCAGCGGTCTCGACGATCGCAGTTACGCTCTGGTCAAGCTCGCCGCCCTGATCGCACTCGACGCCCCTCCGGCGTCCTACCTCTGGCAGGTGGCGAACGCACTGGATGCCGGGGCTACGCCGGCCGATCTCGTGGGCGTGCTGATCGCCATTGCACCGCAGGTCGGCGGGCCGAGGCTGGTGGCCGCGGCGCCTGAACTCATGGTCGCCCTCGGCCTGTCCCTGCCGGACGAGTCGTAGGGCCCGGCCACCGAGCCAACCGAACAAGGAGGCAGTGATGATGATGCGGCGACGCCCGTTGCTGCGCGCGGCCGCGGTAGGCGGGACCGCCTACGCCGTGGGCCGGAGCAGGGGCCGGGCAAGGGAACAGCAGGCACAGGCGGAAGACGAGCAGGACCAGCGCATCAGCGACCTCGAACAGCAGCAGCCACCACCACCACCGGCGCCCGCGCAGCAGGAACCTGCCGCGCCAGCGACGTCGCCGATGCTCGATCAGCTGAACCAGCTCGCCGCCCTGCATCAGCAGGGCGTCCTGACCGACGCGGAATTCAGCTCCGCCAAGGCCAAACTGCTTGGCAGCTAAGCACGATCGGCCCTGCCCGCGCGGCGCTCTCCGTCAGCGGTACCGGTGCGCGGGCAGGGGATTTGGCCTGGGCCTGCCGCCGGTCACGAATGGGCATCACTGCCGCTCGGTTACCTGGTGCCCCGGGAGAAGCTTGGCGCTCATCTTGACCGCCTTGACCGCGCCGGTGGCGCCCGCCTGCAAGGTCAGGCCGACCGCGAGGACGATGACGCCGAGGATGAACAGCGTGTGCGACTCGAGCATGAGCAGGCCGATGCGGCCCAGGGCGTAGGGAGGAGTGCAGACCACCGCCCCGATCGCCCCGCCCACCGCGGTGGCGGTCAGCTTGTCACGTTTAGAGTAGGTGGGCTTTATGCCGGTGAGCCGGGCCGGAACAGCGACATAGGCCACCATCATCGCGCCGATGACGATGCTCAGTGAGAGCCCGAACCACCGCGTTCCCCAGCGGGTGAGCACCACCGTCGACAGGCCGAGAAAGACGCCGAGGACCGCGCCCGATCCCAGCACCACTGCCAGGTGAGACCGGGCCCGGCCGAACGCGGGCCGGATCAGCGGCGGGCCCGGCTGGGTGATCGCGAACGCGAACACGGTGTTCAGGAAGAAGCTCGCCGCGGTGATCGCGGCCACGGCGAGCACGATCGGGATCACCACCGGCCCGGTCAGCACGTGAAACGACTTCCCGTGCAGCAGATGAGCCTTCAGGTCGATCATGGCGGCCCAGATCCACATCGCCGGCAGCACCTGGATCAGGGTCAGCCGCCAGTTGGTGAACAGCAGCTTCACCCCCTCGAACAACATGACGACGGCACCCACGGCCAGGGCGAGGGGAGCCAGCCACCGCCGGGAGCGGCTGAGCCGCAGGACCACCTCCTCCACGGCCGCCAGATCACTGTCCCGCACGGCGCGGACGAGCTGGCCGAGCTGCTCCTGCCGGGTGACCCGCCGGCCCCGTCGGGCGCCCCGCCCCGCCGCCGCGCCGGCGGCGGCCACCGCGGGCGGGCCGGAGGCATCGTCATCGCCGGGCGGCGCTGGCGGCAGCTCGGGTGCATTCCCTTCGGTTGCCACTGCGGGATGCCCTTCGCGAGCCGTCGTGAGCTGACCGGCGCCAGGTCCGGCCGGCTGAGCCAGGGACCGTACGGGTGTCGGCGCCACCGGGGCCTGTGTGCCGTATGAACCTAACCACGGCCGGACGGCCTGCTTCTTCACCCGCGCCGGGTGAGGTGCCGCGGCACCCGGCGCGGCATCGTGCTGGTCATGACAGAGCTGACAGCTGAGGCTCCGTCCCGGCGGGTGCCGCGCTACCAGCTCGACGTGGGGCTGGGGCGGCTGACACCGGCCGAGCGCACGGCGAAGGGCAAGGCGGCCCGGGCCGAGGTACCACGGGACAGTCATGCGGGGTTCGACCCGCTACCGGGCCGGCCCGATCCGATCCGGCTGCTGGGGGATCAGGCGAAATCGCGGGTGCCGGAGCTGGTCCCGGTCCGGTGGGGCCGGATGATCGTGTCCCCGTTCACGTACTTCCGCGGCGCGGCCCTGCCGATGGCCAGTGATCTGGCCGGCACTCCGGTCTCCGGGCTGGCGGTTCAGGCGTGCGGCGACGCGCATCTGTCCAACTTCGGCATCTTCGGCTCGGCCGAGCGCCGCCTGATATTCGACGTCAACGACTTCGACGAGACGCTGCCCGGCCCGTGGGAATGGGATGTCAAGCGGCTGGCGGCCAGCCTGGAAGTTGCGGCCCGCGGCAACGGGTTCCCCGGCAAGCAGCGCCGCGAGATCGTGCTGGCCGCCGTGGCCCGCTACCGGGAGGCGATGCGCGGCTTCGCCGGGATGACCAACCTGGACGTCTGGTACGCGCACGCGGACATGGACCAGGTCCGGGCGCAGTTCACATCCCGGCTGACCGCACGGCAGCGCAAGGTGGTGGACAAGAGCCTGGCCAAGGCGCGGACCAGGGACAGCATGCAGGAGGTAGCCAAGCTGACCCGCACCGTGGACGGACGGCCGCGGATCATCTCTGACCCGCCGCTGCTCGTGCCGATCAATGAGCTGCTGCCGGCGGAGGCGGACCGGACGGCGATGGAAGCGCAGCTGACCACCCTGATCACCAGGTACCGGCGCACCCTGGAGACTGACCGCCGGTATCTGCTCGAGCAGTTCGAGTTCTGCGACATGGCCCGCAAGGTCGTCGGCGTCGGCAGCGTCGGAACCCGCTGCTGGATCATCCTGATGCTCGGCCGGGACGAATCTGATCCGCTGTTCCTGCAGGTCAAGGAGGCAGAAGCGTCGGTGCTCAGCCGTTTCGTCGGCGCCAGCAAGTACACGAACCAAGGCCAGCGGGTGGTCGCGGGACAGCGGCTGATGCAGGCGTCCAGCGACATCTTCCTGGGCTGGCAGCGGATCGAGGCGGGGCTGGACGGGCGGTCCAGGGACTTCTACGTCCGGCAGCTACGGGACTGGAAATTCTCCGTCGACATAGAAACCATGGTTCCGGCCGGCCTGCGGCTGTACGGCGCGCTCTGCGGCTGGACCCTGGCCCGGGCGCACGCCTGCTCCGGGGACCGGATCGCCATCGCCGCCTACCTCGGCGGCTCGGACGTGTTCGACCGGGCCATCGCCGACTTCGCCGCCGCCTACGCCGACCAGAACGAGCGCGACCACCAGTCGCTCGTCGAGGCCGCCGCATCGGGACGGATAACCGCCGAGCGCGACGTGTGACCGCCGGCTGACCGGGGCAGGCGGGCGCGGCGTGGTACTCGACCTCCTGCTTATCGGGCTTGCGATCACTCTCGAACCGTTTCCGCTGACCGCCTTCGTCCTGATCCCGCCTGAACCGGCTGCGGACCTGGCTGGACGCCCACCAGGAGCAGGTGATCATCGCGGTATGCCTGCTGCTGGCCTTCCGGCTGGCCGGCAAGAGCATCTACCTGCTGGTCAGCTGGCCACCGGCGGACCCTGTCCCGCCCGCGCAGTCATCCGCCGCCCGCGCGGTCATCCGCCGCCCACGCGGTCATCCGCCGGGCGGTTCGGATGGCGCCCGGAACGCGGCGACCAGGCGGGCCACCAGGGTGGCGAGGAATACCTGGCCGGTCAGCGCCTCCATAACGGCGATCGCCCGGCCACCATTGCCGCCCGCCGTGAAATCCCCCTAGCCGAGAGTGGTCAGCGTGGTGAAAAGGTACGGATCAGTCCATCAGTCCGGCGCACGCCGCGCCCCATCCGTACCGGGTGAATCCGCCCGCGGCGACGGTTCGCGGCAAAGGTCCGGATCACGATGGTCCGGTGTCGCGCCGACACTGATGTCCCCCGTCCGGGCACAATCCTGTTATTGACAACCCGCAGACCTTTTTGGATACATTCACAGACCTGGCTGAGGATGATGTTGTGGGCGGAAAAGGTGGCCCGGGGGGACTGCCGGGCGAAGCATCGCGGCCGCGACGCTCCTTGCGGGCGGTACACGTCCCGGAGGCGGGCCGCGCTGGTCTCGACGTGCCGATTGAGACGAAGCTGCACGCGCCGTCCCTGCGCCCGGAGTGGGTCGAGCGCGCCGGTCTCGTCCAGTATCTGGCTGCCGCCACCGCCAAGCTCGTGCTGGTCGACGCGCCCGCGGGCTTCGGCAAGACGACTGTCGTGGCGCAGTGGCGAGCCAGCGCCACAGAGAGCCGGCCGTTCGCGTGGATCTCACTCGACCCGGGCGACAACGACCCGGCCCGGCTCTGGTGGTACGTCACGCACGCGCTGCGGCGGGCGTGCCCCGAGTTCGGCGGCGAGGCAACGCCGCCGGAGCGTCCCGCCCAGGTCCGCGATATCGCCGGAATCCTGCTCCCCAGCGTGATCAACGAGCTCGCCAGGCTCTCCGCGCCGGTGGTGCTCGTGCTCGACGACTACCAGGTGATCACCGAACCGAGCTGTCACGAGCAGATCGCCTTCCTGCTGCAGCATCTCCCGGCGTCGGTTCAGGTCGTGCTCATCACCCGGACCGACCCGCCGTTGCCGCTGGCGGGGCTGCGGGCGGCCGGTGACATGGCCGAGATGCGGGCCGCCGAACTGCGCTTCGCCGCCGCCGAGGCGGCCCAGCTGATACGGGCTATCTCCGCCGCCGACCTCGCCGAGGCCGACCTTGCCGTGCTCGTCGAGCGGACCGAGGGATGGCCGGTCGGACTGTACCTCGCGGCGCTTTCGCTGCGCGGCCATCCAGCACCGAGCGTCTTCGTTCGCCAGTTCACCGGCGATAACCGGTTCATCGCCGACTTCCTGGCCGAGGAGGTGCTCGCCCGCCAGCCGGCCGGGATCCGCCAGTTCCTCGCGCGGACCGCCATCCTCGGGCGGTTCTGCGCCCCGCTCTGCGATGAGGTGGTCGGGTCGGCCGGCGCGGCGGAGATCATCGACACCCTCGAGCGGGAGAACCTCTTCATCGTGCCGCTCGACGCCATCCGGCAGTGGTTCCGCTACCACAGCCTCTTCGCGCAGGTGCTGCGGGGTTATCTGGCCAAGACCGAGCCGGACATCGTGCCGGTCCTGCACGAGCGCGCGAGCGCCTGGCATCGGCGGTCCGGGTCGGTGGACGAGGCGATCGGTCACGCGCTCGCCGCCGGTGATCGTGCCGGGGGTATCGACCTGATCGCCGGTCACTGGTACGCCTACGTAGATTCCGGCCGGGTGGCGACGGTTCGCGGCTGGATCGGCTTGCTCGGTGACAGCGTGATCGGCGCTGAACCGGTGGCGGCGCACTGCGCGGCGTGGGCCGCGGCCCTGGCCGGCGACCGGGAAACCGTGCGGCGCTGGCTCCCCGTTATGGAGGCGGCGGAGCGCGCGGAGCCGCTGCCCGACGGCATGCGATCGCTGAAATCCTCGGTCGCGCTGCTGCGCGGCGTCTTCGGATTCGAGGGGTACCGGGTGATGCGCGAGTCGGCGGCCACGGCCGCCGAGCTGGAGAATGACCCGACGTCGCCGTGGTACGCCCTGGCGAGGGCAGCGCTCGGCTTCAGCCGCTACCTGTCCGGTGAGCCGAAGGCGGCGGAGGGGCCGCTGGAGGAGGCGGTGTCCAGCCAGGCGGCGATCCCGCTGGTGCACGTGCTCAGCTTGTCGGTGCTCTCGCTGGCCGCGGCCGAGCTGGGCAAACTGGCGCGAGCGCAGGAGCTGGCCGAGGCGGCCCTCCGCCTCGGCACCCGCGGCGGGGCCGAGACGCCGCCCAGTGCCATCGCCTACATGGCCGCGGGTGCGGCGTATGCGGCGCGGGGGCAGCTCCCGGAGGCCCGCAGCGAGCTCGAGCATGCGGTCCGGTTCCGCCAGCGGGTGCCCGGGATCAGCCCGTGGGCCACCGTCGAGGCCATGGTGATGCTGGCGCAGGTACTGGTCGATATGGGCGACCGTCCGGCCGCGGCGGCGGCCATCGATCAGGCACGGCTGGTGCTGGTTTCGCTGCCGGACCCCACGGACGCCCTGCTGGCCCGGCTGCTGCGGCTCGAACGCCAGGTCGCGGGCCGGCGAGCCGCGTCGCTGGCGGACCCGCTGACCGAACGTGAGGTGGCGGTGCTGAGCCTGCTCCAGGGCACGCTCTCGCTGCGCGAGATCGGGCAGGAGCTGCACCTGTCGGCGAACACGATCAAGACCCATACCCGGGCGATCTACCGCAAGCTCGGCGTCTCGGCCAGGCGTGACGCCGTGGCGAAAGGCCGCGAGGCCGGCCTCCTGTGAGGTGCCGGATCAGATCAGGTCGAGCTCCCGTGCGCGCCGGACCGCCTCGCTGCGGCGAGCCGCCGACAGCTTGCGGTAGATGCTCCGCAGATGAGTCTTGACGGTGTTCACCGAGATATACATCTCGGCCGCGATCTCGGCGGTACTGAGCATCCGCGACAGGTGCCCGAGCACCTCCTGCTCGCGCTCGCTGAGCCGCTCGACGACCAGCGGCGCCCCCTGGCCGGTCTCGGCCGGCCGGGCCGGGGCCACCGCGGGGCTCACCAGGCCGGGCCCGAGCATGGGCCGGCAGGCATGGGCCAGGTCGGGATCACACCGCAGCACCCGCCGAATCCAGGCCTGCTCCAGGGCAAAGGACAGCCGGAGCTGCTCGGGCCTGCCGAGCCGGAGGGCGTGCTCCAGCGCTTGACGACCGCGCGCGGCGTCACCGGTCCCGTAGTGGAGCCGGGCATCGACCAGCCATCCCTCCAGACGCACCTGCTCAGGCGCCGCACGGGAACCTTCCGCCCCGGTGTCCAGTGCGCGCCGGGCGGCTTGATGATCGCCGGCGGCCAGCCACACCTGGGCGAGCGCCACCGCGGTGCCGTTCGTGGACGGCGGGCCGATGCGCCCCGCGGCGGCCAGCGCGGCCTGCGTGTCTCCCCCCGCTGCGTACGCCCGCGATTCGAGGAATGTCAGCCGCTGCTCCAGCCAGCCGGGGGGCGACCAGCCCTGCCGTGCGCGGCCGATCAGCTCGGTGGCGGCCGCCGGGTGGCCCTCGGCCAGGCGGCACCGCGCCGCGACCTTGCAGGCGACCGCGTTGACCAGCTTGTCCGGGCTGACCCGCAGGGCGGCATCGGCCTGCTTCAGCTGGCCATGCGCCTGCCGCAGTTCGTTACGTTCCAGGTATACGGTCGCGAGCGCGACGCTCACGGCCGCGGTGACGTGCTCGGCGAGCCCGTCGCCGCCGTTCTGGTCGGCCGCCGCGGCGTCGCCGGCCAGCTCCACGGCACGGCTCAGCCGTCCCCGCAGGACCTCCGCCAGCGCGAGATGCCCGAGGCCGTCCGCACGCTCGTACGCCACCTCCGGGCCGGCGGCGGCGGCCACGGCCGCCCCGAACGTGGCGGCCGCCTCATCGAGGAGACCGGCCCGCAGCTCCGCGGCCCCGCGGGCCGACAGCACCTGCGCGCGAATCCCGGGATGGCGGGCCAGCAGGCTCGCCGGCAGCTTCCCGACCAGGGCCTCCGCATCAGCGGCCGCAGCCGTCAGGGCACCGAGATCCCCGCTGCGGCGGGACACGGCCACCTGGATCAGCGCCGCGGCCAGCCGGGCCGGGATGTCCTCGTCGGGGGGAAGACGCTCCAGCAGGCTTTCCGCGGTGGCGAGCGCGGCGCCGCCTGCCCCGTCCGCCGCGCCGGCCAGCTCCATCGCCGCGATCACGAGCAGCGGCTGCGGTTGCGCCCAGGTCAGGCCCGCGGGAAGGCGGCGGAACCCGTCGGCAAGCGGCTGATGGCCCCGTGGCTCGATGAGCTGGCTTATCGCGAGTTCGTCGCAGACTATTGCGGCCGCGAGCGGCCAGTCACCCGCTTCCGCGGCGTGCCGCACGGCTTCGGCCAGCCATCCGTTCCGCTGGTACCACCGGGCGGCCCGCCGATGCAGGTCGGGCAGCCGGTCAGCGCACTCACTGCGGAGCTTGAGGCGCAATACCGCGGCGAACATCGAGTGGTAGCGGTACCACCCGTGCCCGAGCGGCTGGACGAACGCGTTGGCTCGCGCCAGGGCCGGCAGCGAGTTGCCCGCCTCCGGGTCGCCGACCAGCTCGCCAGCCAGGCCGGTGCTGATGCAGTCCAGGATGCTCGTCCGCAGCAGCAGATCGCGGACGGCTGAGGGCTGGGCGTTGAGGACCTCTTCCACCAGGTAAGCAGTGATGGCGCTGTCTTCGGCGTCCAGTTCCTTGACGAACTGCTCCGGGTCGCAGCGCCCGTCCAGGGAAAGCGCCGCCAGGCGCACGCCCGCCGCCCAGCCCTCCGTCCGCCCGGTGAGGCACTCGAGCGCGGCCGCGGACAGCCTGATGCCGTGGTGCGCCAGCAGCGAGCCGGATTCGGGCACGCTGAAGGCGAGGTCGTCGGCCCGGATCTCGGTCAGCTCCCCGCTGAGCCGGTACCGGTGCAAGGGCAGGATCGGGTCCGCCCGCGACGCAACCACGAGATGCAGGCCCGGCCCGGCGTTCCTGAGCACGTAGTCGAGCCCATCGAGGGTGACCGGCTCGGTCAGCCGGTGCAGGTCGTCGAGGACCATCACCACCGGCGGGTTCTGCGCGGCCAGCACCGAGGCCAGCCGGAGCAGGAATTCGTGACCGACGGCGGTCCCGCGGGTCCCCGCCGGGACCCGCGGGACCCCGAGGCCGGCCCCCCGCAGAGCCGCCGCGACGTAGGACCAGAAGACCCGCGGCCGGTTGTCGTAGCCGTCGAGGGTGATCCAGGCCAGGGCGCCCGGATGGGTGCCGGCCGCGGCCCACAAGGCGATGGCCATCGTCTTGCCGGCTCCTGGCGGGCCAGTGACCACGGTCAGCGGCCCGCGGACGCCGCCCGCGATGAGGCTGTCGATGCGCGGGCGCCCGACGGCCCAGCTCGGCAGGCCGGGCACGGTGATCTTGGACATCAGGACCGGGTCGTCAGTACCGGCCTGCCCGCGGGAGCGGGCTGCCCCGCGCACCTCGGTATCGGTATCGGTATCGGTCACCATCAGGGCACCTCTTCCGGCCGACGACGGCCGATCTGCCAGTCGCAACCCGCACGTGCCGCAAGAATCATGTCACTGTGCGTAGTTTAGCGGGCTAGCCCGTCTGCCTACATCCCTTTCTCGCGCGCATCAGGGTGATCTGTCCTCACCCGCTGCGTAATCTCACCAGGGTGACGAATTCACCCGCCGTGAGTGGGGCGCGGCGGGTCGCAAGGCACGACCGTGGGAACTTGGGCATTGCTCGTTCCGACCGGCTGGGGGCTGTGGTGCCATCGTCCTACTACGAGATCCGCGTAGTCGGGGTCATACCGCCCGAGGTTCTGCTTGACTTCGAGCGGCTCACCGCCTCGGTGGAGCCGATCGAAACCGTGCTGCACGGACCGCTGCGGGACCAGGCCGCGCTGCACGGGCTGCTGGCCCGGCTGGAGACCTTCGGCGTTCAGGTCGTGGAAGTGCACCGTCTCCATCACCAGGATCCGCCGCCCCCCGCCGGGTGATCGCCCGCTGCTGACCTGTTTCCCAACGGGTGATACGCGGCCTCGCGAGGGCGCCCCGACCGTGGCCCCGTGGCCAGATACCCCGACATCGGCCAGCACGGGCCGGTCGGTGACGTGCTGATGCCGGCGCTCCCAGCGCCATGAACCCCAGACCCCATCCTCGTCTGGCCCGGCGCCGCGTCAAGCGCCGGGCCGCATCGGAGCCACATAGGCTGGGAACGGTAAAGCCGGGGAACGGATGGCCTCGCGGGCGGACGTCCCCGGCAGATGACGGGCCTTCCCGGGGAGCGGATGCTGACATGAGGGCCAGGGAGCGGATCACGATCCGGCGCGGGGACGGGGCACCGGCCCGGCGGCTGAGGCGGTCGGCGGGTGCCGCCGCCGTAGCGGTGCTGGCCCTGCTGGCGGCGGGGTGCTCGGGCAGCGGGCACAGCCCCACCCAGGTCAGGCCCGCAGCCAACGCCGCATCCAAGGCCGCGGCGGCCGCGCGGGAGGTGAAGATAACGCCCGCGAACGGCGCCGCGGATGCCGACCCGTCCGCGGGCATTACCGTCACGGCGGCCCGCGGCACGCTGACGAACGTCACCGTGCACACCTCGGGCGACGCCGTGCCCGGGAGCTTCGGCCCGGGCAGCACGGTCTGGCACAGCCGATGGGCGCTGGACGTGTCGCAGACCTATACGGTGACGGCCACGGCGTCCGTGGGCGGCAGTGGCAGCCTCACCACGACGAGCACGTTCCGCACGCTGACACCGAGCCGGACGTTCCGGACCCAGATCTTCGAGGGCGACCACCAGACCTATGGCGTCGGCATACCGATCATCCTGTCGTTCAGCCAGCCGATCACCAACAAGGCCGCGGTCGAGCGGTCCCTGCAGGTGACGACCTCGCAGCCGGTGGTTGGCGCGTGGTACTGGGACGGCAGCCAGAACCTGGACTTCCGGACCCGGGACTACTGGCCGGTCGGCACCACGGTGAGCTTCACCGGGCACCTGAACGGTGTGCAGGGCGCGCCGGGCATGTACGGCGCCCATACCCTGACCCAGACGTTCGGCATCGGCGCGTCCCTGGTGGCGATCGGGAACACGGCGACGCACCGCACGCAGATCTACTACAACGGCAAGCTCCGCTACGACTGGCCGATCAGCTCCGGCAGGCCGGGCGACAACACCCCCAACGGCAGCTACCTGACCATCGAGAAGGCGAACCCGGTGGAGATGAAAGGCCCCGGGTACGACCTGATGGTTCCGTGGTCGGTGCGGTTCACGTTCAGCGGCGACTACTACCATGACGCCTACTGGTCCGTGGGTGAGCAGGGCTTCGACAACGTCAGCCACGGCTGCGTCAACCTTTCCCCGGCCGACGCGGAGACGTACTACAACCTCGCCGTTCCCGGTGACCCCATCACGATCATGGGCAGTCCCAAGGGCGGCACGTGGGGCAACGGCTGGACCGAGTGGTTCCTCAGCTGGCCGCAGTACCTTTCGGGCAGCGCGCTGCACCAGGCGGTACAGGCCGGGCCGGGCGGCAGCACGTTCGTCGACCCTGCATCGCTGCCGGCCTCGACCGCGTCCGCGCCGCTGCAGACCGCCCCGGCCAACAACGCAGCCGCGAGCTGAAGAGGCCGGCCTGACCGCATGTCCGCCGCCGCGCACTGCCCGCACATCCCGGGACCTTCGGCCATAACAGCGTGGACATGATGAGGTGTCGGATCCGGTAGCGGAGGAGCATGGATCACCAGTTCTGGGCCGGAAGCAGGCCGTGACCGTCGGTACCGTCCCTGGTTCGCAGGAGACGGCGACGGCGACGGCCCGCCCGCGTGAAGGAGGCGTCATGGCGGGTGGCCTGCTGACTGACCTGTATGAGCTCAACATGGCCGCGGGCTATCTGCGGCGGGGGATGACCGGCCGGGCGACGTTCAGCCTGTCCGTCCGGCACCTCCCGGCTGACCGCGGGTTCCTGGTCGCCGCGGGCCTGGAGGATTGCCTGCGGTTCCTGGAGGATTTCTCCTTCACCGCCCGGGACCTGGATTACCTGCGCCGCACGCACGGCTTCGGCCAGGACACCCTGCGCGCCTTCGCGGGCCTGCGGTTCACCGGGGACGTGCGCGCCGTGCCGGAAGGGCGGGTGATCTTCGCCGGTGAGCCGCTGCTGGAGGTGACCGCGCCGGTCGCCGAGGCGCAGCTGGCGGAGACGGCGCTGCTGAACCATGTGACCTACCAGACCAGCGTGGCCACCAAGGCGGCACGGTGCGTGCTGGCCGCCGGCGGTGCGGAGCTGGTCGACTTCTCCTTCCGCCGCACCCAGGGCATCGAGGCGGGCCTTTCGGTGGCCCGCGCATCGGCGATCGCCGGTTTCACCGCCACCAGCAACACCGCCGCGGCGCGGCGGTTCGGGCTGGCCGCCGCAGGTACGATGGCGCATTCGTTCGTCGAGGCCTTCCCCGATGAGGTGCAGGCGTTCACGGCGTTCGCTGAGGACTTCCCCGGCACGGCGACGTTCCTGGTGGACACCTATGACACCGAGGGCGGGGTGCGCGCCGCGATCGAGGTGGCCCGCCGGCTGCGGCTGGCCGGGCCGGTCGGGGTCCAGCTGGACTCCGGGGACCTGGCCCGGCTGACGCGCTCGGCGCGGCGGCTTCTCGACGAGGCCGGGCTGCCCGGCGCGCGGATCTTTGCCAGCGGCGGCCTCGACGAATACGCGATCGCCGCCCTGGCCGCCCAGGGGGCACCGATCGACGCCTACGGCGTGGGCACGAAATTGGCAGTCCCGGCGGACGCGCCGTCCCTGGACAGCGTCTACAAGCTGGTCGCCTACGCGGGCCGGCCGGTGATGAAGCTGTCGGCCGGGAAGGCCACCGAACCGGGCGCCACGCAGGTCTACCGCGGCCCGGGCGGCGATGTGATCACGCTGCGGGAGGAGCCCGCGCGGGCGGGCGAGGAAGCGCTGCTCGTTCCGGTCATGTGGCGGGGCCGGCGGCTCAGCGGCCCGGAACCGATCGCGGCGGCACGGCTCCGCTGCCAGGCCGACCTGGCGCGGCTGCCGGCCGCCGCGCGGGCGCTGCGTGACCCCGCGCCGGTACCGGTGCACCTCAGCGAGCGGCTGCTCAGCCTCCAGGACCAGCTGGCCTATGACCTGCTGAGGTAGGGATCTTCCGGCGGCGCCGCCTGGGCGGCGCCGCCGCGGGCAGCCCGCCCCGGGGGTTACGGCACAAGCTTCGCGGCCCGTCCGGGCGGGCCCGCGCAGTTGCGATATTTCACGGTCATTGTGCCGCCTTGATCATGGCTGCGGCAGAAGAATGTCCGCTGACACCCAGCCCGGTCGAAAGTTGCTGGGCAGAGCCGCAACGGCGTTGGATTGACAGGACAGGCATCCTGCGAACCGGCTGATGATGGGGACTAGATTGAATTACGACGTCGTGGTCATCGGGGGCGGCCCGGCGGGGTCGGTGGCGGCCATTCAGGCGGCGCAATTGGGGGCCCGGACGCTGCTGGTGGAGAAGACCGGCATGCTGGGCGGGACAACCACCAGTGCCGCCATCAACGTTCCTGGCCTGTTTCACGCGTGGGGCAGGCAGGTGATCGCCGGCATCGGCTGGCAGCTGGTGAACCGCGCCGCACAGCTCGGGGGTGACCGCCTGCCCGACTTCACCCGGTACGACAGGGCCCCCAACATGCTCCAGGTGCGCGTCAACGCCGCTGTCTACGCCGCGCTGCTCGACGAGGCCGTCCTCGGCTCAGCTGCCACGCTCGCGCTGCACACCATGCTTGCCGCGGTCGGCAGGCAGGACAGCGAATGGCGGGTGACGTTGTGTGGCAAGGAAGGGCTGCGCGACGAGCGCGCCCGCGTGCTGGTGGACTGCACCGGGGACGCCAATGCCGTGGCGCTGGCGGGTTTCGGGCTGGAGCGAAACACCGAACTCCAGCCCGGGACGCTCAGTGTCAGGCTGAGCGGATACGACCCGGCAAGCCTGGACTACACGTTCCTCGATCGCGCCTACGAAGACGCGGTGGCCGCGGGTTCGCTGCTGCCGGGCGATCTCGCCATGCACGGCGACGGGGTGCGCACCTTCTTGCGCCAGCGAGGCGAGAACTCCATGAACGTCACGGGGATCGACGCCAGCACCAGCGCGGGCCGCACCGCGGCAGAGGTCACCGCGCGTGCGGTACTGATGCGGATCTACCGCTTCCTGCGCGGCCAGCCGGGCCTGGAGAACCTGACCGTCGACTTCACCGCCGCGGAGTGCGGTATCCGTGAGAGCTGCACGATCCGGGGCAAAAAGCGGATCACCGCGCGGGATTACGCCAGCGGGCGATGCTGGGAAGACGCGGTCTGTTACAGCTTCTACCCGATCGACGTCCACCGCCCGGGCGGCGACGGGATCGATCTGCAGCCGCTGAAACAGGGGACGTTCCCGACCATTCCCCGGGGAGCGATGCTTCCCAGCGGCAGTGCCTGGCTCCTGGCCGCCGGCCGCTGCATCGCAGGCGACCAGGAGGCCAACTCGGCCTACCGCGTGCAAGCGTCATGTATGGCGACGGGCCAGGCGGCGGGCGCGATGGCCGCCCTGTCGGCGCGGTCGGGTGTCGAGCCCGGGGAACTGGCCATCGGCGATATTCACCAGGCGCTGCGGGCGCATGGTGCCATCGTGCCCGGTGACATCCGCTGATACGACGGCCGCGTCAGGGTCAGGCGGCGGCGGACTCGCGGCAGATGTGGCAGTCCTGTTCGTATCCGGTCAGGCTGGCGGTCACCATGTTCCCGTGCTCCGCTGCGGTGGGATCGCCGTAATACGCACGGGCCAGCGCGTCCGCCGTCGCGCGCCCACGTGCCATATAGCCGGGAATAACGTGATCGAGATGGGCACGGTAATGTGACCGGGATTCCGCCAGCTTTTCGAACAGGGCGTAAAGGGAAGCAGCGGACATGTCCCGCGCCGGGAGCCCCCAGCCGTCGAGGCTCAGATCGCGCATGATCCCCTGTGTCTTGTGCTCGTACCCGATGGCGATGCAGGGGACACGGGCGGTCAGGGCAAAGATGACCGAATGGAACCGGTTGCCCACGAGGTAGTCCAGGCCGGCGATGAACGAGGCCACGCCCCGGAAGTCAGCCTCGGTTTCCATCACGATCGGCCGGGTCTGCCCGCGGCACAGCCCCGCGACTGCTCGCGACGCGATGCGGTCGTCGTCCCCTCGATCAGCGGCGGTGGCCATCGGGAAGATCACCACGCGGTGACCGGGGAGATCATGGACCCGGTCCACGAACCCCGCAAGCTCCGCTTCGAGGGATGCCTGCTGCCCTGGTGGCAAGCAGCGGCGTACCGTGACGCCGACCAGGACATCGGCCGCGCCGACACCGTGTGACGCCCGCCACGCGTGCCGGTCGGCCCGGGACCGGCTGGGCGGGTCAAGGCTGAAGGCAGAATCCACCGCCCGGCGCGCGACGCCGGCCGGCAGCCGCAGCTTCGCCAGTTCCGCCATGCTGATGTCTTCGCGCGCCAGCACCAGGCGTGCCCGCCTGAGCGTCTTCGCCACGATCCACGGCACCAGCTTCCCGCCGAACGGGCCGTAGGACTGTGGCGCGCACACGACCGGCGTCCCGAGCCGTCCCGCCAGAATCAGCGGCAGCAACTGGTAAACGACCCGGGGGCCAAGCCCCGGCCGGGCGGCTCCCTGCAGGTACCCGCCCGCCACCACCAGCGAGACCAGCAGGTCGGCCCGCTCGATCGCCGCCAGTTCCGCGCCAACCTCCGCCGGAAGCCACCTGGCGGGCCGGCGGTACCAGCGGGCGGGGGCGACGAACCACGACATTCCGATGGCCAGGACCAGCGCCCTGCGGGCGGCCCGGCGAAGACGCGAGACACGCTCGTCGTCTGCGTACCGGCGCATCGAGCCGAGGTTCCGCACGCCTTCGAAATACCGTTGACGCCGCGGATCTTCCATGCCGGCTATGTCAACCTGGCACCCTGGGAACGCTCTCTCCACGTGCCAGATAATTGCGTGCAGGAGTGCGGCGTCGCCGGCGTTCTGCCGTGCGTAGCCACCCACTATCAAGACATTGCGTCGAGTAGCCATTTGTTGGTCCACGATTCTTCTGCAGGCAGCGTATTGCTGGCGGGGAAATCTATGGGGACTTTATCTGGCCCGGCAATCGTGCCGGGATACCGATTTAGTGGCATTCGCCAGATTTTGGGATATTCCCTGGGCTGCGGCGAATCCGTCCCGGATTCACCTGCGGTGATCCTTCCAAGTCGCAGGGTATGGCCTGTCGCGCGCGGGCGCTATGGAAGAAGCAAAACGTCGTGGCCTGAATTGGATCTATTCAACTTGCGTCTGTAGTGTCGCCTGCTTCAGCCGGGGGCAAACAGGAGAATGATGTGACCCTGCTCACATGCCCGCCTGCTGCCTCGACGGGCAACTCCGGTGAGCGGGCGGCTATAGCTCGATATGTGAGCCCATGATGACAGTGCGTTCGCGGGGCAATTGGAAATATTCGGCAGCATCCGCGGTGATCTGTGAGGTGGCCAGGAAGAGGCGTTTACGCCACTGGCTCATGCCGGGTGCATTGCCCCGGCGCAGCGCGATGGTCGAGAGGAAGTAGGACAGGTCGCCGTCACCGAGCGGACGTTCGATGTTGGCCTGGCGGATCAGCGGGATGAGGGCGGGGACGTTGGCCTGGTCCATGTAGCCGAAGCGCGCGGTGACGTGGGTGATTCGGTCGTCTTTGTGGCCGAGGGCGTCAATCGTGAGCCGCTGTGAGGTAGGGACGTGCGGGACGGGTGTGGTCTCGATCGAGAGGATGAGGACGTGCTCGTGCAGGATGTGGTTGTGCGTGACGTTCGCGCGCAGCGCCAGGGGGGCGGTGGCTTTGCCGCGGTTAAGGAAGACGGCGGTGCCGGGCACCCGCTGGAGCGGTGGTTTCATGGCATGGATCCGGTCGATGAAGGCCTGCAGCGGTCCCTCGTCGCGCTGGCGCTGGCGGGTGACGAGTTCGCGGCCGCGCTGCCAGGTGGTCAGGATGGTGAACACCGCGATGGCAATGAGCAGGGGAAGCCAGGCTCCGTGGACGAGCTTGGTCAGGTTGGCGGCGAAGAAGAGCAGGTCGACGGTGAGCAGGGCGGCGGCGCCGGGCACGACGATCCAGGCTGGCGTGTGCCAGTGGCGTGCGGCGATGTAGAAGAAGAGCAGGGTGGTGATGGTGATGGTGCCGGTCACCGCCATGCCGAACGCGTAGGCCAGCGCGGCTGAGCTTTTGAAGGTGACGACGAGCGTGAGGACCGAGGCCAGCAGCGCCCAGTTGATCCACGGGACGTAGATCTGGCCCATCCTCGTCTCCGAGGTGTGCGCGATGCGCAGCCGCGGGAGGTAGCCGAGTTGCGCAGCCTGCTGGGTGACCGAGAAGGCGCCGGTGATGACCGCCTGCGAGGCGATGACCGTCGCAGCGGCCGCGAGGAACACCATGGGAAGCCGCCCCCACCCGGGTACCAGCAGGAAGAACGGGCTGCGGATGGCGCCCTTCGGGTTGCCGAGGACCAGTGCGCCCTGCCCCAGGTAGCTGAGAATGCAGGCGGGGAACACGAGGATCAGCCACACACGCGTGATCGGTGCGCGGCCGAAGTGCCCCATGTCCGCGTACAGCGCTTCTGCCCCGGTGACGGCCAGCACCACCGCGGCCAGCGCGAAGAACGCGATCCCGAAGTGGCCGACCAGGAAGCCAAGGGCGTAGCTGGGGGACAGGGCGCGCAGGATCTGGGGGTGGGCGGCGATGCCGCGCACCCCGCAGGCGCCGATCGCCGCGAACCAGATCCCCATGACCGGCCCGAACAGACGCCCCACCGCGCCCGTGCCTATCCGCTGCAGCAGGAACAGGCCGACGATGATCCCGGCCGTGATCGGTACCACCAGGTCGGCCAGTGACGGCGCAGCGATCTTGACGCCTTCGATGGCGGAGAGAACGGAGATCGCCGGCGTGATCACGCTGTCGCCGAAAAACAGCGAGGCGCCGAAGATGCCAAGCGCCGCGAGCACGGCCTTCGCCCGCCGCCCGCCGGGAAATCCCCGTCTGCGGATCAGGGTGATCAGCGCCATGATCCCGCCTTCGCCGTCGTTGTCGGCGCGCATCACCAGCAATACGTAGGTGACCGTGACGATGATCATCACAGACCAGAAGATCAGCGAGATGATTCCGAAGATGCTCTCGGTGGACACGGCGACCGGGTGCGGGTCGCCGGGGTTGAAGACCGTCTGGACGGTGTAGAGCGGGCTCGTCCCGATGTCTCCGAAGACAACCCCCAGGGCACCGACCGCCAGCGCCGTCTGGGCCGTGGCACGCTGTTTCACCACCGCAGTATTTCGCTAGCCCCAGCCGACCGGAAGCGCAACGCGCTGCTCACGGCGTCGGGGCGAAGCCGAGCCCCGCTTGTCGACCACGTTGGCCGGTGGCTCACCGGCGTCGACGGCGGCGCCTTGATCGCCCTGCCCTCACCGGGACGGCCGCGCCTCGATCGCTCTGCCCTCACCGGATTGGGCGCTACGTGAACTCGGGTTCGGCCGGTGACGCCCGACCGAGGGCGTTGCGCCGTGCGGGAACCGTCAGGGATACCATCCGCCGCCAGCCGCCGAGCCTTTCGTAGACGTACACGGCCTGGACGCCGGCCGCCAGCATGGCCGACTTGGATCTGGGCCAGCGCAGAATGCGCCCCTGGTGCGCCAGGACAGCCTTGCTGACGTCGCGGTACACACCGATCTCGGCGCGGGCCGTCGCGCGCAGCGCGCGCCTGATGGTTTCCGCGTGCCCGGCCGCGGCCAGCCGCAGCAGCTCCTCATGGCAGTAGGCGAGGTGGTTGTCCTCGTCATCGGAGATCATTCTGATCGCCCGCGCAATGTCCTGGTGGTGGCCGGCGTATTTCCGCAGCGTCCGCATCTGCTCCGACGCACGCTGCTCGGTGACCCGGCTGTGCGCCAGGTAGGTGATGATGTCCCGCTCAGTCAGCTGCTGGTCGCGCCGCAGCTGGTCGTGGGCTAGTCCGACGCCGATGGACTCGAGCAGCATCGTGTAGTCGGTGTCGGCCGGCACGGGCACCGGGTCCAGGCCCCGCTTCCGCAGCAGCGCCCGGAAGATGCGCCCGTGCTTATCCTCATCGGCACCATGCCGGGCGATCTTCGGCGCCAGGTCCCGGTGCGGCTCCGGTACCAGCGCCGCGATCCGGCCGTTCTCCCAGCCGCCCTGCGCCTCGCCGCTGGCCGCGATCGAGCAGAACAACTGGAACGCCTGGTCGTTGCCGAAGATCTCCTCGAAGATGCCCCTGGCCGAAAGCATCCCT
>Ga0335085_10003121_pt1 | contig 29389 bp, 31 predicted proteins | sample Lox_Sample_45_FD_206712 | JGI IMG/M metagenome (GOLD analysis project Ga0335085, IMG submission 206712) | Soil microbial communities from Loxahatchee National Wildlife Refuge, Florida, United States - Lox_Sample_4.5 | ecosystem: Environmental > Terrestrial > Soil > Wetlands | place: USA... | reverse complement strand
GCCAAGGTGCTCGGTGGCTCTTTCGCTCGCGGGGCTTGCCGTTTTGGTACTTCCTCCGGCGGTGGCTTTTTCAGGATTGGGCGATGCACCTCATCCTTCAAAATGCCCACCAAAAAATCTTTTCCATTGGGCCGGCAGTGCCTCGCAACTCCCGAAAACTGCTCACGATGCGACTGGATGCTCAGCCGCGTGCCGACGGTAATCCGCGAGCGAATCCGGATGCAGGCGCCGTGGGTGGAGCGGTTCTCCATGCGAGCTGGAGACGCGTGAACTGTTCCACTCTGGTCCTCCCACGTGGCTTCTACCAGGATCATCACCGCTACTCGCGGCTCTGGTGTACCTCCGCTCATACCCCCCTACCGGCAAGTCAAGCATGCAGGCCCAATGCCAACCCGTATCCTGGATCGCTGGTAACATAAGCATTTACTAAGACATGGAGGGCGAAGGAACTCGTCGGCGGACTATCGAAAGTCCCGGCCAATGGTACTAATTCAATTATGACCAACGGGCCAGTGACACCTGTTCTCGGGTACAGTGTAATGGTAAGCGTTGCAACACACCGGACCCCTACCCCGGCCTGCAACCCTGAGGTGAAACGTGGTCCTTTCCGCAGCGCTTCTCCTGCTTTGGTTGCCGGCTGGCGACTCCCCGAAAACGATGGCGAGCGATTCTGCCGCCACACCAAAGGCGGCTTTAGAGACTCGGGCCTCTTCCCCTTCCAAGGCGGAACTCCCCGAGGCCCCCATCGCCAAGGTGGATGAATCCAGCGAGTCAAGCTCGGCGTCCATTCAGCCTTTCTCAAGCGCTCCCATCAAGCCGGCCTTCGAGCGTCCTGTCCCGACACCGCGCCAGCAGAAGCTCTGGTACACGTTCATGGCCGCAGGCCACGGAGCCGCAGCGTTTGACGCGTGGTCCACGCGGAAGGCGATTTCCGGGAATTACGGAACGGAGGGCGATCCATTTCTTCGCCCATTCGCGCACTCGAATGCCATCTATGCGGCCACGCAAGTGAGCCCGGCGGTGATGGACTACCTTGGCCGGCGCATGATGACGAGCAGCCACCCCACGCTGCGGCGGTTCTGGTGGTTGCCCCAGGTGGCGGGCGCGAGCTTCTCGTTCGCGTCGGGCATGCACAACTACTCGCTGACCCAGTAAATATCCTTCCCTCCCGGAGCGGCCTCCGCAGTTCTTGATGTGGAGGCCTGACGATTACGACTCCCGCCTTTCCTTCCCTCTCCCATTCTTGCGTTTCTGCGTTATAGTAGTTTGACCTCGCTCACGCCGTGATCCGCCCGGCACTTTTCGGGGAACATTTTGTTCATGGGCGGGTTATGATTCTGGATTCTGGGAATACGCCACAGCGCCGTGGGGGCGCTGGCAGGAGGCGGAGGACAAAACGGTATGAGAAAGCCAATCTTGGGAGTGGCTATCGTGTTGGCGGCTGCCTGCGCGGCCAGCGCACAGGAGAACACCAACGCCCCGATCCCCGCGCGCGCCACGGAGAATGTTGCGTCATTCGAGAACAACTCCACGGTACAAGTGAATTTGTTCGACACTTCGAGCAGCGAAGCATTCCGCTTGTCTACCCCCACGCCAGCCACACCGGGACCAGCGGCGGCTCCCGCTGCGGCGCCAGCCCCGATACCCAAATTTGTCTGGGGTGAGCGCGACGATTACCGGTGGCAATTGTGCCTGGGCGGGGAATTCTTGAGGTTTCGCTCAAAGGTGTTCGACGCGAGCATGGGCGGCTTCAATACAACGATCAGCTACTACACCAACACCTGGTTTGCCGTGGAGGGGAATTTCGTTACAGGGTTCGCACCGCCGCTGACCGATAACAACCACGTAAAGTATTTTCAGGGTTCGGGAGGTATCCGAATCGGCGGTCGCCGCGCGCGATTTGAACCTTGGGCGCACGCGTTGGTGGGCGGAGCGCATATGCAACCGCAGACCGCGGCAGGTGACCGAACGGCACTCGCCGTGACGGGAGGCGGAGGCGTGGATTTCCGCATCAATTCCCGATTGTCGCTGCGAGGGGAAGCAGACTATATCTACACTCAGTTCTACCACGAGTCGCAGGATAATTTTGCGGCCAGCCTGGGCCTGGTGTTCCACTTCTAGCTGAAAGCCTCGCACGAAATTTACAGTGAAACGTTGGCCGGAAAGCGGGCGATTCATTGACACCCGCGCGCAGCCGGCTGTAGTCCGCCTCTTTTCTTTTCTGGCAGTGTTATACTCGCCGCAGCATGAAGGGCTGATCCTCCTGTTCGCGAGGGTAAATTGTGGCGACTAATCCGATAGTTGCTCTTCGGGCCAAGGACCGTCGCTTTTATCTCTCCCTTGCGATCCTCATAGCCGCAGTCGTTTTCGCGGGTTTTGCCCGCACGTTTTATCTCAACGGTTACTTTGCGCGGCTCCATCTTCCAGTGCTTTTTGTTGTCCATGGCATTGTTTTCTCATCCTGGATTGTCCTGCTGGTCGCGCAGAGTGCGCTTATTTCCGCGAAGCGTGTGCGCGTCCATCGTCGCCTAGGCTACGTCGGTATTGCTCTCGTCGTAGTGATGGTCGTTCTTGGTTTGATGATGGCAATCCGTTCTGCGCAGCGCGGATTTACCCCGCCAGGTGCGCCGCCGCCGCTTTCTTTTATGGTCATCAATTTCACGGACATGGTTATCTTCCCCGCCTTTGTCGGCTCCGCCATTTGGTTTCGCAACCGTCCGGAAATCCACAAACGGCTCATGATCGTCGCCACCATTTCAATTCTGGCCCCCGCCACCGCACGCATTGTTCTTCTTTTTTCTTTTAATGCCATTCTGTTCAAAGCTTATGGGATATCTCTCGCTGTGTTGCTTTGCTGCATGCTCTACGATTACGTCACGCACCGCAAAGTTCATCCCGCCTACATTTGGGGCGGTCTCATTCTGCTCATCTCCGTTCCGTTGCGCCTGTATATCGGCGGCACGGCAGCATGGCTGTCTTTTGCTCACTGGATCACCGGCACTTGAGCGGCTTATATGAGAAAACCGTCCGCCAAGTTGCGGTGTCTATGATTGGGTAATCGAACCTAACGTCTTACGGAGTCCCTATGCGCCGCCGCACTTTTCTGCATCATGACCGCAGCTTTGACGTCCCACGCCTTGGCAAAACGCCTCGCCGTCCCCCGCCCATCAATCAGAAATTCTCTGCCACGGATAACCATGTAACCACTGGCCACGCTGGCTACAAACCCTTCCACCGTATTGCAAACACCCCATCCGCCCCCAACCTTCTGGGCGGGCATATTCCGCGCAGAATTGGCATCGGCATTCTGGCTAGGCGGCAAGCTCTCTTGTCGGAGAGGAGAGTGGCGCGTCCGCGCAACGTGTTGTAAATTAGAAGTCTACATGCTCGGTTCCCCGGTAGCTCAATGGTAGAGCATTCGGCTGTTAACCGAAGGGTTGCTAGTTCGAATCTAGCCCGGGGAGCCATTCTTCTCCTTTAGTTTCACCGCGGTACCGCAAAGCTGACAACACCGTTGTGTGGGTGCAAAACGTCAAGTGTGGGTGCAACATCGGGCTTTTTCGTTGGAATTTGAAATCCGATGCCCACTTGCTCCGCAATCTTCTTTCGAAATTCAACGTCTTCCTTCAGCAAAGAATAATTGTCGGTAATGCTCTTATTGGCGTGGCCCAGCCAGAAGCGAATGAGATCTTCAGGAGTCCGTTGCCTTCTCAACCACGTTGCACGGAACCTGCGGAACGCATGTGCCCCCGCCTTTGCGTAGCCCAATTTCTTCAAGATTGGGTGTAGCGAGTCACTGAGAATGTTCGATGGAGAAATGGTTTTGCCGCTTTCGGTGCAGAACACCAACCCCGCCTTTCTCTCACCGATAAACTCTACGAGCATTTCGGCAATTGACGAATGCAGATCAATTTCCCGCTTGGCGTTACCTGTTTTCAGGAAATCGTGAATCTGACCGTTCCATGCCTTTTGCCGCAGGTTCAAAGTCGAGCCGTTATCGACGATGTGCTTGTCGATTTCCAGGCCCAGTGCTTCGCCGATCCTCATGCCGGTCGCCGCGCAAAGGGCGTACAGCACGCGATATCTGCCTTTGGCGGAAGCGACGATGGCGGTAACCATGTCGGCCGTAAAGGACGGTTTGTGCTGCTCGGTAATGATGGGCAAGTCCATGAAATCGTGGTTCCACTTGCGCGGATATAATTCCTCGCCATCTTGGTTGATGGCCGACGCCACGACTCCTTTGATCACCTGCACGACATTGATGATCATTTTTGGCGAAACATTTGCGGCCACCATCTTCGCAACGAGTCCTTTCACTGCCAGGTTATTCACCATCACGAGAGGAAGGGTTTCGATGGCCGGGTTGATCCAGTTCTTGAGATAGCTTTTGTGCCCGGTCACCGTCGCTGGCGCCACTGGTTTCCTCGCCCGCGACTGCAGTCGTTTGAGCCACCAATCCGCCTGCTCTTCGAAGGCGCTCCCGTGATTGATCGCTTCCACTTTCCTGAAGAGTTCGATTGAGTTTGCACCCGACTTTTCGACCACCTCCCTTGCTTTTCTTTTGCGCTCGGCTTTCGACAGCCTTCCGGGACCGGAAATGGGACAAAGTGGAATGCTTTTGTAAGGCCGCTTCTCTTGTCCCGGAACATCTATGCGGAACCGAACGTGATACCAACCGCGCTTCTTTTCGATATAACCGTTCTGACCAGAACGACGTGCCATGGATTTTCTCCCTGGCCGTCTATCTGGTGTCGCTCGAACAAACGATAGCATGTCGTTTGTGAAGGCGGAATGGGTGCAGCGTGGGTGCAAACCCCCGCATTCATTTCGAGTTGGAATTCGTGTGCCAATATCTTCTTCGAAAACCGTCTTATGTCAGCTCACGCGAAGCCGGTGGAATGGGCTCGGATTCCCGGGGTTTTGCAGACGGTTCGACTGAACCGAATGTTGACAGCTGGGCTTTTACGACGGTCAGCCGCGCGTAGTAGAGAGGATCGTGCTTGTCGTCAGCACGATAGTCGGCGATGCGCCGAATGACGTCTTCGGGATCATCCCCGCGAGCAAGGGCTCGGCGAGCATAGGCCCAATCGGCTTCCGATTGACTCTTGTGCCCGGAAGCCCCTTGACCGGCCGGTCTGTTGCCCTCGGTCAGTTGGCGCGGTGCTTCGGGCGAGTCTTGGTTGATCACGAAGTCGCGGAGGTGATAGACCGCAGCTGTCTCCTGAACGGCCTGGACGACGAATTCTTCGGTATACTTGCGATTTCGAAAGCCTGGTATTCGCAGCACTCGCGCGATATCAGTTGCAGCCGAATCCCCCTGGAACTGCGCGGCCAGAGAGCGGAGTAGGGATTCAGCTTGTTCCCGGTCGAGCCCGTCGACCCGCCAAACGACCTGATTTTTCTCCGGGGAGGTATCGAGCACGAAGTTAGGAATCGGCGTGTCTCCGCTCGTTCGGATCGCGCGCATGGAGGCGGGTGCGTTCTCGTCGAGGTCCAGATAGACGTGCCGAATCTCGCGAACGCTTTCTTTGGTCCTTGCGAAGCTGTTCGCCAGCAGGGGATTCATTCCGATAAAAATATCCGCCCCTGATCGATTCTGGACCTCCAGCCACTGCTGGAAGGAAGGGCTGGCGATATCTTCCGCGCGAAGGATGCGCTGGGTGGTCTGTTGCCGGGCACGATTCAGTACAAGAACGGCGACCCGGTCGTCCGGGCTATGAAGCGCCAAGACATACTCGGAAGCAGACAGCTGCCTCGGTGTGAAAGTTTTCGCCTCGGTCATGTGCGCTCTTGGGAAGCTGCGTAGACCGGGTAAAAATCGAACAGGTCGGCGTCCGGATCGTAGGCATTGATTTCAAGAACTTCGGAAACGAAGCGGCGTCCCGGCCGGCGCTCGAGTTGAACGACGACATTCAGCGAATCGGCGACAAAGGTCTTAACGGCGCGGTAAGGAATCTCAATTCCACTCTGCAAGACACAGCTCGTGAATCGGGACAGCCCCTGTTTCGCGGAACTCGCATGGATGGTTGAGATGGTTCCCGAGTGGCCCGTGTTGAGGAGTTGTAGTAAATCGTAGGCCTCCGCGGCTCGGACCTCGCCCAATAAAATGCGATCCGGGCGATGCCGCAGAGCGGCCTTGAGCAGGTCCCGAATCGACACGGCAGGGATGCCGTTCTGCTCGCGGCGCGCTTCGAAACGGACCAGGTTTTCATGTGGCAACTGAACCTCGGCCGTATCCTCGATAAGAAGGATGCGTTCGTCCGCAGGAATGAACTTTGCGAGGGCATTCAATAGGCTGGTTTTGCCAACTCCAGTAGCACCACACAACAACAAATTGGACTTCCGAAGTAAGTAATCTTCGAGCCGATTGGCAAGTCCGCGGTCGAGCGTTCCGGCTTGGATCAAATCTTCGATTTCAAAATGCCGTGACTGGAACTTTCGAATGGTCAGGGTGACGCCGCCCAAACTGCACGGCGGGAATACCGCGGCGACGCGGCTCCCGTCCGGCAAACGGGAATCCAGAATCGGCTTCGATTCGGAAATGTCGTCGCCCAGCCGCCGGGCGATGTTCTTTACAGCGACGCTTAAGAAGCGATCCCCCAGGGACATGCCCGGAACCTGCTCGAGAAAGCCGTGACGCTCGATGAATACGCGATCGGAGCCATTGACCATGATTTCGCTGACCGACTCATCGAGAATCAAGTGCTCGATGGGCTTCAGGAATGGAAGAATCGTTTCAAATCCATGCATCAGAGCGCTCCTTCCTCGAGTTGCCGGAAGTAGGATTTATTCGGGTCGTTGTAGTAGGGCTTGAGATAGCAAAAACAGGGAGGGATCGGGTTCAGACCGTCGTAGGCAATGACAACGGACTGCGCGTTGCGCAGTTCGGTGAAGGTCTTCATATCGAACCGGTAGTCGCTCTGCGTGTTGTAGCTTTTGGACGCTGTGATGTTGGCCCGGTGCGCGAGAGCGTTGCCGGTGAGGAGACTTACGCGGGCGTCGTGCCCGCTTTCCGACAAGTTATAGCTGACTTTGAGCCGGTCTTCGCGCCCGCAGAGCTCACTGGCGGTTCGTGCGGAAAAGTCGTCGGTGAGGGTCAGGAAAATCTTGGTGCGGAACGTCTGAAGCAAGGTGCGCCAGCTCTCGCCGGGCAAAGCGGAGCGCAACGAACTGAGGCTTTGGGTTGCGATGATGGGAATGCATTTCGGCTGCCGGGAGAGGCTGAAAAACTTCTCGTCCCCGGTCGGATCGCTCTCCCCCACGGTGGCGAAGTGTTGGTATTCATCGCACAGGAATAGAACTTGCCGGAAATGCTTGCCGGGATTCGCTTCGATCTCGGGTACGCGATTGAGGACGGCACGCTCAAAATCAAGCTTCATCATGACGCCGATGGCCTTCGCCAAGCCGGGATTCATCCCAACTGGAAAATTCAACGCACAGACCTTGCCTTGTTCGATCAGCCAGGAGAAGGAGGGCAGCGGGTTTCCGTACTGCTTACGGTCATTCTTCGTAGGGTCGTAGCATTCGCGGGGCGGGCAGAAAACCTTCTTTACTTTCGGATTGTCATCGAACAAAGAAAGGAACACGGAAATGCCCTCGACGATCGAGGTACGCAGTTTTGGCTCGATACGCTTCCAATCCTCCGTGAACCAGCGCTTCACGGCCTGCAGCTGGCTGAGTCTGTCCGGCTCGGCGTTCGGCGGGTCGAGAATCGTTCTCGGCTCGAACGAGACTGACCTCTTCCGCAGCAATTCGCGCAGTTCGGGCGTCGCCTCCGCGACATAGCGGTCTTCTCCTGGGAGGTGACGGAAACCAATCCCGGCGAGGTCGGCCGCCCGCTCCGCGAACACTTGCGGTGTCACGGCCACATAGTGGCGGCCCATCACGATCTCCTCGGCCTCGCATATGCGCTGTTCGAGCAACGGCGGAGAAATCGCGCACTCATACACGTTGAAGAGCGTCACATAGCCGTACGCAACCTTGTGAAGCAGGATGATGAACTTGACGAGATTCGTGTAAGCCTGCTGCCAGAAAGGCTCTTTCCCACGCCCGAAGAGATTGTTTAATAAGGATGCGATGTTGAAGGCCAGGGCGTAGGCATCGAGATCGTTGTGAAGCGGGTTGTAGCGGAAGTCCGAATCCAGGCTGATTTCGATGTAATCGTCGCCGCGTCCATGTCTTTCGAGAATATGCCTGACCTTGTGGCAGAAATCGCCTTTAACTTCCAAAACGATTCCGCCGATGCGCCGATCCGGGTCGTTCGCCATGTAGGAGAGAACCTGCTCCGCATACGGGAACATGCAGCAGGAGGTTTTTCCACTGCCGATAGCCCCCAGAATGGCGATCCCGGTAAAGAGGCCGCGCTCGGGAACTAGCAGCCATTGCGGAGTCTCCGAAGGGCCGAGCTGGCGAGGTTTGTGGACCTCGCCCAGCACGAGGAAAAGCTCTTTCCGTGTTCGCGGATCGGGGTAGCAAGGAAGTTGGCCAGCGACCACGCGGGAACGCAGCTTTAGGGTTCCGACATACAGCGCGGACAGGGTGCCGAGGTAGACCATATAAGGCGTGGTGAAAAGCGCCACGGTATAGAGCAAACGGAAGCTTTCGAAGGCTCGCGGTGCGCGAAGCGCGATCACTTTCAGAAACAGGTGCCGCTCCGGAAATGGCCTGGTATAGAAAAGGACCATTCCCGTGGCCATCGCGAGCACCGCGGCGAAGAAGTGCCGCGATGCGAGAATCCTGCGCATCATCCTTTGGCTCCGCGGCCTGGCGGGCTAGCCGTTTTCCCATCCATGCGCGACCGCCTCTCGTCGCGCCACTTGCGGTACTCCTGGTCGCGCCAGAGCGTCTTTTTGAGAATGGCATTCACAACGTGATCCGCGCTGCTCTCGATGAATTGGGCGTAGTCATCGAGAAGCGCGCTCACAGGTTCCTCCAGGCGAAGTTCGCGGGGCAGAATGGCTGGGGCTTTCTTAACGATGGGCATAGTTTCCTCCTTGAAATTGGGTTGAAAGACGTTCTTCGGCAGCGGTGGAAAAACGGCCGGCACCGGACGAGGTGCCGGAGGGCGGGAGCGACCCCGAAACACTTTTTGGGCGGCTGAAAGCCCGAAAAGTGGGGTCGCTCCCGCCCGTTTTTGTAGTTTTCCCACCGCTGCTTTTGGTTTTTCCTTCGGGTATCTGACGTTCCAACCGGAAGATGCGCTGCCACAAGGTGAAGACCTCGGTACAGGCGAGCTTGCAGGGTGTAAGGATTACCTTCTTCACCTGTTTGCCTCGGATTCTGGGCCGCAGATAGGAGCCAGGGTTTGCGCGTCGAAATGAACCGCATACGGCTTATCGCTCCCGCGCAGTTCTTCGCGAATCTCGCCGTCGGATACTCTTCCGAACTTCCAGGCACGATAGAAGTGCTCAAATCTGGCGCCACCGAAGCGTTCCTTCGCGAGATTGCGAAAGATGAGATCGCCTTCGGTGACGGAGGCGTATTGGGCCAGGTCCCAGGCTTTGCGAATCGTGAAGTAGCGAAGCAGGTCGTCGGCGGGATTCGACTCGAGCGGAATGGCCACGAGATCCTGAAACAGTTCGGACGCCTTTGCGAAGTGAGAATCCGTACGCGCCAGGAAGAGAAACCGGAGTTCGGAAAGCTGCCGGAAAAGCGGCAGATAGGCATGCAAATGGTGGGCGAATCCCGCGAGACCTCCCTCCGGACCCTGGATGTAGCTAAAGGTCACGACGCGAGGGGCCGGCTCGGGTGGAAAAAACATCGGAGAGCGGTCGACGAAATACCGGATGATAGGCTTTGGCGTATACCGGCCCGCGTAGGATTTCGACGGCAAATCGTGCGCAGGGATATTCAGTTCCGAGCAGAAATATCGGACCTTATCGGGCTCCGTTTCGAGGTAGCGGTTCGCGAGATTCCCGAGCACGAAATCCAACATCGCGATGCGGGCGCGGACGTACTCAAATTCATGCTCCCGGCGATTGCGGAGATTCTCATGGCCGATCTGCCGGTACAGGGTTCGGGAAAAGAGATGATAGACGGTGCCGCCCTGGGCGAAGCGATGGATTTGTGCGTGCTGGCGTGCCTGGAGTTTGTTCCAGAACAGCGTCGTGCGCTTGCCCCAATACGTTTGGGTGAACCCGAGAAACTGCCGCGCGACGAAATAGCCGGAATGTGTGGCCACCAGGTAAAGAAACCGGGACTCTTGCTCGGTGTAACCCAGGGCCTGGATCGCTTCGATTTGAGGTTGGGCACTGTTCATAACGAAAGAATCTCGGCCGTGATTTCACGCTCGTCGAGGACACGCCGAAGGCGCGAGGCGTCCTCCCGCAGCGCATAGAAGGAGAAGCCCGCTTTTGCCTTCTGGGCGAGCGCGCGAGGGCGGTAGTTGCGGGTGGCAAGTTCTAAGTCCAGATGCCCTCGCTCCATTTCTGCCGTGTGGTACTCGATCCGCATGTCGGGAATGGGAATCTTTCCATCGACGACCGCCAGTCCATGATGCTGGGCGATGCGTTCGCGCGCTTCTGCCGAGGACCGCTCTTCGGGAGGGAGAGTGGCCAGGTCTCGATTCAGATTTCGCTTCAGTTCGTAGTCGAGAACGACGCGCGTGACACGCCCGCCGGCTTGTTTAATGCGTTTCGCCTCGGCGTAGTAAAGGCGGTACAGATCGGCGTCGTGTTTCGCCTCGCGGGGCTTTACAAACCCGTGAAAAAGGGCCTGGTCATGCGGCAGGCTGGCAGACCCTTTCGCGAGGCGGGCGCCCCTCCGCGTGAGTGCGAAGAGGCGAATCGTCTGCTTGCGGTCCGCCCGCAAGAGTTTTTCGGAAATGAGGGAGTGTCCTTTCAGGCGGCGAATCTCACGTTCCATCCGTTGCGTGTCACCGCCGTAGGCAAAGCGGTCGAGGTCCGCGGCTGCGACGGCGCGGAAAGTGGCGATCTCCACGAGGGTGAGAAACTCGGATTCACGCAGGGGGTAGGCTCGGTCGCGGAGATAGTAAGCACGCGGACGGTCCTGGGCTTCCGGTTTCCGTGGCTGTGTGAAAGGCCGTTTGTCTGGATGGAGGCGATCGTTAGTCGGCTGGGGCACCTCGGGATGGGGAGAGTGGCCAGTCAACCGTGGCGTTGTTGAGGAGATGGACGGGGACGATTTCCTTTCGGTGGAGTGCCTGGGATCGTCGGAAAAAATGTCACGCGGCATCGCGGGGCGTCTCCTCGTTTTCTGGCAACGGCATCTCCATGTGGCGGAACTGGAACTGGCGGTCGAGATGAGAGAGTTTCCGTCCGGTGTCTTTCAAGAAAAACTTCCGCTGGAGAAGCAGGGCCGCTCCAAAAGTGTTCAGAAGCAAGACGCCTGCACAAACGAGGATCGTGGTGCCGTATTCATGAATTAGCACGGCTTTATAAGGGGCCATGAACTTGAGCTGATCCATCAGCCAAAAGCCGTAGGCGAGAAGGACCGCAACGGTGATGAGGAGGGCATTGGCGATCATGGGTTCCTCCGGGGTTTTTCTGAGAAGGAAATATCTGTGCGAACGAGGAGTGGGCGGAAAGCCGTAAAGCACCGGAGGCCCTCCCGAAGTGCGCCTGGGGTCTCGAGGAAGAGGGCCGATGGGAAGGGCTGTGGCACGTGTGGGGTCGAGTGGCGATGGGCAACGGGAGAAGTGGCGCGCGGAGGTTGGGCCGAGGATGCGAGGCGTCCGCCCACGACCGTCTCTTTGCCTGCTCTGAGAGTGGGTGTCACTTGAACGCCTGGTCCTCACGGAAGTAACTGATCGTCAAACCCAAGGGATTGATGGGAATCAATTCGTTGGGAACGTGGGTCTGAAAAACGAAAACGAAGTTGGCGGTGTAGAGGTCGCGCTTCAATTCGCTGTGGTCCGCGGGCGAGTAATACACCATGTAGAAATCCACCCGGGCGCGATAGGGTGGGGTCTGCAATTCTTCGAGCGCGACCTTCTTCACATCGATATCGATTTCGGGGGCAGAGGTATTCGTGAGAAATTTGCGGATGATATCGTCCTTGCGGTAGGCATCGAGGATGCCGTTTGCGAGTTTTCCGTCGAGGAAGTAGAGCGAGTTCGCGAAATCGTCCTGGATGGTATAGCGGTTCCGTCGGTAGTAGAGCTTGGTGAATTCCGAGAGGAAGTATTTGGTCTCGGCGTCCTGCGGTTTGTACTCGAAGTTGTGATAGTTGATGGCCTCGGCGCGGCCGAGATCGTCGATACGGATCACCAGCGGCCGGAAGTTCTCGAAGGTGCGAATTGTTCGGAGGTCGATCAACGCCAGGGCCACAGCAACAAGCGAGACTAGCGTTAGCGCGATCTTGAGATAGGTGTTGGTCACCATCGGGTCACCGTAGGATTCGAGGTAAAGGCGCTTGGCGTTGTGGAAGGAGGCATCGCGGTCCATCACATCACCCGGTTGAGAATGGCGGCGGGCGCGTCGAGCAGGCCAGCCGAGGAACCACCCGCGGTGCCGCTGAAAATGTGATTGGTAAGCGACGGCACCTTCAGGAGCACATAGATGGAGGCCAGGAAGGTAATGAAGAGGACCGGGAACCATCCGATGAGCTGCACGGTCGAGATGGTCCCGGTCCCCTCGAGAGTGAGCACGCCGATGATGAGATTCCCGATGATGTAAACGACGGCGGCGGCGATCACTTCGTAGAACGCATACTGCAGAAAGCAGCGCAGCCAGCCCCAGAACAGCCATTCGAGTTTCGGAACGATAAAGAAAGGGACAAACACAGGGCCGACGAGCACACAGACGGCTGTGGCGATGAACCCATAGGCGATGACCACGATCGCGATGGCCTGGGCCGCGGCAAGCAGAATGATGACGACGGCATATAGGATCGTTCCGAGCAGATCGGTGACACCGGGTGCATCGATTCTGCCTTCAAAATCGCCGATGCGATCGACAATGGTCTGCAACTCGGTTTGATTGATACGGTTCGCCAGGAACTGCGCTTCGTCGGTGACGAGGTTATGAAAACTTACACCAATGCCTGGGATCGGGGTGCTGTAGTAATTGACCATGGCAAAACCGAAGGCAATGGTGAGAAGCAAAGTCGCGAAGTTGTCGAAGTGAAATGGATGTTTTCCGCCAGCTGCCGACAGCGCCGACTTGATGCCGTACCAGGCGATGAGAATCGTGGCGAACATGCGAAAGAGGTTCTGGCCCATGGCATCGAAGAAGCCGAGGTTCTGCGTCAGAAGATCGTTGATCGCCTGATACATAAACTGCAGGAAGTCGGTCTGCATGGTCTCGGCTCCTTCGGTCGGTGATAGGGCAACGGAATTACGGTATGCGGAAGTTCTGCAGGGAGTTCGACAGCGTACCGGTGACTTGATTTAGGTTGCCGACGAGAGTGGCCTGCCGGTTGATGTCGGCGTTGATGGCATTGGCGGTCATTTCGCGCTGCTGTTTGGCGGCAATGGTCTGCTGCTCCAGAATCGAGGCGAGCAGCTTGTTCGAATCCTGGATGGAACGCAGCGTCAGCACATTCGTTGCATTGATCTTGTTCAACACCTCGACTTCCGAATTGAGGTCAGAATCGCCCGAGAGTGAATCCTGTTCGAGGTTGTTGATGCGGGCTTCGAGTGCTACGGAGTTGCCGCGGATGGCACCGATGGTGGACAAGGCATTCTCGTTCGCGCCGTCGGAAAGCTCGACAGACGCATATTGGGATTTCACGCGGGCCTGTTCCTGGTCCGTCATATTCACAAGGGCCGCCTGGCTGTACTGGCCGAGCTGAGTTGTCGCCCGAAGATACCCATCGATGGTATTGAGGTCGGAGTTTACGGCGCTGAGCCAGCCCGACGTATTTCCGTAGGTGTTCGTAGCAGTGACATTGCGCCAGTTCGAGAACTGAGCGCGGTAACGCACAGGCATATTGCGCAGGTTCCGTGACATCTGCAGTGCCAGGTTGTACGTGTTGACAATCTGCGTGTAGGTCCTTTGCAGCTCGGCGAGATGCTGCTGCAGCTGGTAGTAGCGCAGCAGCGCGTTATGGTAATTCGTCGGGTCGTACACGATTCCACTACCGAATTGGCCGCAGGCCGTACCAACGCACAATGCGGCGACCAGCAAGACGACAACGATTTTCTTTCGCATGAATTTGTTCCCTTTCTTCCCTCAGAGGTTCGAAGGCATTGTGTGAGTTGCGTAGTCGGGCAGCGCGAGGTCACCCGACAGATAGACCTTGATCCGGTGCCCCTCGCGGATGGTGATGGTCGGAAGAATATTCAGGAAGCGGTCCAGTATCTGGGCGGACGATTGGGCGGTGCTCTGGGCGAATCCCTGGCGCATGAGGTCACCTCCGGAGGCAGTCAACGCGCCCGAAGTGCCGCCCACGGCCACGGCGCCAATCGCGCCGATCGCAAGCGAGGTTCCGAAGATGCGGAGATAGTGATTGTTGACCTGATCGCGAAGACCGGCATCACCGATCTGGTCGAGCCCCTGGAAATGGTCAAGGCTGACGGAGTATCCATCGGGCATGATGAGGCGGTGAAAAGACACGGCCAGCCGGGTTTGTCCAAGGCTCTCGACTTTGCGCGTTTCGCCCAGAAGCTTCGAGCCTGCGGGCACCAGCAGATGCTGGCGGTCGTGGGAATAGACATCATTCGACAGCAGGCACTCGATCGGGCCAGAGAACTGGCCATCGAGGCGGTTGATCAACACGGTTTCGAGAACGGTTCCTTCAAACAGGACATAGGTTTTGCCTGTCGCCGCGGCCGGTCGACCGGCCGGCATGGCGGCAGGGTTCTTGGGTTCCTCCTTTCGCTCGGTTTCCGCAGCGGAATCCTTGCCTGGCAGAGCGTTAGGAACGGCGACGCTCTGCACCGGCGGCTGCAGTGGCTTCAGAAGTGCAGCCAGTTGCGCGGCGTTCGGGTCGGCCACAGGCGGCGCGCCTGCTTCGGACCCGGTCGTCTGCATCCCCGGAGCGGGTTTGCGGTAGCTGAGCGCAACGTTTGAAGCAAACAGCGAGAGATAGGCCCGCTTTTTCCGTTCCGCCTGGATGGCATCCTCCGGGCGCTCCCCGGAGGAATCGCTGCCACCAGCGGCGACAGCGGAAGGCTGCGGCTCGCCGGTTCCCGCGCTGAGAATGTGGCTCTGTTGGGCGAGCGCGTTCTGGGCGATGGTCTGTTCACGCTGCAGCTCCTGGATGCGATTCTGCAGTTCGACGATTTTGGCTTCGTTGACTTCGAGCGGTGCCTGGACGGGTGGCGCGGACAGAACGGTGCGGGCCGGTGCAGCGGGCTTTTTCCCTCCCGTGAGCCACATGATGGCAACCATGAGGACGGCGAGTCCCGCGAGGAGCCAGGACTGCATGTTTTTGGGCAGCAGTCCCGGCGGTTTTGGCGCTTTATCCTGGATCGGCGATGGCGAAGTCATGACGCTCTCCCTCACTTGGTGGAAGTCACGCGGTGGAAGCCCAGCTTCTTTTTGCCGACCGCGAGATAAGCGTCTTCAAGAATCTTGGGGACGATGTAGACTCCGTTCTCGACCTGGAAGGAGATGAGATTGGGTTTGCCGTCTTTGACCTCGTACAAAGAGGGTTTCTCGCGCGCGCCGCAGCGGATATAGGTAAAGGTGTCGTCGTGGTAGATGGCCGAGACGAGGAACGGCTCGCGTGAGAACTTCGGATCCATCATGTAGTTGAATTGAAGTTTGGCCGGATAGGAAGCACGAAACTGATTGATTTCCTCGGACGCTTTCGTCTGCGCTACATGGACCTGCTCTTCCGCCTGGGCGTGCACTGCCTCCAGTTCTTTCTTGTACGCGTCGGCGTCGGCCGCTCGCACGTATCCGCGGAGCGTGCCGCTCGAATCCGTTCCCTCTTTCCGTTCCACGAAGAGCTTTAAGTCAGGCTGCACGTTCGCGTCGCTGCTGCTCTCGATGAGAAGAAACGAATAGACATGGCCGCTGGCAGTGATGAGGTTGAGATTGCTGCGGATGCCGGCCTGGGCCGGATGGACGTAGCAAAGGTTGTGCGAGCCGTTGATGATCCAGAACTCGCGGTCCCCGGTCGTGAAGTCGAGAATCTCCTCGTCATCGGGCAGCACGATCAGGGTGGAAAAGCGAAGCCTGGCGTGGACCGTAACGATGTCTTCCCTGCCATATTTCACGACGCGGGCGCCCTCGGTCTCGGCAAAGGCTCGCGCGGGCAGGCCGCAGGCAAGCCCGGCGAGCACTAGATAAGTTGCGAGTCGCGTTACCGCTCTTGAAGAAAGTGACCTCATTCCTTTTCTCCTTGTTGGGAATTGGTGTTACCGATTCCGGTCGTCGAACCACCCGGCAACGTTTTGGCCGAGGAACACCATCGCCGCCACCACCACGCCGAGTGCAAGTGGAAGCAGGACCGCGAGGAGCCCGGCTTTTTCCGCAAGGGCTACCAGTTCCTGAATCACGGCTGGACACCCGCTAAAACATCGAGGCCCTTCTCAAAGCCGTGGGCGTCAAAGGCTTCTTTGCGTTTCTGGTTGTCGTAGGGATCGTTCGTGTACAACCAGTAGCTGCGACGGTCGACGTTGAGATTGGCGACCTTGGCGAGTTCCGGAGTCTTGATCAGGAATTGCCGCTTGGGAATCAGGGTGGAAATCCATTCGACTTCGGTATCGTTCAAATGAAACTGGCGGCGATACACGTCCCGGTCCATGTCGGGATTGGCGAGAAAGATTTTGGTGGCACAGCTCTCGACGATAATGTCGAGCAGTTCGGACCGCTTGAGTTCGTCGAGGGATTGCGTCGAGAGAATCATGGCCGCGTTGTGCTTGCGCCACGTCTTCAAGGCCTCGGTGACGTATTGCCGGATGCTGGGATTGCGGAGGAACACCCAGGCCTCATCAATAAAGAAAGCCTTGAAGGTCGCCGCTATCTCGCGGTCGGTGATGAGTTCGTTTGCCCGGTGCAAGATGTAAAAGAGCAACGGTTCGAGGAGTTCCGGATACCGGCTCATCTTCTGGAAGTCGAAACACTGGAAGGGCGCAAACGAAACGGTATCTTCCGGGTTGTCGAAGAGGAATCCGAACTGTCCGCCGCGAATCCATTTCGATAGCGCGTCGGAGAGATTCCGGGGGAGCGTGTTGGCGAGAATTCCCAAAGTGCGGAGCGCCGGATCGAGCGCATACAGGCTTTCAATCTGCTCGTAGAGCGCTCGCTCGGTCGAGGGATCGAGTTCACTCGCTTTGCCCCCGAGGAGGACCTTGACGAACAGGGCGAGAAAGTCGAGGTTGGGTTTAGTCGGAGGCAGAGAAAAAGGATTGATCGTGAACCCAGCGGATTCGAGTCCCACCCGCAAATAGGAACCCTCAAACAGATGGGTGAGGCTTTCGAAGCTGCCGCCCAGATCGAAAATAAAGGTGAAGGGATCGTATTTCTGCAGATTGGTAATGAGGAAATTCAATAAAAAGCTCTTCCCACTCCCGGTCCTCCCCAGAATCATGGTGTGGGCCGTGTCGCGATAATGAAGATTCAGGAAGTAAGGCGTGCCGTGATTGGTTTCCAGCACCGCCAGGTACTCGCGGCGCAACTGCGGATTGCGGGTCTCGCCCGAGTGTAGAGTGAACAGAAAGGATAGGTCTGCGTAATTGGTATTCAGAAGATAGAGATAGCGGAGGTTGAAGGCATAATTGCCGGGCACGGCCGCCAGAAACGCGTTGAGCAGGTTGTAGCCTTCTTCGTAGAGCTGGGCATCATGAACACTGAACACCTTATAGAATTCGGCCGCCGCACGTTCGACCGAGGCCAGATCCCGGTCGTAGAGAACCACCGTCAACGAAAATCGTCCGAAGTAGTTGCCGTGCAGTTCGATTTCTTCGATTCCCTTACCTAACTCCCGGACCTGGGACTCCTTGGCATCGTCGAGCAGCGTGTCCTGAGCGGGCGCATCGTTCAGATTGACCTGGCTGAAAAAAGAGCGCTTCGTGTTGTGGAAGTGGCGCCGCTTGGTTTGAATTTCACGGCGCGTTTTGCCGGAATCCTCTTTCTGCCATTCCGTGACAACGTGAAAGTTGGCACGAACGTTCAAGAGGCCTTTGAGCAGTAAAGGAAAGGTATGCGCCGAGGGCTCCTTGAGGGTAAGCACCTTGACGAAGTGATCGCCTACCCGCAAATGGCCGCGATGGCACTCGAGATGCGATTCGGCAAGATAGTAGTCGAGAAAGGTGTCGTGTTTCAGTCTGGCAAGCTCCATCTTGACGGGATCGAAATTCAGGGTCCGTTTCAACACCGCGAACGCTTCCTGCTTTCCAAGGATTCGCACCCGGACAAAGTCGCTGACATGGGCGCGGAAATTCTCGGCTTTCTGACAGATAGCTGCTTCCGCCCGCGTCAACTCCTGGCCGCCCAATCGCACACTCGCCGTTGAGGAAAGCAGGGCCTGCAGATCATCCAGGGCTTTGCGGGGATGTTCGGAGAGTTCGAGAAGTGCAGCCACGAGCGAGCGGCGCGCGATCTGAGCCGGGCAGAACATCACAAAATAGTTGGACAACGAAAACAACTCGTCCGCTTTTCCGGCGAAGTACGCGATGCGGTCGCGAATCGCGGCATCAACAACCGGTTTTCCGCAAAAACTATGGGGAATCTCTTGCCGGTTGCGCTTGAACAGCAGCTGATAGACACGGTAGTTCTCGTCAAAGAGACGAAGCGCAGATTCGAGTCTCTTCGTGAGTCCGTCCACCGCAGGAGTGTCGAGGCACTCGTAATCCACGCCCTCGATTTCGAGCACAACCCCCACTTCACCTGATTTCGTGAGAAACACCTCTGGGCCCAAAAAGCCGAAGAGATTGACCATGGCATTGAACGAACCGGCTTCCTCGTAGTTCTGGAACACTCGCCGGAGATTCAGCACGATGCGCTCCTCGCTACCGAAACCGGAGTCAACTTCATGGGGTCGTATTGGCGGCGGAGCCTCGCAGCGCGAAATAGCAGGCGGAGAATTTGCGGGTCGGTCGCAGTGGCCCAACGGGCAACGAAGTACAGAAGCAGGAACATAAGCAAGCCCCCCAACAGGCTGCCGAGGAGATTGAAGGTTGCCGCCCCTAGGCACATCGCAAAGAAGAAGAGCTTCCGCTCCGCTCTCAGAATGGTGAGCGGTCGGGAAAGTGACCGCAGAACCGGATTGATCCGCCTCTGGTAGCTCATGGCATTCCTCCGTCGGAAGCGGTCTCAGCCCGGGAAGAGCCACGCTAAGAAATTGACGGCAGCGATGGCCATGCCGACGCCAAATAGAACACCGGCGAGTACTCGCTTCGAGCCTCCTTCACCGAAGGCGAAGGTCAGCCCGGAAACCACGATGGCCACGAGCGAAAGCCCGCGCGCGATCGTGCTGGTGAACGCCTGTTGCAGCACGTTGACGGCGTTCTCCCAGGGCGAGTTGGCCTGGGCAAATACGGGCGAAGCCAAGACCATCAGGAGGAGAACGAGGAGGGGCACACGATAGTGAGCGAGCAGCAGAACGACGGGTTTGCATCGTTTCGACATGGCGAGACCTCACGTGAGATTGGAAATGCCGGCAAATTCGAGAAGGAGGCTGACGCAGCCACTCAGCGACTCGAAGTTGCCGATATCCAAACTATTCAGTTGGCGCAAAGGAGAATGTGTCGGGGCATCCGGGCCCAGGCGAAGCTGCTGGACTTAAGAAGGAGGTCGGATAGGCCTCCCGTTGGCGATGCGCCGAAGCTTTGCCAGCAGACGCTTCAACCTCTGGCGCAACATATTGGAGTTTCCGCGGCCACTGGCCTCAAACTCACTGCTTCCGTTCCCTTCGAGCTTAAATTCGATGAGGAGGTCGATTTCTCCGTGGGTGAGGAGGTGGTTGCCAAGCGCTTTGTTAAGAAAATGGCGCAGAGTCGCATGTTTTTCCAGGGTTTCGGCGGTTACGACGAATCCAAGGGCATCGGAGATCCGGGGTGCCTGCAGCTTTTCGATAATGCTTTCCCGGTAAGCCCATTCGAACGTCCTACGCTTGACGCTCCGCGATATGGCGAACGCAAAATGCGATCGGCGTGTCTCGAGATCCCTGGAGGAGAGATATTGCAGGAGAAAGTGAAGCACCTGCTGGGTTACATCCTCAGGCGCAAGTAGAGGCTGCACTTCCGTAACTTGCCGGATCGTGGTGTGGAGCATAGGGAGAAAAATCAGCACGAGCAGATTGTCGACGGTTGCAGCATGGGTTCTGCGCAACGCGCAGAGTTCGCCAAGAATTTCATCGACTTCGGAGTTGCTGGGAGAATTGCGCAGGTGGCGGATCAGATCGGAGACGGAAGAAAAGCGATTCAGAGACATGGATTGAGAAAACAGGCCGCCGACAATTTCTTTCTCATCGGAATTCAAGGTTCTCAGGAGATTCGCTTCGGTGCTGCAGAGCAGGCATGGGCACGGAGTGCCGGAAGGCATGGCTCGACTCTCCTCAGTCCGGTCCTGGACCGGACGGGTTGAGAGCGCGGGGACATGCGCCTGTCGTACGCGTGCAGGCTGTGGGCGAGTTGTCACCTGCGCGGAGCGACGAAGGATGCCGATGCTCACGGGTTCTAGGGGCATCGGCGAAATTTTGTACGGTCTGGCCGTGATTCAGGACAAAACAAAAGGGCCCTCCGGCGCATGCCGGAGGGCCCTCGTGAATATTGGTTAGAACGGAGCTTCCTCCGAAGCGGCTTCGGGAGCCGCTGCAGCGGCGGGCGTTTCCGCCTCCGCGCGGCTGAGGCGCCGAACCGAGTTCGCTCGGACACTCCAGAAGACGACGGCGTTGGCGGCCTTGGCCTTCTTGGACTTGCCGTTCTCGCGCTGGTACCGCGAGCTGACGAGTTGTCCGTCAACAAGGACATGGTCGCCCTTGTGGAGCGTGCCAGCGAGGGATTCACCCAGGCGGTTGAAGGCCACGACGCGGTGCCACTCGGTTTTCGACTGCCACTCGTCGTTCGAGTCCTTCCATGACTGTTGCGTCGCGACGGACAGAACGGTGAAGCTCGTTCCGTTGCCGCGGACTTGCCGCTTCTCCGGGTCTTTCCCGAGGAAGCCGATGAGTTGGACGTGATTGAGGTACGACATTTGTTGAATCTCCTTTTTTTGCCCCATTTTCCTGGGGCACTCAAAAGCGAGAGGCTGCTGCTCCCAAAGCGAGCGGCTGCTTTATGGGAGGGAACCCAATGGGGTTGAGGGCGGAACCGGGAAAGCAGAGGCCGCGAAGCTGCAGGGCGCAGGAATTGGCCCGAAGCAGTGCCCAAGAAAATGAGCGGCGAAAAAGGCGGATGCACCGATATCAGTGAGCGCGATGACGAGAAGAGAGGGACTAGCAACACGCGGAGTTGAGTCGCGAAACGTTGTGTCGCATCTCATGTTTACGTGGACGATGCAAGGGAATTTCTAAGTGCAGCGGGAATCAATGCGGACGCGATCGCATCAAGGGTGCAGGAGAGATTCATCAGCCGCACGCAAACCTGCGAAGTCTGCCGCCTGTTGCGATTCAACCTGTTGCAATACATGAAAGCTGCGGCGTGGGATGTTGGACGTACGGAGGTTGCACGGTTAGACTGACGCGGGTGAACTACGGAGCCTTCGTTTGAACGCGTCCAGATTCGTGTTAATAGCATCATTGTTTCTCTACGCCGAAAATGCCGTCGGCCAGTCGGTTGAGAAGGAATCCGCCGCCGTTCTTGAGCTTGGAGGAGCTGCCGAGCGGAGTCTGACTGAGGGTAACTCGAGCTTCGGTCCGACGGTCGCGATTGAGGTTACGCCGATTGAGAAGTGGCTGGAACTTGAGGCGGGTGTCACGCCTCTGTTTAAACCCCACTCAACGGAATGGAGCGTGGACCTTCTCTTCAAGAAACCATGGACTCTTTCACCCAAAATGGAGTTCATGCTTGGTGTTGGCCCTGAGTGGATTCACACAAACGCGTACGGCAAGAACAGGAACTCGGCTGGTGTCGAAGTCGCGCCAGACTTCATGTTCTGGTCATCCAAGAAGCATCGATTTGGCTGGTACCTCGAACCGAGCTACGACTACAAGTTCGGACCAGGGCATGAGCATTCTCTTGGCGTCAGCGGCGGAATGCTGATAGCCATTCCCTAGCTTACCCGCCTGGTCCTGTGCAACTGGCCGCTCCCTCCACTACGGCCGGCAGATCGAGTCGACTAATCCTGAAAAACTCTGCTAAGAAACTGATTCATCGACGAAGCTGGTGGCAACAAGCGGGCAGAATTCAAGATGAAAGTCATTTCCGAAGTCACATGGATGAATGCAGCCAGAAGAGGATTTAGAAGGCCAAAAGCGGCGAGAGCAATACCGACGCTATCCACAACAAGCGTACCTATGAAGTTCTGCATAATGGTGCGACGGCAACGTCGAGCGGTTTGCAAAACGTCGACGAGCTTTGATAAATCACTGCCGATCAGAACAGCGTCGGCACTCTCCCGCGCAACGTCGGTACCGGAACCCATCGCTACGCCCACGGACGCTGCCACTAACGCGGGAGCGTCATTTACACCGTCTCCGACCATGACAACCCGACGGCGCTCATACGTCAAACGTCGCACGTACTTCAACTTGTCCTCTGGGAGTAGCTCAGAAAGAATTTCATCCACACCCAGTTTCCACCCCACCTTCTCTGCGACTGCTTTCACATCGCCGGTCAGAAGCACCGTTCTCAATCCCATCGACTTTAGATCTCGGATTGCACCCGCAGCTTCGGGGCGTAAGGTGTCTGCAATTTCCAGGCTCCCCAAGAATCGTCCGGCGAGTGCCACAAAAATGGCCGAATCCTGCAGCCCACCTGCATCGGGACCCAATGGGACGCCACGCTCAGTCAGAAACCTCTGGTTACCAACAATAATTTCGCCCTCGTCAATCAGCGCGGTGATCCCTTTTCCGGGTATATACGTGAATCCGGTGGCGTCCTTGTGGCGAATATTGAGATGACTTGCCTTCTTAAGGATGGCATTTGCAAGAGGATGTTCGGATCGCGACTCTGCTGCAGCAGTAGTCTTCAGCAAGAGTTCTTCCGAAATGCCAGGGGCAGGGCGCATGCCGATAAGCTCTGGCGTGCCAAATGTCAGTGTTCCGGTTTTGTCGAGGAGAACAGTATCTACCTCAGCTAACTTTTCTAGATACAGCCCACCTTTGACAATCGCGCCATGTTGGGCGGCTCGCCCGATCGAACCCAAGATAGCCAGGGGCGTGCCTGCGGCAATGCCGCATGCCCCTGCAACGATCACGACGGAGATTGTAGAGCGTATGTTGTGCGTCAGAAAAAATGTCAGAGTCGCGGCGCCCAGTGCAAAGTACACAAGGAAGCCTGCCAGACGGTCGGCGATGCCCTGAATCGGCGCTCGCGATTTCTCCGCTGTTTCCACCGCGGCAATGATCTTTCCGAAGGTTGTGTCTCTCCCTATACGTTCCACTTGAACTTCCAAGGCACCCGACTGGTTTATGGTTCCGGCGTAGAGATTGGCGCCGGGTTGTTTCTCTACGGGCATGGATTCGCCCGTAATGGCAGATTGATCGACGAAAGAGTTTCCTGCCACGACCCCGCCATCCACCGGGATTCGGCCTCCTGGCCTGACGAGGACTAGGTCGTTGGCGGAGATCTGTTCGGTTGCGAGTTCGATCCAAATACCATGGCGCTTTACCATTGCTGACCGAGGCAGGAGATCGACCAGGCGTTGAATCGCTTTGCGGCCGCGCCCTACGGTTAATCCCTCCAAGATTTCTGCGACTAGAACAAAAAGTGTGATAACGAGGGCCGTAAAGATCTCACGGATTGCCAAAGCAGCCACTATGGCGATGGCCATGGAGAGTTCCATGGTCATTCGACGCTCGGCGATGTTCTCGTATGCTTCGCGGAATATCGGGAATCCACCCATAACGGCGCACAGGACACCGATAGCCGTAACGATTAGATTTGGCGAACTTCCCGCGAACCACATGGCGCCGGCCGCAAGCCCGACGAACAGCACCCGTGTTAGATCGGTTCTGGTTACGAGGTTATCGTGATTCGTTTCTGACCGTGGCTCGTCCGAAGTAGGACTTTCGGGAGCGAAACGCCGTAGCGCATCCGACACAAGCTCCTGGTTATTATTTGCAGTATCCATGTACCATCTCCAGTCTAACCGCTTCAGATTCACATAATATACTCCAGTAGTGTATATAGATAGAGACAAAAGGGTGTGCGAGTCCTCGACGCAAAAATACTTCCCTTCGACTCTATTTCAGGTAACGGTTTACCAGATCAATGAGTTCTTCGGTGGCCTCGGCCTGCTCGGTCGTTGGCCGACGCCGCGGATCGACGACGTGGAAGCGTACGTGTCCCTCTAGCACTTCCGCCATCAAACCATTAATCGCACCCCGACATGCGGCGATGGTTTGCAGGACTCTGGAGCAGTCATCGTCACCCTCGAGTGCCTTTTGGATTGCGTTGACTTGCCCCTTGATTCGATTAACCCGGTTCAGCAGTTTCTCTTTGTCCTTCTTGGTATGAGCCATCCGTCACTCCAGCCAAAGTTCATGATACTATCCATCAGTATAGTAAGTTTGGTGGCGCCAGCAAACGCGGTTTAGCGTATCGCTTACTCTAGCGCCGTCGTTGGTTTCAAGCGGGAACTGGGTTAGGGTGAGAAGTGCCATGGCCTGTGGCGGAAAAACCGTAGGGAACCGCACGAGGGTCTTAACCCTCATTCTGAGTGTCTTGCTTGTCGTCTTCCTCGCCCAGATTACTGCCCACATCCACGAAAAGGGACAAAACGAGACAACCTGCCAGGTCTGCCAGGCGGCCCACCTTGGCTCGATTCTGCCGTCGGGCACTCTGCCGTTATGTGTTACTCCTCAGGCGGTAGGACATGAATGTCGCTCCGTTTGTGGTTGCGTATCATGACGAGTTTTTCTTCCACGATTCTCCTTCCCGCGCACCGCCTTCCTTCCCGTTGTAATCCCTGACGACTACTGCAGTTCCTAAGCGCGTCATTTCGCATGGCTCGCCAACCGCCTTTATTCCGGCGGGCCCAATGAACACATACACATCGCTCCCACAGGGAACGGAGGAACAATGCGAAAGGGTATACGAGGGTTTGCTCTACTTGTTTTTCATCTTCTGATTGTCGTGTTTGCGGTATCGGCTCAGGTAGGAAACTCGGGATCCATCGAAGGAACTGTGAAGGATCCCTTGGGTGGTGCGGTTCCGGGAGCGAGCGTCGAAATTAGCTACGGTGTGAGTGGGTTCGTTAGGACTACCACGACCGGCGCGGACGGCACATTTCGCTTCACCAACGTGCCCTTTAATCCCTATCACATGACGGTGAGCGCCAAGGGGTTTGGCCCTTATTCGCAAGACGTGGACGTCCGGTCCGCGGTCGCGACAAACGTGCAGGTTGCCCTGAAGCTTGGGACGGAGGCCACCATCGTCAACGTGACCGAGAACGGTGGAGACTTGATCGAGAATGAGCCGAACTTTCACACGGACGTAGATCGAGAGTTGTTTAAAAACGTGCCTCTGGAAAGCCAGTCCTCATCGGTTAGTTCGCTCGTGACGCTCACGACGCCGGGGGTCGCCGCGGACTCGAACGGGTTGTTCCATGGGCTCGGCGATCATGCGCAGAACTCGTTCTCCGTCGATGGCCAGCCAATCACGGACCAACAAAGCAAAGTGTTTTCGAACCAAATTCCATCGGAGTCGATTCAGTCGCTTGAAGTCATTTCCGGTGCCCCGCCGGCGGAGTTTGGGGACAAGACGAGTCTGGTGATCAAGGTCACGACACGATCGGGGTTGGGTGTGGATCCCTCCCACGGGAATTTCACGGCTTCCTACGGCAGTTTCGGAACGCCCGTTTTCGCCGGGGATTTCGCATTCGGAGGAGCGAAGTGGGGCAACTTCGTCGCGGTGAGCGGATTGCAGTCGGGCCGGTTCCTGGATCCGCCGGAGCAACAGACCTGGCACGGCAAGGGGAACCAGGAGAACATTTTCGATCGTGTCGATTACAAATTTTCTGATAGCAATTCGGTCCAGTTGAACCTGGGCTACACGCGCTCTTGGTTCCAGACGCCCAACTCCTATGATGCGCAGTTCGCTGTGGGATGGAGCGCACCCTGCGTTCCGCCGCAAACCACAGGGTGCGGCGGCTTGGGGCCGAACGGCGAGCCGGTGGGCCCGCAAGATCAACGATCCAAGATCGGAACGTTTAACGTCGCGCCAACCTTCGTGCACCTCATCGGGACGAAAGCGGTATGGACGATCGGTGCGTTCGTGCGCCAGGATCAATTCAACTACTATCCGAGCAACGATCCTTTTGCCGACCTGACGCGGGGCTTGCAAAGCGACAGCATTGCGCAGCAACGACGCTTAACGAACGTGGGCGTGCGGTCCGATATTTCCTACGTGCGCGGCATGCACAATATCAAGGCCGGAATCACCTATGAGCAGACCTTGTTGACGGAGCATGACTCGTTTGGGCCGGCCTGTTCTGCGGCAACATGTTCCCGACCTACACGGCGCCGCTGACGAGTTGCGCCGGGAATCTCTATGGTTCGAACCTCGTAAAAATCCCGAAGCCGGGAACCGAGGACGACGACCACAATCCTCCGCGCATTCAACCGCGCCACCTGTTTGACATCGCGGTTGGCGACGATGACCTGTTCCGTGGCGACCGCTACAGGTGGAGCCTGCGGTTCACGGTAATCAACCTGACGAACAAGACCGCGCTCTACAACTTCCTGTCGACGTTCAGCGGCACGCACTATGTGACTCCGCGAACGGAAACCGTCGAGCTCGGCTTCCACTTCTAGTCTCGTCCGCGTTGGGGAGACGCGTCCCGGAAACCGGGACAGCGTCGCCAGCGCCTGCTTTGTTGGATGGGGGGTGCACCTGCGGAGACTGACGATTGCGGCGATGATGTCACTCGCCCGAAATCGGGGCGGGCGCTGCCTTTCTGCGCTCTACGTCAACGCGTCCACTCATTTGCTCTGGGAGTGCGCGCAGGGCCACCGGTGGAGCGCCGTTCCGGGAAGCATCCGCAAAGGAACGTGGTGCCCGGAGTGTGCGGGGATACGACCGGGCACGCTCGAACAGCTGATGGAACTCGCGCGGTCTCGCGGTGGTCGGTGTCTGTCCGAGCGCTACATTAACACGGCCACGAAATTGGAATGGCGTTACTCCAACGGCCACCCATGGCGGGCCACGCCGCTTCAGCTCAAGAAGGGACATTGGTGTCCGTTCTGCGCGCGTGTCTCTCCTCTGACATTGGCTCTCTTGCAGGAGATGGCGTCGCGCCGATGTGGCCAGTGAGTGTCTTTCGGTGGTTTATATGAATTCGTCGCATCCCCTCCGATGGAAGTGCAGCGTGGGCCATGAGTGGCTCGCGAAGCCCCGGTCGATTCGCACGGGACACTGGTGCCCGTTTTGTGCGCAGAACCGGAGGCTGAGACTCGAAGAAATGCGACAGATTGCACGAGAACGAGGAGGACAGTGCCTGTCGACGAACTACAAAAACGGGGCCACGCCTTTGTTGTGGGCATGCCGGCTCGGACACTTGTGGAAAGCGCGTGCGGCGCAGGTAAAGAGCGGTCGCCGAAGGAAGGGGAGTTGGTGCCGGGAATGCTACAACTGGCGGCGACGATTTCATGGGAGACACAGTCTTCTTGCGATGCGGGGTCTGGCGATTTCGAGAGGTGGCGTGTGCCTATCGCCGGAATACCTCGGCAGCAAGGTCAAGCTGAGTTGGGAGTGTGCGCTGGGGCATCGCTGGCAGGCGGCGCCCTCGTACGTGATCCAGGGCAGTTGGTGCCCGGTGTGCGCCCGGAATCAGCGGCTGACGTTGCGACAATTTCAGGAAATTGCTGCTACCCGAGGTGGCACCTGCCTCTCGGAAACGTACACCAACGAGCGTACGGCGCTTTGGTGGCGATGTGCCGAGGGACATGAATGGAAAGCGGACCCCGCGAGAATCAAACGGGGCTCCTGGTGCGTGACTTGCGCTCATGCCGCTCGGCGAAGCGTCTGGACGCGTCCGCCTGCCATTAGCGGGAAGAAACCTCGCAAAGCGATGTGGGCCCGGAAGTCGCGGCGAATGGACAGTCGGAATCGTCGATCGAGGATTACGATGAAAGTCACGAGCTAGGCTTGGGAACATGTAGTACAGCGGAATGTGCCCGAAAGAAAAGGGCCGCGGCAACGCGCTAAAAGCGAAAGGTCAGGTCGCCCTGGACCACGCGCGGCGAGACGAAGTGTGTGCCCGAAAAACTCGAAAGGAAATTGTACAGGGCCACTTTGTTCGCCGCGTTGACGATGCTGATCTTTCCGCTGAGGGCGTAGGTGTCTTTCTTCCACAGGCTGTCCGCACCGACAGCGAAGTCGAAGAGGTTGTGTGGGGTAATGCGGGACGGATTCGTGTCGGGATTGTAAGTGCCAGGCGCCACGATGTGGATCAGAGTCGCGCCATAATGGGGTGAGTTGCAACTTCGCAGCGGCTGATCCAAAGTTGCAAACACACTGCCGCAGTACAATCCAATCTCCTGCTGCTCGTCGCCCGTCAGCGTGAGCGCTGTCGCGTAGTCTGGAACGCTCACTACCACCAATCCGCTATCAAATCTCCACGTGAAGCCAAGCCATAGGCCGTGCATGCTCCTTTGGTGAAACTGATACTGGACGTTCGTGGTTTGCTCGAATCCCTGATCGTGATCAGGGCGGGCTACGGGGGCGTACGCGGTGCCGAAGTTAATGCCGCCAATTTCCGGGCTGAATAGGCGCGAGCGAGTGTGCCCCAGAACGGCGAAGGCACTCAAGCCGTGAAAATTGTTGAGAGTCGCGCGAACCATCGCGCCGTCGATTTTTGATTCGCGGAACTGAATGGGGAAGTTGAGCGGGGTATTTAAGATGGTATTGAAATCGTACGCGCCGTTGGTGTACTTCCAGAAATACTCGGCCTGAATGTTGAATCTCGGACCGAACTGCTGCTCGAGGCCCACGTTGTACTGATTGCGGCGCGCCGGCGTGAGAGGCTGAACGTTCGTTGCTCCAAGGGAGCCGTTGCCAAGCCCGCCGGCCCCGGTGGAGCTTGATAGCACAAGATTCTCGTTGTAGGGCGTCAGAAAGACCCTCGCATACGAAAAGTGAAGCACAGTTCCCGTAGCGCGTACCTGATAGGCGATGCCGGTCCTTGGCTGCACCCCAGAGGCGCTGCTAAGGCCAGCGTAGTTGTCGTAGCGCAATCCAAGATTCAGGGTGAATTGGCCGAACTTGATGCTGTCCTGAGCGTAAGCGCTTCCTTCGTAGATCGTGGCCGATCCACGAAATGTGAAAAGAGTTCCGCCGCGGGTAAGGTCATACGGCAAAAGGGCTGGTTGATACGAAGTGTTTTGCGCGTACCCCATAGCGGTGCATTGGCTCGGATCGATGACCGAGGGATTT